>Ga0070674_100000264_pt1 | contig 26044 bp, 22 predicted proteins | sample KBSM33metaG_FD_65344 | JGI IMG/M metagenome (GOLD analysis project Ga0070674, IMG submission 65344) | Miscanthus rhizosphere microbial communities from Kellogg Biological Station, Michigan, USA - KBS M3-3 metaG | ecosystem: Host-associated > Plants > Roots > Rhizosphere > Soil ... | reverse complement strand
TGGCGGGACCCGGCAACAGCGCGTCGCGCAAGCGAAGCGTAACCAGAGCATTCTCGACTCAGTGTCGGCGGACCTGGCGAAGCTGCAGACCTCGCTCGGCACGCGCGATCGAACGACGGTGTCGGAGTATCTCGACTCGGTGCGCGAGGTCGAGCGGCGCATTCAGCGCATCGAGTCGCGCGATGCCGCCGAGTTGCCGACGCTCGAGCGTCCAGCCGGCGTGCCGGATCGCTTCGACGAACACGTCAAGTTGATGTACGAGCTGCAGTGGCTGGCCTTCCGCTCCGACATGACGCGCGTCGTCACATTCATGCTGGGCCGCGAGCTGAACTTCCGCACGTATCCCGAGATCGGGATCACTGAAGGGCATCATGGGCTCTCGCACCATCAGGACAACCCGACGCAGCTCGCGAAGTACGCGCGGCTCAACACCTATCAGACCGAGCTCTTTGCCTGGTTCCTCGACAAGCTGCAGTCAACGCCCGAGGGCGATGGCACGCTGCTCGATCATTCGATGTTCCTCTACGGTGCGAGCCTGAGTAATCCGAATCTCCACGCGCATTACGATCTGCCGATCGCGGTCGTCGGCGGCGGCGCAGGAACGCTGCGCGGAGGCCGGCACCTCGCCTATCGCACCGAAACACCGATGACGAACCTGTTGCTCAGCCTGCTCGAGAAGGCTGGCGTCCCGGCGGAGAAGATCGGAGACAGCACGGGGCGGCTGGAGTTGCTATCAGGAGTATGAACAAGCCGGGATTCGGGATTCGGGTTTCGGGATTCGCTTTCGCCGCTCTGCTCGTGTCACTGGGCGTGAGCCTTGTCGCTGATGTCACGCTGGTCGACGCGGTCAAGAACGGTGATGCGGCGACGGTGCGAGCGTTGCTCCAGGCGAAGGCCGATGGCAACAGCGCGGAGGCGGACGGGACGACCGCGCTTCACTGGGCCGTGCGTCGCGCGGACCTTGCGACCGTCGATCTCCTGCTCAAGGCTGGCGCAAAGGTTGGAGCCGCGAATCGCTACGGCATCACGCCGCTGTATCTGGCCAGCGCCAACGGCGATGCGGCGACGGTTGCGCGCCTGCTCGACGCGGGCGCCGATCCGAACACGGCTCTCCCCGACGGCGAGACGGTGTTGATGACGGCGGCACGCACCGGCGACGTCGCCGTGATCAAGGCTCTCGTGACTCGTGGTGCCAACGTCCGCCTGCGCGAACGACGTAAGGGGCAGGACGCGCTCATGTGGGCGGCGGCCGAGAACAATGCCGCAGCCGTCACTGCCTTGATCGAAGCGGGCGCCGACCGCGACAGCCGTTCGCAGGGCGGAGCCTTCACGCCGTTCCTCTTTGCCATTCGCGGTGGACACCTGGCCGCGTCACGCGCGTTGCTCGACGCCGGAGTGGACGTCAACCAGCCGCTCTCCGACGGGACGAGCGCGCTCGTTCTCGCAGTGATGAATGCGCACTACGAGCTTGCCGGCCTGCTCCTCGACCGCGGTGCAAACCCCAATGCCGACGCTCAGGGCTGGACTGCGCTCCATCAGATCGCCTGGTCGCGACGCCATAACGCCGGCTTCAACCTGCCTGGTCCGGTGCAGACGGGAAATCTCGACAGCCTCGACCTGGTGCGGCAGTTGGTCAAGCGCGGCGCCAACGTCAATGCGCGCACGACGAAAGAGCCGCGCGATGGCAATCGCAACATGTTGAACCGCATCGGCTCGACGGCGTTTCTCATGGCGGCGAAGAACGACGATGTGCCGATGATGCGAGCGCTGCTCGAGATCGGCGCGGATCCGTCGATCACCACGAATCGCGGGACGACGGCCTTGATGGTCGCGGCCGGTGTCGGCATCTGGGCGCCTGGCGAGAATCCAGGCACGCACGAAGAGGCCGTGGCGGCGATGAAGATCGCACTCGACGCCGGCGGTGGCGCAGTCAACGACGTCGACATGGATGGCGAGACCGCGCTGCACGGCGCGGTCTATCGAGGTGGAAACATCGCTGCGATTCAATTCCTGATCGACAAGGGCGCAACGCTCGATGTGCGCAACGCAAAAGGATGGATTCCACTGACGGTCGCGGACGGTGTCGAATACACGCCCGCAGTGTTGAAGCGTTATCCGGAAGCGGCCGCGCTGCTGCGCAAAGCGATGCGCGACCGTGGGCTTCCGATTCCCGAGAGGACACACAGTCCTGAGCTCGAGACTCCAGCCGTGCAAGCGGCGCCCGCGTCAACGCGAACAATCTGGGACGGCGTGTTCACGCAGGCGCAGGCCGATCGTGGGCGCGATCAATATCGGAAATCGTGCGCTTCGTGCCACAAGGCCGACCTGCTGGGCGAATCGGCTGCCCCGCCACTTGCTGGACCTGAGTTCTCGCAGCGCTGGGTCGGATCGAACGTTGACGACCTGGTGACGACGATCCGCCGATCGATGCCGCAGGATGCGCCGGACAGCCTCGGTACGCCCGCCTATGTCGATCTCGTGAGCTATCTACTGAGCGTCAGCGGGAGTCCCGCCGGAGCGAGCGACCTGCCGGTGGAATCAGGCGGCCTGAAACAGATACAGTTCACCGCGCGCTGAGTGAATCGAAGAGCCACTTGGATTGACGGTGAGTACGACACACAGAGGCAACGAAACACAGAGAAACCCTGGGATTCTTCTCTGTGCCTCTGTGCCTCTGTGCCTCTGTGCCTCGCCCCTCGACTGCCGCTCGGGGCGCCCTGAGCAGCGTCGAAGGGCGGTGTGTCGTCATCGTTTTTCGAGTGAAGTGACGTATGAGCTGAGGGTCACGTTGATGCGTACAAAGAGAAGTACCGTGCTGACGGGGCTGGTCGCGCTGGGCCTGGCCGTGATGATCGGTGGCGCCGCCGCGCAACAGCCGGCGCAGGGACAGGCCCCGGCTGCCGGTGGTCGCGGCCGCGGCCTTGCTTCGCTCATGACCGGCAAGATCGAAGTGGGCGACACGAAAAACATGAACATGTCGCGCATCCGATTCGAGGCCGGTGCGCGAACCAACTGGCACATACATTCGGCAGGACAGCTCTTGCTCGTCGAGGAAGGTAAAGGCCGCCTTCAGGAGATGGGGAGCGCGATCGTCGATATTCCTGTGGGCCAACCAGTCCTCACCAAGCCGAACGTGCTGCACTGGCACGGTGCGGCACCCGATCAGGCCGCGTTGCAGTTCAGCGTCTACAGCGGCACCCTCGACTGGAAGGATCCGGTCACCGACGAACAGTATCTGGGAAAGAAGTGATGCGCCTGATTGCCAGGATCGTCGTCGCCCTCGCCTTCGCCATTGTCATCGCTGTTCCACTCGCCGGGCAGGGGCCACCGCCAGACACCAAGCTCCCGCCGCTTCCGCATCCGAAGCTTCCGGCGGTCACGTCGCAAGACATCCTCGACGGATTCAAGAATCCATCGCGCTGGCTGACGTTCTCGGGCAACTACAGCGGGCAACGCCACAGCCCGTTGAAACAGATCACGCCCGACAACGTTCGCCGTCTCGTGCCGCAGTGGACGTTCCAGGCCGAGGGCATGGCGATCGGGCGCGGCTTCGAGGCGACGCCGATCATTCAGGACGGGATCATGTACGTCAGCGGAACCGGCAACTACGCCTGGGCCGTTGACATGCGCAGTGGCCGTCAGATCTGGCGGTATCGACGCGTCCTTCCGCCGGGGCTGACCTACGGAGGCGGCAATCCCGCGAACCGCGGCATGGCGATCCTCGGCGATCGGCTGTTCATGGGCACGCTCGACGCCCATCTGATCGCGCTCGATCGCAACAGCGGTGAAGTGCTGTGGGATGTCGCGGTCGACGACTTCAAGACCGGTCACGCGATCACCGGTGCGCCGCTCGTCGTGAAGGACAAGGTCATCGTCGGTAACGCGGGCGGCGACTTGCCGACGCGCGGATTTCTCGATGCCTACGATCCGGCGACCGGCAAGCGCATCTGGCGCTTCTACACGATTCCTGCGGCAGGTGAGCCTGGCAGCGAGACGTGGTCCGACGCGGCCGTTTTGCCGCGCGGCGGCGGCGCTACGTGGATGACCGGGAGCTACGACCCTGAACTGAATACGATCTACTGGGGCACTGGCAACCCCCAGCCCGATTACTACGGGCTCGATCGACAGGGCGACAACCTCTACACGGCCTCGCTCATCGCTGTCGACGCGGACAGCGGCAAGCTGAAGTGGCACTTCCAGTTCACGCCGCACGATCTGCACGATTGGGATTCCAATCACGTACCCGTGCTCGCCGACGCCATGATCGGCGGACGCGCGCGCCAGGTCGTGATGGTCGCGAATCGCAACAGCTTCTTCTACGTGCTCGACCGCGTCACGGGAAAGCTCATTCTGGGCAAGCCGTACAACGGCACGCAGTGGGCGCGCGAGCTCGGACCTGACGGCAAGCCGATCGTGTTGAGCAACGGCGCCATCTTCCCGGGCGAGACGAAAGAACCGCCGTGCGTTCCCGATTTCCGCGGCGGCACCAACTTCAACCCGCCCTCGTACGATCCGGCGCTGCAGTTGTTTTTCGTGATGGCGCGAGAGACGTGCGCGATCTACACGCCGATCAAGCAGGAGATGGTGCCCGGCCGCGTGTTCATGAGCGGCGGGATGCGCAAGCTGCCGGAACCTGACTACGGCGCCGTGCGCGCGCTCGACGTTCAGACGGGCGCAATCAAGTGGGAGTTCAAGCTGCCGACGCCATCGCTCGCCGGGGTCATGTCGACAGCCTCGGGTCTGGTATTCGCAGGAGACAACGAGGGGAACTTCAACGCCTTCGACTCAAAGACGGGCAAGCATCTCTGGTCGTATCGCACGGGCTCCCTCATCTGGGGTGCGGCGCCGACAACGGTCATGCTCGACAAACGTCAGCTGGTTCTTCTTCCGTCGGGGAATACGCTGATGGCCTTCGGGTTGATGGAGCCGTAGACAACTCCCAATGGCCAACTCCCAACTCCCAATGTTGAACCTCCAAAAACCAACTCTCAACTCCCAACTCGGAGTTCGGGTGTTCGTTGTGGCGGCACTGATTTTCGTCGCTGCATCGATCGCATCCGCTCAAGCACCGCGTTCGTCGCCGCCGGCACCAACGCTACCGCAGACGTTTTTCTCGGCCGAGCTGCCGATCCGCGTCGTCCCAGTGGCCACAGGACTCTCGCATCCATGGAGCCTCGCGTTTCTGCCAGGTGGAAACATCCTCGTCACCGAGCGAGAAGGCCGACTGCGAATCATTCGCGACGGCAAGCTCGATCCGACGCCGATCGCCGGGACACCGAAGGTCTTCGCGCGCGTGCTTGCCGGTCTGCTCGATGTTGCGTTGCACCCGCAGTACGAGCAGAACCACGTCGTCTATCTGAGTTATTCGAAGGCGGGCGAGAACAACCTCACGACCACGGCGCTCGCGCGCGCAGTCTTCGACGGCACGTCATTGAAGGACGTCAAGGACATCTTCGTCGCGAACTCGTGGAGCAAGTCGACGACGAATTTCGGCGGACGCATCGCGTTCGACAAAGCGGGCTTGTTGTATCTCACCGTCGGCGAACGCCAGGAACAGGATCGCGCGCAGAAGCCGGGCGATCACGGTGGCAAAGTCCTGCGTCTTCGTGACGATGGGAGCGTGCCGCCAGACAATCCCTTCGTAGGCAAGCAGGGTTACCTGCCTGAGATCTACTCGCTTGGACATCGCAGCCCGCAGGGGTTGGCGATGAATCCCGTGACCGGTGCGCTGTGGGAAAACGAGCACGGCCCTCTCGGCGGTGACGAGCTGAATATCATCCAGGCGGGGAAGAACTATGGCTGGCCGCTCGTCACATTCGGCACCGATTACGACGGGACGAAGATCAGTGACTCGACGTGGCGCGCCGATCTCGAGGCGCCGTTCGTCTATTGGGTGCCGTCGATTGCGATATCAGGGCTGACCTTCTACACGGGGGATCGGTTTCCGCAGTGGAAAGGCAATGTGTTCGTCGGCGCGATGTTCCAGGGACGCACGCGCGGCACGGGTCACATCCAGCGCATCGTCATCAACGCGGCGGGACGTCCGATCAATCGTGAGCCGATTCTCACCGAGCTGCGTCAGCGCATTCGCGACGTGAGGCAAGGACCTGATGGGTTGGTGTACGTGCTCACCGATGAAGACGCGGGAATGCTCCTGCGCATCGAGCCAGCCAACTGAGGTCAAACAATGCGTAACCACGACACACCGAGGCACAGAGACACAGAGAATTCCATTTATTGTTCTCGGTGCCTCAGTGCCTCTGTGTGTCGGATTTTGTTGTTGGCGCTGGTGTTTGCCCCCGCGCCGGCCTGGGCACAACTCGCCTCACCCAACAAGGCGGGCGTTTCGATGGGGCACCTTCACTACATCGTGAAGGACGTTGAGGCGAACAAGCGCTTCTGGATGGCGCTTGGCGGAACGGTGCTCATCGACGGCAATTCCGCCCTGCTCCAGTTTTCCGATGTCTTTGTGCAGCTCACACCTGGCGAGTCGACGGGCGGAACCGAAGGATCGGTCGTCAATCACGTGGCGTTTCGCGTGCAGTCGTTCTCGACAGTCGAGGCTGCCGGCCTGAAAGTCACCCGACTCGCAAATTTCCCCGGCGTGGGTTCGACGATGACTCCCGAGGGGGAACGGATTGAGCTGTTCGAGAACAGCGCGACGAATCTGACGTTCACGCAGGACGCCGGCTATCAGGATCCGCTGGCCGAGCGCCACAACCGTCCGCTCCCGATTCCCATCGCGTTCCATCACATCCACCTGTACCTGCCGGCAGGGAAAGTGGCAGAGGCCAAGGCGTGGTACACGACGATGTTTGGCGGTGTGCCCGGTAAGCGCTCGAACTACGACGCCGTGGACCTGCCGGGTGTCAACTTGAACTTCAGCGAAGCGCCAAAGCCGACGGTGCCATTGAAGGATCGGATGCTCATGCACATCGGGTTCGAGATCCAAAACCTCGCGGCCTTCTGCCTGCGGCTCGAATCACTCGGTGTACGCTTTGATGTGCCCTATGGCCGCGGCCGCGACGAAGGCGCCGTGTTGACCGACCCGTGGGGCACGACGATCTCGTTGACGGAGTCGTTCAGAGCCGCATCTCCCACATCCGGGCGGAGGTAGTCCGATGCGCCTTCGATATCTCGTGTCAGGCTCGGCCGCGGCATGCGCCGCTGCGCTCGTGAGCGTGATGATTGCGCCGCTCTTCGGGCAGAGCGCGCCGCGAACACCGTGGGGCGACCCCGATCTTCAAGGGACGTACACCAACACCTACGAGAGCGGCACGCCGCTCGAGAAGCCGGACGACTTCGCAGGGCGCACGCTCGACCAGGTCAAGGGCGAGGAGCTCGCCAGCATCAGGCGCGCGATTCAGAAGCGGACCATCGGCGCGTTCCTCGGTCCCGAACACGCGCCCGACAACTGGTGGCAGGACAACCTGTATCTCGATCGCGGCAGCCAGGCCTGGTTCGTGATCGATCCGCCCGACGGCAAGATTCCGTCGCTGACGCCAGAAGCGCAGAAGAAGGCGCAGGCGCGTGCGGCGGCTCGCAAAGCGAGCGCGCGCGGGCCGGCAGACTCCTACGAAGATCGCAGTCTCTACGACCGCTGCATCACACGCGGCCTGCCGGGCTCGATGATGCCGGCGATCTACGGCAACCAGTATCAGATCGTACAGGCGCCAGGCTACGTCGCAATTCTCTACGAGATGATTCACGAGACGCGCGTGATTCCGCTGGACCCTTCGACAAGCTCAGGGTCGTCCCAAGTGCAGTCGGGGGACGACGGCCTCTCGCATGTCGACCCGAAGATTCATCTCGACATGGGTGATGCGCGTGGCCGTTGGGATGGCGACACACTCGTGGTGACGACGAAGAACTTCAAGGAGCGGAGCGTGTACCGCAACGCCAACGCGGACACGCTCACGTTGACCGAGCGCTTCCAGCGTGTCGCGCCCGACAAGGTTCGTTGGACGGTGACGGTCGATGATCCCGCAACCTGGACCAGGCCGTGGACGTTCTCGCTTCCGCTCACGGTGGATCCCAACCCGATGCCGCACTACGAGTGCCACGAAGGCAACTACGGTTTGAAGAACATCCTCAGCGCGGCGCGCGCTGAGGAAAAGCAAAGGTAGTCATGAACGAAACCAAGACTCTCGCCTCCTACATCGTCAAGAACCGCTGGGAAGACATCCCCGAAGACGTCCGCCACGAAGCCAGGCGATCGCTGATCAACGTCATCGGCTGCGCCATCGGAGGCAGCCCGCATCAGGCCGTGACGACGGCGATTCGTGCGCTCTCACCGTTCTCCGGTGAGCGCACCGCGAGCATCGTCGGTCGCCCCGAGCGGCTCGATCCGCTTCATGCGTCGCTGATGAATGGCATCAGCTCGCACGTCGAGGACTACGACGATACGACTCCCAAGAACTACAGCCACACGAGCTCGCCGGTGAGCTCCGCGCTCCTGGCGTACGCGAGCGCCAATCGCGTGCGTGGCCGTGACTTCGTCGAAGCGTTCGTCCTCGGCTTCGAGGCGGCGTCGCGAGTGGGCAACGTGGTGTATCCGGCGCACTACGATGTCGGCTGGCACATGACCGGCACGATTGGCGTGTTCGGCGCTGCGGCGGCCATCGGAAGGCTGCTCGGTCTCAACGAGCAGCAGATGGTGTGGGCGCTGGGCCTGGCCGCAACGCAGTCCGCCGGCCTGCGCGAGATGTTCGGCTCGATGGGGAAGGCGTTTCACCCGGGCCGGTCGGCGCAGAACGGTTACGCTGCCGCGCTCCTGGCGCAGGCGGGCTTCACTTCGGGCGAGCGCGGTATCGAAGGCCCGCGGGGTTTCGCGCACGTGCTCGCGGCGACGCGCGATCTGTCGAAGATCACGACGCGACTCGGCGTCGACTTCGATCTGCGCGAGAACACGTACAAGCCGTTCCCGTGCGGCATCGTCAATCACCCGACGATCGACGGCGCCATTCAGATCCACAACGAGCATCACCCCGACCCCGCGTCGATCGTCGCCGTCAGGCTTCGTGTGGCGCCGCTCGTGCTCGACCTGTGCAATCAGCAGAACATCACGAAGGGGTTACAGGGCAAGTTCTCCGTGTATCACGGCGCCGCCGTCGGGCTCGTGCGCGGCAAGGGCGGCCTCCGTGAGTACACCGACGAAGCGGTCAACGATCCGGCGATCAAGCGTGTGCGGGAGTTGACGACGGCCACGGGCGATCCGTCCGTGACCGAAGACCAGGTCAATGTGGAGGTCGAGCTGCGTGACGGCACGAAGCTCTCGAAGTTCGTCGCGCAATCGCTCGGCAACATCCATCGTCCGCTGACCGACAAGCAGCTCGAGGAGAAGTTCCGCGATCAGGCGATCCTCGTCCTGCCGGCGCGTGAGGTCGAGTCGGTCATTCAACTGTGCTGGAAGGTCGATCAGCTCGACGATGTCGGCGAGCTGGTGGCGGCGACCGTCCCCGCGGCCGCTGCTGTCGTGTAAGCCGTGCGGCGTTCGTTCTTCGCGCTCGTCATCGGGGTGCTCATAGCGGCGTGCGGGAGTGAGCAATGGCCGAGTCCGCCCGCCGTCGAGCAGCCGAAGTACGAGGCCGACTATCGCGCGTGGCGCGAGTCGCAGCAGGCACTCGTCAGCGATGTGCTCTCGATTGTTGGTGTCTGGCCGCTGGAGCAGGGCGAGACGGCGTTCGGCTCCGATGCGACGCTCCCGATCGTTCTTCCTCTGAGCGGCCCGGCGAATCGCGCAGGTGTGTTTCGACGCGATGGCGCGATGATCAGCGTCGTTCCGGCGGCCGACTCGGCGCTTCGACTGGCGGACGGTAGACCCGTCAGGGACGCCATGACGCTCGACCAGGAGGTCTGGCTCGATTCGCTGCTGCTCTACGTGTCGGACGCCGGCGACGATCGCCGTTGGCTGACCGCGCGTGACATGAAGCATCCGGCCATCGCCAACGCGCCGTCGCTGGAGATGTATCCACTCGACGCGAAGTGGAGGGTCTCGGCCCGCTTCGATGCGTTTCAGTCACCGAAGCCGGTGCAGGTCTCTGATGTTCGCGGCGGTGCGATGCACTTCCTGGCGCTCGGTCAGCTGGTGTTCCGGCTAAACGGGCGCGAGCATCGCCTGACGGCATTAGGCGAGCCGGGCGGAGGCGAGTTCTTCGTGATGTTCAAGGACGCGACGAACCAGACGACGACCTATGGCGGGTATCGAATCCTGACGCCTGCGGTCGTGAACGGCGGGGAGTGGACTGTTCTGGACTTCAACTTCGCGTTCAACCCGCCGTGCGCGTATTCGCGCTACACGCTGTGTCCGCTGCCGCCACCCGAGAACACGCTGCCGGTCGGGATCGAAGCCGGATTGAAGCGCCTGCCGTCGGCACAGGGCTATTCGCCGTCCTGACGTATGGCCCGCTGGTGACGAGCTCATGAACTTCATGCAGCGCCGGTGACAGCGGGCCTCGGATAGAATTTCGGACACCATTGACCCAAACCGGGACGACCACGGCCGCAGCGGACGCGGAACGCCGCGTCTTCGCCAAGATCGGGTGGCGGCTGATGCCGATCCTGATCCTCGCCTACATCTTCAACTACCTCGATCGCAACAACGTCGGCTTTGCCGGCCTGACGATGAACGAGGCGATCGGGTTGACGGCGACGCAACTCGGTTTCGGCGCCGGCGTGTTCTTCATCGCGTACTGCCTCCTCGAGGTGCCGAGCAATCTCGCCCTCTATCGCGTCGGGGCGCGCGTCTGGCTGTCGCGAATCATGATCTCGTGGGGGCTGGCGTCGGCCGCGACGGCCTTTGCCGTGGGACCGAACAGCTTCTACGCGCTGCGATTGCTTCTGGGTGCGGCGGAGGCCGGCTTCTTTCCGGGAGTAGCCTTCTATCTCGGGACCTGGTTTCCAGCGCAGTACCGGACGCGGATGATCGCGTGGTTCATGGTGGCGATTCCGGTGTCGTCGGTCATCGGTGGACCGGTCTCGGGCTGGTTGCTCGGCATGAACGGCGTCGCTGGCATCGCGGGATGGCAGTGGTTGTTCATCATCGAAGGGCTGCCGGTCGTGTTGATCGGCATCAGCCTGCTCTGGTTGCTCGCCGACAAACCGGAAGACGTGTCCTGGCTGTCCGACGAGGAGCGCCGCATCGTTCGCGAGCGGCTGCAGGCCGAGCGGCGCCCGCGCGAGGTTCGCCACTTGGGGGTGGCGATACGCGACGTGCGCGTTCTCCTCCTCGCGTTCGTGCAGTTCGGCTTTCTCGTGGGCTCGTACGCCATTGGCATCTTCCTCCCGCTGATGCTGCGGGAAGGCAAGCTCACCGACGTGGAGATCGGCTTCGTCAGCAGCGGCTGCTACGTCGTCGCCGTGATCGGGATGATCATGTGGGCTCGCCATGTCGACCGGGGCGCGAGCAAGGTCGTCAACCTGGCATTGTCATGTGTGCTGGCGGCGTGCGGATTCCTCGGGGCGATTCTGTTCTCAGGGAACTTCTGGGTGTCGGTGGCGATGATGGCGCTCGCACTCACGGGTATCAACGGCGCGCGTGCGATCTTCTGGACGATTCCGCCGCGGTTCCTCACTGGCATGGCCGCCGCCGGAGGGTTGGCCTTCATCAATTCCATCGGGACGACCGGTGGATTCGTCGGGCCGTACGTGATGGGGTGGCTCACGGATGAGACCGGCTCGTTCAACGCAGGTCTGCTGGCGATGAGCGGGTTCCTGATCCTGGCTGCGGCGCTCGCGTGGTCGCTGCGCCGCTACGCACCCGGGGAGTGATCGTGACGCTTGCCAGTCAGCTTGCAGAATGGGTCGCGCGCGTACGATTCCAAGACCTTCCGCCCGATGTGGTCGAGGCGACGAAGTCTCGCATCCTCGACGTGATCGGCCTGGCGCTCGCGGGAGAGGGGACGAGATTCGGCCGGGCGATTCGCGCGGGCACTGTGGCCATCTCGCCGCAGGGGCCGTGCCGGATTCTTGGCAGCGGAGACAACGTCGGCCTGACGCACGCGGCGTTCGCCAACGCATCGTTCCCTCAGGCGCTCGAGTTCGACGACACGCACAACGAGTCGATCGTGCACATGAGCAGTCCGTCAGTGGCGGCGGTGCTCGCGCTGTCGGAGACTCGAGCGGTGACCGGGCGAGACGCGATTCTCGCGATCGCGCTCTCGAACGAGATCGCGTGCCGCGTGGGCGTCGTCGTGCCCGGACAGTTCCATCGCCGAGGATTCCATCCGACCGGGTTGTTCTCTCCATTCGGCATCGCGTATGGAGCAGGAAAGCTGCTCGGCCTCAATGCCTCGACGCTGGCCTACGCGGCAGGCACGTGCGGAAGTTTCGCGGCGGGCCTGCTCGAGTGCTGGGTGGATGGGACCGACACGAAGTTCCTGCACTCGGGGTGGGCCGCGCAGAGCGGTTTATCGGCGGCGATGTTCGCGAAGGCCGGTGTGACCGGGCCTCCGAAGGTCTTCGAAGGGCGATTCGGGTTGTTCGCGTCGCATCTCCAGGATGCGGCTTTGACGAAGCGCTTCGAGCGGATCGCCGACGGGCTCGGGACTCATTGGGAGAGCCGCTACTCGTCGTTCAAGCCCTTTCCCGCGGCCCACGTGCTGCATCCGTACATCTCTGCCCTGCTTCGTCTGCGCGACCAGGGTCTCAAGTCGTCCGACGTCGCGCGCATCGAATGCCCGGTTGCCGAGTTCAACGTGTCGATCGTGTGCGAACCGGTCGAAGAGAAACGCGCGCCGGCGTCGCAGGCGCATTGCCGCGTGTGCCTGCAGTACACCTTGGCCGAGGCCCTCTTCTGCGGCCGGCTCGGCCGGGATGCGTACGAGGATAAGAATCGACTCAACCCGGAGATTCTTGCCCTCGCTCGAACGGTCGACTACCACGTGGACCCTGAGTTCCCCGGGCCGGGCCGATTCAAGGGCGCGGTAAAGGTGACGCTGAAAGATGGCCGCGTCCTTACCGAGGTCGAAGAATTCAACCGCGGCTCGGCCGAGAACCCGATGACCGGGCCCGAACTGCGCGCGAAATTCGATGACAACGCCAGTGACGTGCTGACGCAGGAGGAGCGCGACCGTCTTGCGCACGAGATCGGACAGACGGAAAATCTGTCCGACGTTTCTTCGCTTGTCGGGTTGGCAGTGGGCGGTAGGCAGTAGGCAGCGTAGTGTCCGCCTTCAGGCGGACCGACCAGTCCGGCTAAAGCCGGACACTACGGGGTGCAGGGATGGTTTGCAAGACACTTCAATCGTTTACGGCCTTTGCGGTCGTCGCTCTCGTGCACTCGTCCGCATTCGCCCAGGCACCGCGAACGCCGTGGGGCGATCCGGATCTGCAGGGCGCCTACACGAACAGCGACGAGAGCCTGATCCCGATGGAGCGTCCCGATGCGCTCAACGGGAAGACGCTGTCGGACATCAGTGCCGCGGACCTCGAGAAGCTGACTGAACAACGCAACGAAGATCGCATCGAGGCGGACAAGCAGCGCTGGGAGCTGCGCAGCCCGCTCCACTGGTTCGAGAACCACAACCCGAAGAACAGTCGTGCGTGGCTCGTGGTCGATCCGCCGGACGGCAAGATCCCGCCACAGACAGCCGAGGCGAAGGCGCGCGCAACGGCACGAGCGCAGGCGCGCAAAGGCCGTGGCGACGCCGACTCGTACGAGGATCGCAGCCTCTACGATCGCTGCATCACGCGCGGCCTGCCGGGCTCGATGATGCCGGCCATCTACGGCAACTCGTACGAGATCGTCCAGGGCCCGGGTTACGTCGCCATCTGGTACGAGATGGTGAACGAGCTTCGCGTCATCCCACTCGACCGCCGCCCGCATGTCGCATCCACAATCCGGTCCTACATGGGCGACGCGCGCGGACATTTCGAGGGCGATACGCTCGTCATCGAGACGACAAACTTCACCGACAAAGTGCCCTATCGGGGCTCCAGCGAGCACCTCACGCTGACCGAACGCTTCACGATGCGGGCGCCGGGCATCGTCGAATGGGCGGTGACCTTCGATGATCCACACACGTGGGCGCGACCGTGGACGTTCGCGATGAACCTCACGCAGACGACGGAGCCCCCCTTCGAGTACGCGTGCCATGAGGGCAACTACGCGATGCGGAACATGCTCAAGATCGCGCGGGAAGAGGAGAAGAGCTCGCGCTGAGCATGAACGATCTCGTCCGCGCCCTTCATCAGCATTTCGGACACTCCGCGTTTCGCGACGGACAGCAGGCGCTCGTCGAAACGGTCCTGGCAGGTCAGGATCTCTTGGCGGTGATGCCGACCGGATCCGGCAAGTCACTTGGATTTCAGTTGCCGGCACTTCTGCTGCAAGGCACGACGCTCGTGGTGTCCCCGCTCATCTCGCTGATGAAGGACCAGGTCGATGAGTTGAACCGCCGTGGGATCCGCGCGTCGGCGCTGCACTCGGCCTTGTCGAGCGATGCACGGCGTGACGCTCTTCAACGCGCGCGGACAGGCGAGTGTCAACTGCTCTACGTGGCGCCGGAGCGATTCGCGTCCGACCATTTCGTTCGCACGCTCCAGGACATTCCGATTTCTCGTTTCGTCATCGACGAGGCGCATTGCGTGTCGGAGTGGGGTCACGACTTCAGGCCCGACTACCGGCGACTGAAAGAAGCCGCCGATGTGTGTCGCCGCGGAGACGGTGGCGCCGGCCGTCCGCCGATGGCCGCGTTCACCGCGACTGCGACACCGGAGGTGCGTGAGGACATCGTGCAGCTCCTCGGCCTTGCGGAACCGCACGTCGTCGTTGCCGGATTCGATCGCCCGAATATCTCGCTCTCGGTGCGCCCGGTGTCTGGCGACATCGAGAAGCACCAGTTGTTGCCGCAACTGATCGGAGGCGGACGAGCACTCGTCTATGCCGCGACGCGGAAGAAGGCCGAGGCCGCAGCAGAGACCCTGATCGCTGCCGGCATCGACGCCGCCGCTTATCACGCCGGCCTGATCGATATGGAGCGCTCGAGTGTCCAGGAGCGTTTTGCTGCCGGCTCTCTCCGCATCGTCTGTGCAACGAACGCATTCGGCATGGGCATCGATCGCCCCGACGTCGAGACCGTCGTGCACCTCGATATTCCCGGCTCGCTCGAGGCCTACTACCAGGAGATCGGTCGCGCCGGCCGCGATGGACGGCAGGCGAGCGCGACGCTGCTCTGGAACTACGTCGATGTGAGGACGCGCGAGTTCCTGATCGACCGGGAAAACGAGGAGGACGCGGAGCGCGAGTCGCGGCGCCCGGACCCGGCTGAAATCGAGCGGCGGAAGGACCTCGATCACCGGAAGCTGCGCCGGATGGTGTCCTATGCAGACACGTCGGCGTGTCTTCGCGCGACCATCCTCCGCTACTTTGGTGACGCGGCGGCGAAGGAGCCGTGCGGCTCGTGCGCCAACTGCAGCCGGCTCCAGCCAATCGGCGACGATGACCGGCTGCTCGTTCGAAAGATTCTGTCCGGTGTCGCGCGCGCGGGTGAGCGTTATGGCCGGCGCAAGATTGCCGCAATGCTGGTTGGCGAAGTCACCGATCTGCCTGAGCCGCTGGTCGGGTTGTCGACAACGGGACTGCTGCGCGAGATGCCGGTCGCAATCGTCGAACGTTGGGTCGATGCCGCCATGGCAGCCGGCTTGTTGAGTGCGTCCGACGATCAGTATCGGACGCTCTCGCTGACGACGTTCGGACGTGACGTGATGACCGGCCGTGTGCAGGACGTGCTCATCGCGGCGCCCAGAAGTCAGCCGGCGCGATCGGCTCGAAAGAGATCCCGTAAGGCGCGCGTGGATGCTGCCGCATCGTCATCGGAGCCGCAGCAGCCGGTTGTCGATGCGCTTCGCGCGTGGCGTCTCGACGAGGCTCGGCGGAATGCCGTCGCGCCCTTCGTTGTGCTGCACGATCGCACGCTGATCGCCATCGCATCGGAACTGCCAGGCTCGCCTGGCGAGTTGAGCTCGATCCCTGGCATCGGCCCGGCCAAACTCGCCAGCTACGGCGATGCAATCTTGAACATCGTAAAAGGGACACGCTAAGCTGGCGCGCCGTGCCAGTCGCTAAACGCTCGCACTCGTGGATCAACGCCGCGATCCCGCTCGCCATCGGGGCGATCATCGCCTTGGCGCCCGTACCGGAGGGTTTACCGGCGGACGCGTGGAGATACTTTGCGCTCTTCACGACGGTGATCGTTGCGCTCATCACCGAGCCGATCCCGCCGGCCATCATCGGCATGGGTGGCGTCATTGTCGCCGCGGCGTTTGGCCTGGTGCGCGAGACCCCGGCACAATCGGCGCAATGGGCGCTGAGTGGCTTCGGCAATGCGACCGTGTGGCTGATCTTCGCGGGCTACATGTTCACGCTTGGATATACCCAGACCGGGCTGGGACGCCGCATCGCGCTGCACCTGGTTCGTCTGCTTGGCGGCCGCACGCTGGGTCTGGGTTACGCGGTGGCATTGGCCGATCTCGCCCTTGCGCCCTTCACGGCATCCGCAACCGCTCGCAGCGCCGGCACGGTGTTCCCGATCGTCCGTCAGATTCCCGAGCTGTATGCCTCGCGCCCGGATGATGGGACAGCGCGGAAGCTGGGCGCGTACGTGCTCTATACAGCGCTGGTCGCGAGCATGATCACGAGCAGCATGTTTGTCACGGCGCTCGCGCCGAACACGCTGGCGGTCAGCGTGATGCGTCAGACCGCGGGGGTGACCGTATCGTGGTTCGACTGGTTCATCGGCTTCGCGCCTGTAGGCTTCACGTTGATCGCGCTCATGCCTCTGCTGCTCTACAAGATCTATCCGCCAGAGATTCGCAGCGCACCCGAGGTGCCGCGCTGGGCGGGGGAACAGCTTCGCGCGATGGGCTCGATGTCTCGCAAAGAGCTCACCCTCCTCGTCCTGGTGTGTTCCGCACTCGCGCTCTGGATTGGCGCGACCGCGTACGTGGATCCCGCGGTGACGGCGATGCTGGTCGTCTTGTTGATGGTGATCTGCGGGGTTGTGTCGTGGAACGACGTGATCGGGCACTCACAGGCGTGGAACATCCTGGTCTGGTTCGCGACGCTCGTGACACTCGCGGGTGGACTGGCCGAAACGAAGTTTCTCGACTGGCTCGTGCAGTCGCTCGCGCCCACGCTCCGGAATTTCAGCCCGGGGGTCGCCGTTGTCTCGGTGGTCGGCGTGTACTTCTTCCTCCACTACTTCTTCGCCAGCATCACCGCGCACGCAGCGAGCATGTTGCCCGTCTTCATCGGCCTGGCCATCACGATCCCGGGCCTGACCCACAAGGAATGGGCGTTGCTGCTGTCGTATCCGCTCGGGCTGATGGGAGTTCTCACCACTTACACAGCTGGCCACAACCCGATCTATTACGGGAGCGGCTACATCAGCCGTCAGGCGTTCTGGGTGCTTGGATTGATTCTTGGCATCTTCTTTCTCACGACGTACCTACTCATTGCCATTCCCTGGCTGAACTATTTGGGCTTCTGAGATGTCCGTGACCGATATCAATCCGAGGTCCGCCGAATACTCGGATTACCGCCGTGCCGTTCGAGAGTTGTGCTCAGGCTTCGAGAGCACGTATTGGCGATCGCTCGATGAACGCGCAGAGTATCCCGACGCATTCGTGAAGGCGCTGACCGATGCCGGTTGGCTCGCTGCGCTGATTCCCGAGGAGTACGGCGGAGGCGGCCTCGGCGTGACGGAAGCCTCGGTCATCCTGGAAGAGATCAATCGGTCAGGTGCGAACTCCGGTGCCTGCCACGCGCAGATGTATGTGATGGGGGCGCTCGTTCGGCATGGTTCTGACGCACAGAAGCGCGCCTACCTGCCCGACATCGCTGCAGGACGGCTGCGGCTCCAGTCGTTTGCCGTCACCGAACCGACCACGGGCACCGATACGACCAGGACCAAGACCGTTGCGGTGCGCCGAGGCGACCGCTACATCGTCAACGGTCAGAAGGTGTGGATCTCGCGCATCCAGCATTCCGATCTGATGCTGCTCCTGGCGCGGACCACGCCGCTGCCGGAAGTGAAGAAGAAGACCGAGGGCTTGTCGTTGTTCCTGGTCGACCTGCGCGGCGCGGAGAGTCGTGGCATGAGCGTGCGCCCGATCCGCAACATGGTCAACCACGAGACCAACGAGGTGTTCTTCGAGGACTTCGAGGTGCCGGCGGAGAATCTGGTCGGACAAGAAGGGCAGGGGTTCCGCTATCTGCTCGATGGGATCAACGCGGAGCGGATTCTCATCGCTTCCGAGTGCATCGGCGATGGCTTCTGGTTCATCGACAAGGCTCGCTTGTACGCGAACGAGCGCATCGTCTTCGATCGGCCGATCGGGAAGAACCAGGGGATCCAGTTTCCGCTAGCGAGAGCGTACGCGAACGTCCGTGCCGCAGACTTGATGCGCTACGAAGCTGCGCGCCTGTTCGATGCCGGGGGCGCTGCCGGGCCGGAAGCGAACATCGCGAAGTTGCTGGCGGCCGACGCCAGTTGGGAGGCGGCGAACGCCTGTCTCCAGACACTGGGTGGTTTCGGGTTTGCCGCCGAGTACGATTGCGAGCGGAAGTTCCGCGAAACGCGGCTCTACCAAGTCGCGCCTATTTCCACGAACCTGATCCTGTCTTACATTGGTGAGCACATCCTCGGCATGCCAAGGAGTTTCTGAGCTATGTCGTTCGAATTTCTGTCTTCTTCGTGCTGGGTTCGTGTTCAGGTTCGGTTCGAAGTTCGAGGTTCGAGGTTCGAGTGTTGAACGACACTTCTTCTGCTGTGCGTTTAACGCGCAGTATGTTGTTTGTGCCTGCGTCGCGTCCGGCGATGATTCCGAAAGCCGCCACGAGCGCGGCCGACTCCGTCTGCATCGACCTCGAAGACGCCGTGGCTCCTGACGAGAAACCTGCGAGCCGGGCCAACGTCGTACGCGCGCTCAAGGAGATCGACTTCGGGCGCCGCGTGCGCATGGTTCGCATCAACGGACTCGACGGGCCGTTCGCTTATCGCGATCTCATCGAGATCGTCGAAGCCGCGGGCGATCGCCTCGATCTGATCATGATTCCGAAGGTCGGGTCCCCGCGCGACGTGGTCTTTGTCGACATGTTGCTGTCGCAGATCGAGGCGAGCACGCGAACCCCTCGACGCATCGGGATCGAGGCGCAGATCGAGACGGCCGGAGGCTATTTGTACGCGCGAGAGATTGCGGAGGCGTCGCCCAGGCTCGAGTCGCTCATCTTCGGCTCGGGCGACTATGCCGCCTCGATGCGGATGCCCTCAGCCGCTATTGGCGAGCGTGACGCGCACGACGAGATCTATCCCGGGCATCGCTGGCACGCGGTGATGCACACCATCGTCGCCGCCGCGCGCGCCAACGGGCTTCGCTGCATGGACGGTCCGTATGCGGGGTTCAAGGACGCTGCGGGTCTCGAGCGTGCCAGTCGCGTCGCGCAGGCGCTCGGCTTCGACGGCAAACAGTGCATTCATCCGGCGCAGCTCGAGACGGTCAACGCGGTCTTCTCGCCCTCCGATGCCGAAATAGCAAAGGCTGCCGCCATCGTCGAAGCGTACGACAAGGCGGTGGGCGCTGGTCAGGGGGCGGCGACGCACGACGGCCGCATGATCGACGCGGCCAACGTCCGCATGGCGCGCACGACACTCGAACGGCAGCGCCTCATCTCGACGTGACGTCTCAGTTGCCGCTCGACGGCGTTCTCGTCGTATCGGTCGAGCAGGCCATCGCAGCGCCATTCGCCAGCCGGCAACTCGCGGACCTCGGTGCGCGGGTGATCAAGATCGAGCGCCCCGGCGTTGGCGACTTTGCCCGCGCGTACGACCACACTGTGAAGGGGCAGGCGAGTCACTTCGTCTGGACGAACCGCTCAAAGGAGTCGCTGGCGCTCGACCTCAAGCGGCCCGAAGCCATCGATGTGCTGCGGCGTCTCGTGTCGCGCGCTGACGTCTACCTTCACAACCTTGCGCCGGGTGCGATGGGCCGTCTTGGATTTGGATCGGCGGCGCTGCGTGCGGAGTATCCGCGGCTCGTGATCTGCGAAATCTCCGGCTATGGAGCGTCTGGCCCGTATCGCGACAAGAAGGCGTACGACCTGCTGGTGCAAAGCGAGGCGGGGCTCGTTTCAATCACCGGCACCGCCGAGACGCCGTCGAAAGTCGGCATCTCGGTCGCCGACATCGCGGCGGGCATGTACGCGTTCTCGTCGATTCTTGCGGCGCTTCTCCGGCGAGAGAGGACAGGGACGGGCGCGCTGCTCGATATCTCGATGTTCGACGCGCTCGCGGAGTGGATGGGTTATCCGTCGTACTACACAGGCTATGGCGGATCGCCGCTGCCGAGAACAGGTGCTCGACATGCGGCGATTGCTCCGTATGGCCCGTACGCCGCGGGCGACGGACACGCGGTGTACCTTGGACTTCAGAATGAACGCGAGTGGGCGCGCTTCTGTTCCGACGTGCTCGGGCAGCCGGGCCTGGCGAGCGATCCTCGATTCGGTTCGAACGCGTCGCGCGTGGAGCACCACGACGAGCTCGAGGCGATCATCGTCCGCGCCTTCGCTGGCAAGACCGCGCAGCAGGTTGTCGATCGACTGGAGTCTGCGCAGATCGCCAATGCGCGAATGAGGACCGTCGACGAATTTCTCGATCACCCGCAGCTTGCAGCACGCGACAAGTGGCGCGAGGTGGACTCGCCAGTAGGGCCGCTCCGCGCCTTGGTACCGCCATTCGGGTTCGACGATGTAGAACCGAGAATGGGGAAGATCCCTGAGGTCGGTGAGCACACGGACAGCATCCTTACGGAACTCGGAATTGACGCTGACACTATTGCAGCCTGGCGGCGCGCAGGCATCGTCTAGTCAGCCCGGCCGTACAATGGATGGGTGCTGTTGTTCGAGTTCTTCCCACTGTTCGTCGCGCTCGTTGGCGTGGTGGCAGCGATCTTCCTGTTCGTCAAGGATCGGCGTTCGCGGCAGGACCCGAATGAGCCCGAATGGCAACGTCCGCAAAGGGATCCTCGGGCGACGAGCTCAGAGCGCACGGGGCGGCGGCCGAGCATGATGCCGTAACTTGCTTCTTGCGGTCCGAGGGGTCGACGGATCGATAGTGCGAGGGTGCACTGCGACGGTGCGAGGGTCCGAGAGCGATTGGGATATTCGCACCATGGACCTTCGAACTGGACCATCGGACTTCGGACTGTCGCACAGGACCGTCGCACCTCCGCCCCATCGCCCCGTCGTACCGCACGCGTGGGTTAGCTGCTCGACCATCCTCCATCGACCGGCAGCACTGAGCCGGTGATACTCGCGCTGTCTGGCCCACAGAGAAACACCATCAGGGCTGCCACGTCGTCAGCGGCGATCAGTTTCCCAGTCGGCTGCTTTCCGGCGAGGAGCAGGCGCTCCGATTCCTCTCGCGACAGGCCCTTCGCCATCGACGCCAGCACTGTCGCTTCGTGTACTGGCGTTTCAGTCGTGCCTGGACAGATCGCGTTGCACGTGATGCCGTGCGTGACGGTTTCAAGGGCGACCGCGCGCGTGAGGCCGATCAAGGCAGTCTTACTGGTGACGTAGTTCACGCGATTGGCGGCGCCGCGAAGGCCGTAGATCGACGACACGTTGATGATGCGGCCCCAGCCGCGTTGCTTCATGCCCGGAACAGTCAATCGGATCGTGTGGAACGCAGCCGACAGATTGACCGCGATGCCGTCGTCCCATTCAGAGACCCCGAAGGATTCGACTGGCGCCGTGTGGCGAACGACTGCGTTGTTGACGACGATGTCGATCGAGCCGAAGGCGGTGAGCCCGGCGGAGACCAAGCGATCGATCTCCTGCGGCCGACGCAGATCTGCCGCGTCGTAGATCGTGCGGATGCCGTGACGTGCTTCGAGCTCACGGCGAAGCGCGGCGATGTCCCGGCCTTCGTCGAATCCGCTCAGCACGAGATGGCATCCGGCTGTCGCAAAGCGATGAGCGGCGGCGAGGCCGAGGCCACGTACGGATCCAGTGATGAGGGCGTTTTTTCCAGCGAGAGGGCGCATGTGGGAGGTTGCTACTCTATCGCTCGCTTGTGTGGAGGCCTTCGGCGTCGGTCGCGGCGGAAAATCCGGCCGGTCTGTTCAGAAACGACGTTGCCGTAAGCACCAACACAAGCGAGTCCTGAATACAGTTGTTGTATGGTAAGGCACGAAAGGCGAGATCACATGACCAGACGAACTCTCGCGCTCGCGGGTGGGCTCGCGTTGGCAGTGGCGATCGTGCTCTCGGGCCCGGCGCGTGCCCAGGGGCAGAAGCCCGGCGCCGATCAGGGTTTCCATACGCCGTGGGGTGATCCCGACATCCAGGGACTCTTTACGACCGACGATGAACTCGGTGTTCCGTTCGAAAGGCCGGAGCAGTTCGGCGATCGAGCGGTGGCGACCGAAGAGGAATTCGCGACTCGACAGACGCAGGCGGTGCTGCAGGCAGAGGCCGATTCCGAAGAGTTCGTTGCCCCGCGAACCGCAGGACGCGGTGGCGATGGGACCGGCCCTCCGGCCCATTGGCTCGAGCGCGGAAAGCCGTCGCGCCGAACGTCAGTTGTGATCGCTCCTGCCAACGGCCGGATCCCGTATCTCAACGACGAAGCACGCAAGCGCGCCGCGATCGCCGTCAACGCCAGGACGACCGGCAATCGTCCATTCGACGGACCTCAGGCGATGGATCTGTACGACCGCTGCATCACGCGTGGGTTGCCACATGTGATCTTCCCGACGATTTACAACAACACGTCACAGATCGTACAGGGGCCGGGGTACGTCGCTATCCGATACGAGATGATTCACGACGCGCGTGTCATTCCCCTTGATGGCCGGCCGCGGTTGTCGTCGACCATACGACAGTACTTTGGGGACTCGCGAGGACACTGGGAAGGCGACACACTGGTCGTCGAGGTCACGAACTTCCCGACGAACATGGTCAACTATCGGGGCGCGACCGGTGCGTTGCAGGTGACTGAGCGCTTCAAGCGGGTCGATGCCACGACAGTGCGTTACGAAGTGACCGTTGCGGATCCGGCGACGTTCTCTCAGCCGTGGACGGCCGCACTCAGCCTGAAGGCGTCCGATCAACCGGATGTGTTCGAGTACGCCTGTCACGAAGGCAACTACGCGATGCGGAACATCCTCAGCGGCGCGCGCGCCGCTGAGAAGTAGACCCCATTCGAAACGAGGCGGGCTGATGGCGGTGAAAGAAGGGTGGACGGGCAGGGTTTACGAGGACTTCGAGGTCGGGGACATCTACCCCCACCCGCTGGGCCGAACGGTGCTGCCGGTGGACAACAGCTGGTTCACGTTGCTGACGCAGAACATGAACCCAATCCACTTCGACCACGCATACGCTGCGCAGACGGAGTTCGGCAAGCCGCTGGTCGACTCGACCTTCACCCTGGCGTTGGTGACCGGGCAATCCACGATCGATCTGTCCTTCAACGTCATGGCCAATCTTGGCTGGGACGAAGTGCGATTGCCGAACCCGCTCTTCGAAGGCGACACGGTCTACTCGCGAAGCGAGGTGCTGGAGAAGCGCGAATCGAAGTCACGGCCCAACGTCGGCATCGTGAAGGTCCGCACCACCGGCTTCAAACAGGACGGCACGATCGTGATCGAGTTTCTCCGCACGTTCATGGTCTACAAGCGTGGACACGTTCCTGCGAACGCTCGCGCGCGCATTCCGGAGCCTCGAAGGGGTTGACCGGATCTGGATCGAGTAGGGCGATCCGCGAGATCGATGTCGCGTCGATCCGAGAGGCCGTCGCCCGTCTGCTCGTTGAAGCGAACTACGTCATCCCGCCAGACATCCTCGCTGCCCTGAAGGGCGCGGTCGACTCCGAACCGTCGCCGCTCGGCCGACAGACACTCGAACAACTCGTTCGCAACTATGAGGTTGCCGCGACCGAACGTGTGCCGGTCTGCCAGGACAGCGGTGTCGCCGTCGTCATGCTCGACATCGGACAGGACATTCACCTCGTCGGAGGCTCGCTCACGGACGCGGTGCATGCTGGTGTTCGCGAAGGCACACGCTCGGGTTACCTGCGCTCCTCAGTCACAGGCGATCCGGCGCGCCTGCTCAAGATGGCCGGCGATGCTGCGCCCGCCGCGATTCACATCGAGCTGGTCGAGGGCGACCGTCTGCGGCTGAGAGTCGCGTCGAAGGGATTCGGCGCAGAGAACATGAGTGCGCTCAGGATGCTCGTGCCTGCGGACGGCGTGCCAGGCATCAGCGACTTCGTCGTCGAGACCGTCGATCGCGCGGGTGCCAATGCGTGCCCGCCGGTCATCGTCGGCGTCGGCATCGGCGGAACATTCGACGGAGCCGCGCTGCTCGCGAAGCGGGCGGTATTGCGGCCGATCGATCGGCGTCACACTCGGCCCGATCTTGTCGAGCTCGAACGTGAGTTATTGCAACGTGTCAACGGTCTGGGCATCGGGCCGCAGGGATTCGGCGGGCGCACGACGGCGCTCGCCGTCAACATCGAGGTGCAGCCGACGCACATGGCCGGGCTGCCCGTGGCCGTGAACCTGGGATGTCATTCCACTCGTCGCGCCGAGATCGAATTGTGAGGAGAGACGTCATGGAGGTCTTCGGCATCGCGCCCGCGGACACGAGAATGCTGTGGATGATTGGCCTGATTCCGATCTTCGTCCTCGTGCTCGTGGGCGCGATTCTCACCGCGAGCATCAGTGGCGCCCGCGGATCGACGTTCGCAGTGTCCAATGACGGCCTTCGCATCCAAGGCGACTGGTACGGACGACTGATTCCCGCGAGCCATCTGGTGCGAGGGACGGCGAGGCGAGTCGATTTCGCGCAGTCTCCTGAACTCACCCCAGGGCGCCGGACGATGGGAACGGGTCTGCCCGGCTATCAGGCTGGTTGGTTCCGCCTGCGCAACGGCGATCGCGCGCTGCTGTATCTCACTGATCGCACCAAAGCGGTCTACGTTCAGACGACCGAAGGATATGGCGTCATGCTCAGTCCACAGGACCCGGATAAGTTTCTCGGGGCGCTCAACACGCTCGTCGGCCGGTGATGAGCGCCACTCGCGCGATCGCCTGGCAGGTCGAAGCGCCCGAGCCCGATCTGGCATCGTTGCGAGCGGGCGATGCTGTCGAGTTGAGCGGCAGTGTGCTGACGCTGCGCGACGCGAGCGCAGCGAGGCTGGCGCAGACGATCGAACGAGACGAGCCGCTACCAATCCCGCTTCAGCATCGGATCATGTATGCCGTCGGGCCATCTCCGGCAAAGCCGGGGCAGGTGATCGGATCGGCTGGTCCGACGACCACGGCACGCATGGGACGGTATCTGCCGACGCTCTTCGCCGGTGGTGTGCGTGCGATCATCGGCAAGGGAGAGCTTCACGGCGCCGACATGGCCGCCTTCATCGAGCATGGTGTTGTGTACTTCGCGGCGATCGGAGGGCTCGGCGCATTGTTGGCGAAACAGATCAGCGCGGCCAGAGTTCGGGCGTATCAGGAGCTCGGGCCCGAAGCGCTATTCGAGCTCGAGCTGACGGCATTTCCAGCGGTCGTGATCATCGATCGCCTCGGACAGAACCTGCACGAGACTGCACGCGGACCGTGGCGCACGGAGCGCTGACAGATCCGAAAGTCCGTCACCTCTGGTGTGAGGCGCGGCCCGCCCGAAAACACGAAACGCTCGATATTACGGGCATTCCTGACGACGCGGGCCCCGGTATAGCCCTTGCCTCCGCTAGAGCGCATGGTCAGTACGTCGGTAGCCAGTCCGCCTCGTCACAGCATCGCGCAGACCGAGCGAGGGTGGGTCCTCGTCATCCAGGACGAACACTGTTCGGTGATGCAGGTGTTCAGCACGGCCGCGTCCGCTCGGCGCGCCGTTGATCGCATGCTCGAGTTCTTCCACTCCATGAGTGCGCAGTCGCCCTGCGCACGCAAGGTCGCGTAGGTTTCACGTCGTCGGTCTTTCGCGCCCCAGGTCCGCGTCCTGCGGCGGCTTGCGTCCTCGTCGAAAACTGGTCATAATTTT
>Ga0070674_100000260_pt1 | contig 26276 bp, 31 predicted proteins | sample KBSM33metaG_FD_65344 | JGI IMG/M metagenome (GOLD analysis project Ga0070674, IMG submission 65344) | Miscanthus rhizosphere microbial communities from Kellogg Biological Station, Michigan, USA - KBS M3-3 metaG | ecosystem: Host-associated > Plants > Roots > Rhizosphere > Soil ... | reverse complement strand
GCCACCATCTTCCAGCCCGGGTCACCGCTCCACGACGGCGCCGTGATCGTGCAGGGCGATCGCATCGCCGCGGCTGCGTGTTTCCTCCCGCTCTCGATCAATCCGAAGGTCAGCCGCGAGCTCGGCACACGGCACAGAGCTGCGTTGGGCATCACCGAAGAGAACGACGCGATTGCGATCGTGGTCTCCGAAGAGACCGGCGCGATTACCATCGCGTTGGCCGGTGCGCTCGAACGCGGCCTGACGCCGGAGCGTCTTCGCGATCGACTGCGCGTGCTGCTCACGGGTCAGCGGACCGTCGAGCCTCAGGTACAGGGCTCATTGGCCTGATGGCGATATGAGAGTCCGGCACGTCGGCCTGAAAGTGGTATCGGTCGTCCTGGCTGCGTTGCTGTGGCTTCTGGTATCAGGAGAGCAGACGGTCGAGCGCGCGCTCCGCGTGCCGCTCGAATTCACCAATCTGCCGCCTCAACTCGAGCTCGTCGGTGTTCCTCCAGCGGTGGTTGACGTTCGCGTCCGCGGATCATCCGGCACACTGAGCCGGGTTGCCGCGGGCGAGTTGTCCGCCGTGCTCGATGTTCGCACGGCGCGAGTCGGCGAGCGGCTGTTCCACCTCGGATCTGAAGACGTGCGGGCGCCGTTCGGCGTCGAGGTTGTGCAGGTGACACCCGCGAGCGTTTCGCTGACATTCGAGGAATCGCTCTCGAAGACCGTAGGGGTCACGGTCCGCATCGAAGGCGAGCCTGCTCCCGGTTACGCGGTCGGCGGTGTGACCGTTGAACCGGCTACGATTGCGGTTGTCGGCCCGGCGAGCGCGCTCAAAAACCTTACTGAAGCGATCACCGAACCGGTCTCGGTGTCGGGCGCCTCGCGCCCGGTCGTGGACGAGGTGACGATCGGGTTGACGGATCCCGTGGTGCGGCTCCGCCAGGCTCAGAACGCGCACGTAACCGTGTCGATTGCTGCGGCGCCCGACGAGTGGGTCGTGAAAGAGATCGCGATACATGTCAAGAACGGAAAGGGAAGCGCGGTCGTCTCGCCGGAGAGCGTGACGATTCGCGCGCGCGGACCGCGCGATGTAATGGATGTCGATCCGACGCACTACAGCGCCGCGGTCGACCTGACTGGAATGGCCGCCGGCCGGCACATGCTTCCGGTTCGCGTGGAGGGGCCCAGCGGCATCGGGCTGCTTCGTGTGGAACCTGCCGAAGTCGCGGTGACGATCCGATAAACCGACGATGGCTCATCTTTTCGGTACCGATGGTGTTCGGGGCAAGGCAGGCGAGTTTCCACTCGACGTCGCGACGATTCGGCGACTTGGTGCGGCGCTGGTTCGCGCACTGCGTCACGACGGGGCCACGACGACTGCGATCAGGTTTCTGGCTGGACGCGACACGCGTGAGTCGGGTGAGTGGATCGAGCGGGAGCTTGCGTTCGGTATTCGAAGCCAGGGCGGCAGCTACACGAGCACGGGCGTCGTTCCCACACCGGCCATCGCCTACCTCACGCCTCGCCTTGGATATTCGGCGGGCGTCGTGATCTCGGCTTCGCACAATCCTTTCGAGGACAACGGCATCAAAGTGTTCTCAGGCGCGGGTGAGAAATTCACCGAAACGCTCGAGCGGCACGTCGAGTCGATCATTGCGGACACGTCGTGGAGCGTAGCGGGCGATGCTGCCGAACCCGTGGAGGAACTCGACCTTCGCTCCGAATACCTCGATCACCTTCGCGACATCCTGCCCGCGAACCATCGCACGGGTATGCGCATCGCGATCGACTGCGCCAACGGCGCGACCGCGACGGTCGCACCACGTCTCTTCAGAGAGATGGGCTTCGAGGTGGAGTGCATCGGCGTCACGCCGGACGGCCGCAACATCAACCTGGGTTGCGGATCGACGGCGCCGGAGAAGCTGGCGCGACTGGTCGTCGAAGGTCAGCACGCGATGGGTGTGGCATTCGATGGCGACGGCGACCGCGCGATCTTCGTCGACGGCACGGGCCAGATCGTCGATGGCGACGCGGTGATGCTCATGTGCGCCAAACAGATGAAGGCCGAGGGTCGCCTCAAGGGTAATGCGCTCGTGGCCACGGTCATGAGCAACATCGGCCTCGAGCTCGCGCTGAAAGAAGCGAGCATCGGGATGGTTCGGACCGCTGTCGGCGACAAGTACGTGATGGAGGAGATGCTCCGGCGCAATCTGTCGCTCGGTGGCGAGCAGTCCGGCCACATCATCTTCTCTGAGTATCTGTTCACCGGTGACGGCCTGGCCACCGCCCTGAACGTCCTCAGGACCATGAGCGCCGCACGTCGCGAGCTTCGCGATCTCGCGTCCGAGTTGACGACGTATCCACAGGTCTTGTTGAATCTGCGTGTTCGCCAGAAGGTGGATCTGAAGACCGTTCCGGAGATCGCGTCAGTGATCGCCTCTGTGGAGTCCAGGCTGGCGGGCAACGGACGACTGCTGGTGCGTTATTCGGGGACCGAGCCGCTGTTGAGGGTCATGCTGGAAGGCCAGGAGCCGGCCTCGATCCGGCAGTGGGGCCAGGAGATCATCGACACCGTCAAACACCATCTAGGGTGAGCGATCGCACGCCATGGTGCGTTTGTCAGTCAACGTCAACAAAGTAGCCACACTCAGGAACTCGCGCGGCGGGGCGGCTCCGTCCGTTCTCGATGCGGTTCGCGTGTGCGTGGATGCCGGCGTGCCGGGTATCACCGTCCACCCCCGAGCCGACGCGCGGCACATCACGTCCACTGACGTCATCGAGGTGGCAGCGTTGCTGCGCCCGCTGGGTGGCCGCGTCGAGTTCAACATCGAGGGCGATCCCCGGCGCGATCTGATCGCGCTCGTCCGCGAAGTGAAACCGACGCAGTGCACGCTCGTCCCTGTCCTGCCGGGTGAGCTCACCAGCCAGGCCGGCTGGTCGCCAGAAACCCCTCGCGAACAGATGGCCAGCGTCGTCAAGTCGCTGCAAGACGAGGGTGTCCGCGTCAGCCTGTTCGTGGACCCGGAAGAGGATGCGATTCGCTGGGCGGCCGAAATGGAGGCCGACCGGGTGGAGCTGTACACCGAGCCTTTTGCGCGCGCGTACGAGCGGGGTCAGAAGGCTGCGGAGGAGTCGTACTCGATCTATGCCCATGCGGCCACTCTGGCCAACTCCTTCGGCCTCGGCATAAACGCTGGACACGACCTGGATCTCGACAACCTCCAGATGTTCCGGCGCTTGCCGCACCTCGCCGAAGTCTCGATCGGTCACGCCCTCGTCAGTCATGCGCTGTTTGTCGGGCTGGAGCGCAGCGTGCGCGAGTATCTGGACCTGCTGGCGGGATGAACTACGATAATGGGGTCGGGAGTCATTTGATCAGGACACCGCCCGAGGAGTTCACGGGCTGGTGTCCTCAACAAATGACTCCCGACCCCATTTACCCATGAAATCCGAATCGATTGCGTATGTGATTGCCGGCATCTGTTTCGGCATCATCCTGGGCTGGGTCATCGGCACACAGCAGGCCCGCCGTCCGGGGGCTGTAACAGCCGCGCCCACGGCGGCGGCCCAACCGGCAGCCGGAGCGACGGCCCAGCAACAGGCGCCGCGCCTGGATGAAGGGCGAGTGCAAGCGCTCAACACCATCCTCAAGAGCGATCCGAAGAATGTGAACGCGACGATCCAGCTGGGCAACGTGTACTTCGATGCCGAGCGGTGGGACGACGCGGCTCAGTGGTACGAAAAGGCGCTCCAGCTCGATCCCAGGAATGCGGATGCGAGCACCGATCTGGGCGTCAGTTACTACTACAACAACAAGCCCGACGAAGCGCTCGCACAGTTCGAAAAGTCGCTCGCCATCAGCCCCACGCACACGAAGACGCTGCTGAACAAAGGCATCGTGCTGGCATTTGGGAAACAGGACCTGAAGGCCGCGGCGACCGAATGGCAGAAGGTTGTCGACCTGTCGCCCGACAGCCCTGAGGGGCAGGCTGCTCGTCGCGCACTCGAAGGGATCGCGTCGGCTCACGCCAAGCCGGGTGCCACGCCGAGCAATCAGTGACGCGAGTCATCCTGTTCGGCGTTCTTCTGCTGACGCTTGCCTGGGCGTTCTGGCGGCTGGTCGATGGCGTGATCGAGACGTTCGGCGGCACGACGGACAAGAGTAAGGGGAAGCGGCGTGGCGCTCCGGCCGTGAAGCTCACACGCGACCCGGTGTGCGGGACATGGGTCACGCCGACCGACGCTCGATTCCTGCAGTCTGGATCGACGGTCTACTACTTTTGCTCCGATGAGTGCCGCAGGAAGTTTCAGAGCCGATGAGCACCCGCGTTGAAGAGCAGCTGCGTGCCGAGATCGTCGAAGCCGGCCGACGCATGTACTCGCGCGGGTACGTCGCCAGCAACGACGGCAACATCAGCGCTCGCGTGGACGACTCGCGCCTGATCACCACGCCGAAGAGCGTCTCGAAGGGCTTCATGACGCCCGACATGATGGTGGTCGTCGATTACGAAGGGAAAAAGGTCTCCGGCGATCGCGATCCGTCGTCAGAGCTGCCGATGCACCTGGAGATCTATCGCAATCGTCCGGACGTCAACGCCGTGGTCCACGCGCATCCGCCGCTGGCGACCGGGTTTGCCGTCGCGGGCATTCCGCTGACGCGCGCGGTGCTCGCCGAAGTGGTCACCACGTTGGGGAGTATCCCGATCGCGGAGTACGGCACACCGTCCACGGCGGAATTGCCGGCGGCCGTTCGCAAGTACATCAAGGCGCACGATGGCCTGCTGCTCGCGAACCACGGCGCCGTGACGTGCTGCCGCACGGTGATGACCGCTTACTACAAGATGGAGACGATCGAGCACTTCGCGAAGATCAGCCTGGTTGCCCGCCTCCTCGGGCGCGAACATCTGATCTCGCGGGAGGAAGTCGAGCGACTGCAGGGGCTTCGCGGGATGTACGGCATCGCCGCGCCAGCGCCGCTGTGCGCGGACGGATCGGAAGGCGCGATCGATCAGGTGTTGTGCCAGGTGCTCGAGGCGCCGGAATCGAGCACGGAACGGCTCGTTCCCGATGTCTCTTCGGCGCTGCAGCGGGCGAGCAGAGACGGGGAAATTCGGCTAACATACGGCGAACTCACAGCGCTCATCACGGACGCGGTGAAGAACCTTAGAGACTGACGGTCGCCGGGTCTGACGAACAGAATGGCTGGAGTAAAGCATGGGTGAGGCGCTAGGAATGGTGGAGACCAAGGGGCTGGTCGCCATGATCGAGGCGGCCGACGCAATGGTCAAAGCTGCCAAAGTTACGCTCGTCGGCTGGGAGAAGATCGGCGCCGGCTATGTGACCGCGATTGTGCGCGGTGACGTCGCGGCCGTGAAGGCGGCCACCGATGCAGGCGCTGCCGCGGCTCGTCGCGTGGGTGAGCTCGTGTCCGTGCACGTCATTCCGCGTCCGCACGCCAACCTCGAGGACACGCTGCCGATCGGCAAGTCCACCGCTACGAAGTAACGTCTACTCCACAGCTCACAAGTGAGTCGTAGGTGTAAATGATTCTGGCCCGCGTTGTCGGGACGGTGGTCGCCACGCGGAAGGATCCGCGACTCGTCAGCAACAAGCTGCTCGTGGCCCGTCCCATGGATCCCCACGGAAAAGCCGAAGGGAACTATCTCGTTGCCGTGGACACCGTTGACGCCGGCGTCGGCGAAACGGTGCTCATCGTCAGCGGGAGCTCCGCCCGGATGGCGTCGGGCATGAAAGACTGTCCGGTCGATGCTGCGATCGTCGGGATCGTGGACCACGTCGACGTCGCCCAAGGTCAGTAGAGGTCATGCAGGTCGCCAAAGTCATCGGCGATGTCGTGACGACCATCAAGGACGAGAACTTGAGCGGCATCAAGCTGCTGGTGCTGCAGCCGCTCGATCCAGACGGCAACGCGTCCGGTCGCACGCTGGTGGCCGTCGACGCGGTCGGCGCTGGCGTTGGTGAGACGGTGTTCTTCGTCAGAGGGAAAGAAGCGAGCTTCCCGTTTCATCCAACTGAAGTCCCAACCGATGCCGGGATTGTTGGGATCGTCGATCATTGGGACGTTGAACGCTGATGCAGATCGCACGGGTCGTCGGGACCGTCGTGGCCACGCAGAAGCACCAGGCGTTCGGTGGCGCGAAGCTGTTGCTGGTCCAACCTGTTGGCCTCGACGACACGCCCCGCGGGACGGCGATTCTGGCCGTCGACTCCGTTGGTGCGGGCGTGCGCGAGAAGGTCCTGATCGTGATGGAAGGCCGCGCCGCTGGTGAAGCGCTCGGCCGTAAAGGTGCGCCTGTCGATGCCGCTATTGTTGGCATCATCGACTCGGTGGACGTGCAGGAATGAACGAGCCAGAGCTCAGAGCGCTCGTCCGCGAAGTGATCGCGCGAACCGTGCGACCGGAGCAACCCGGTCGGCACGATGGCGCGCAAATGCAGCATCACGCCAGCCACGGGATGTTCGTATTACCTGTGGGCACTGACACCGAAGGCCCCTGCCTGATCGAGCCCGCCGTGATGTGCAATCACTGCGGCTACTGTAAGTCGTACGGACATTGACCCCTTCTCGACCAACCGTTCTCGTCACCCGGCGCATTCCCTCCGCTGTCCTCGCGAAGCTCGAGGCTGCTTGCGACGTGGACATGTATCGGCAGGGCGACCTCGCTCACGACGAGCTCGTCTCTCGCGTGGCGGGGAAACAGGGATTGCTGTCGGTCGTGACCGACTCAATCGATCGAGCAGTCTTCGAAGCCGGACACCATCTCAAGGTCGTGTCGACGATTGCCGTCGGCTACAACAACATCGACGTCGCCGCTGCGCGGGAACACAACGTCACGGTGACCAACACACCTGACGTCCTGACCGAAGCCGCTGCGGATCTCACGTGGTCGCTCATCCTCGGCATGACGCGGCGTATCGTCGAGGGCGATCGGCTGGTGCGGCGCGGCGCGTGGAAGGGATTCGCGCTCGACTTCATGCTCGGAACCGACCTGCGCGACAAACAGCTCGGGATCGTCGGCCTCGGACGCATCGGCAAAGCGGTCGCGGCCAGGGCTGCTGTATTCGGGATGAGGGTGGCGTTCGCGTCGCGCTCGGCGGTGTCATCGCCTCTGGGGGAGGCGATGCCGCTCGACCGCTTGTTGTCGACCTCCGATGTAATCTCGCTCCATTGCCCTTTGACTCCAGAGACCCGCCATCTGATCAACCAGACGTCGCTGGCGAGGATGAAGCGGAGCGCGTACCTGGTGAACGCGTCGCGCGGGCCGATTGTGGACGAGGCGGCACTGGTGTGGGGGCTCGAGAACCGCCTGATCGCGGGCGCTGCGCTCGATGTCTACGAGCGCGAGCCAGAGATTCAGCAAGGGCTGACAGCGCTCGAGAACGTTGTGCTGTCGCCTCACCTTGGCAGCTCCACGATCGAGACGCGGACCACCATGATTCATCTGGCGGTGGACAACCTGATTGCGGTGTTGTCTGGAAAGCCCGCGCTCACGCCAGTCTCGTAGCGGCGGGCCTCTAAATGTGCGGGGTCAGACCCCTTCACGAATCTTCACATGTGAAGGGGTCTGACCCCGCACAAATTTACCGCGCCAGCTTCACGTCACCTCGCCTCTGACGCTGTTCCACGTACGCGCTGACGAGGCTTTCGTGGCCGTCTGGGCCGACTGCTGCGACGCCGAAGACGTGGTCGTCGATCGAGATACCCGGTAGCGTGAGCTCAGTCTCATCGCCAATGAGGCGCGACTCCCGCCAGTCATTCGACCAGGTCTCCCGCCAGTAGATTCGATACCCGGTTGCGCCGGGCGACGGTAGCCATTGCAGGTGTGCGTCGTAGCCAGAGGGCTGACGTCCGAGCACCGCCTGACCTCGTTGGTTCGTCACGACCGGAGCCGGAGGCGCCAGTCCAAGCGCGGCGATGCCGACGACATTCACTCGCGCATTCCGCGCCAGGTAGGCGAAGTCCACGCCGTCAACCGTGTCGAGCGCCGAGTGCTGCTTCTCGAAGTTTTCGTTGGCTTCGCGGAAAGCGACCGCCGCATATCCACGGTCGCTGAACGAGGAGTGATCGCTGCCGCGTGCGAAGCGGTCCGCTCTTGCCATCAAGCGCACGCGGTGCGACGGCACATAGAGCGCGGCCACGCGTTCGAGATAGCGCGCCAGCGATCGCGACCTCGAGTCCTCGGGTCCGTCCGAGTACACGCGAACCGACTGGCTGTCCTCGTTGCCGTTCCCGCCGTGGGAGTTGCCGACGATGTCGTTGTTGATATTGGCGTCGACGACAGCCTTGCTGGCGGCAAGGCGTTGGACGTGCGCGCGCGATCCGACCAGCCCCTGTTCCTCTCCAGCCCACAGCGCGAACACAATCGTGGCGTCGAATTCCAATCCGCTCGTCGCAAGTACTCGTGCCAGCTCCATCGTCAGGGCAGTGCCGCTTCCGTTGTCGTTGGCGCCGGGAGCGTCGACGTCGTAATTCTGATCCGCGCGCAGCTGCGGGTCCGTGGCCCGTTGGCCAGGCGCTCGCGTGTTGGCGCCGATTTGTCCCGCCTCGCCGATGTTGACCGTGTCGTAGTGCGCGGTCAGGTAGATTCGCCTGGCGCTCTTGCCCGGCAACACTGCGAGGATGTTGCGCAGCTCCACGTTGCGGGTGATGCGGCCGTCTTTTGCGAGCCTGTAGGTGTCGAAGGAGACCTGCAGCCGCGGACTGGTTCGCCGCATTTCGTCGAAGATCCACTGCCTCGCTGCGCCGATGCCGCGCGTGGTGGAGGTGGTACTCGAGAGCGTGTTGCGCGTCCCGAACGCCGCAAGCGTGTTGACAATCTCGCTGAGCCGCGCCTCGGACACGACGGACACGAGCTGCTGAAGTCGCGGATCCAGACCGGCCGGTGGCGCCGACTGCGCGAATGTCCTGGCCGGATCGGCTGCCGGGGCGGCCAGCACCAACAACAGACCGACTGCCAGAGAATAGAGACGAGGCACGGCACGATTCGAACATGAACAAGAGTCAGGAATCCAGACCCAACCCGCGCACCGTCGATCGAATCATGCGGACCATTGCCGCCGGAATCAGCGGCATGGCGCTTCCGGCAGTGGAGAAGATCTCTGAGGCGCAGGCGGAGGAGCCGTTTCAGATTCTGATCGCGACCCTTCTGTCCGCGCGCACGCAGGATGCGACGACGCACGCCGCGTCGACGCGACTGTTCAGGCGGGCTCGCACGCCTCGAACCCTGGCCAAGCTGCCGGTCGCAGAGATCGAGAAGTTGATCTATCCCGTTGGCTTCTATCGCAACAAAGCGCGACACGTGAAGGCGTGCTGCGAGAGGCTCGTCGCCGACTTTGGCGGCCGCGTGCCGTCAACAATGGAGGAGTTGGTGACGCTGCCGGGCGTCGGTCGCAAGACGGCGAACCTGGTGTTGATCCTCGGCTTCAAGAGTCAGCGCAACATCTGTGTGGACATCCACGTGCATCGCATCTCGAATCGCATGGGCTGGGTTCGCACGTCAGACCCCGAGAAGACCGAGCAGGCGTTGTACCAGGCGATCCCGGCTCGCTGGTGGCCGGTCACCAATCTCTATCTCGTGACGTGGGGACAGAACGTCTGCCGTCCCGTGCATCCGCGCTGCGGGACTTGCCCCGTCTCTAGTGATTGTCAACAAATTGGGCTATAAAAATGCGTATGAAACGAGCCATCGCAGTCGTGTCGGCCATCATCCTGTTCGCCGGTGTTGCTGGAGAGACGGCGTCAGCGCAGGGAACCGGAACAAAGCCGGCGCCGGGTGCGAAGCCCGCGCCCGCGGCCCCTGCTCAAGCGGCGGCGCCGCGTCGATCGCCGGGGGCGGGCCCGATCATCGTCTTCGAGACGATGAAAGGCAGTTTCGAAATCGAGACGTATCCGAACGAAGCGCCCAAGACCGTCGAGCACATCCTGGCGCTCGTGAAACGGAACTTCTACAACGGCCTGCGCATTCATCGATACGAGCCTGGCTTCGTGGTGCAGTGGGGCGACCCCCAGACGCGTGACATGACGAAGCGCGATTCGTGGGGCACGGGAGGCAGCGGCAAGGCGATCGGTGTGTCCGAAGTCAGCCCGAAGCGTCCGCATCAAACGGGTTCAGTCGCCGCCGCGTACGCCGGTGATCCGCGCGCGGCCGACAGCCAGATCTACGTGGTCCTCTCGCCGCAGCCGCAGTTGAACAAGGGCTACACGGTCTTCGGCCAGGTCATCGCCGGGATGGACGTCGTCACCAAGCTCAGGGTCAACGACGTGATTCGACGGGCAACGATAAAGGCGCAGGCGAAGTAGAAACGAGACCTTCGAGTTCGGGATAGCGCTCGATGAGCTCCGGTGGGTACTCACCCTCGATCGGCTCGCCGAGCTGCGCCTTCAGCATCACCGCGTTGACGACCGACTTCGACGAGAAGTGGTTGTTGGTGTAGAGATACGACTTCTTCACCAGCGTCTTTGCGGCACCGGCGATCTCCGAGAACTCTTTCAATTCTTTTGCTGTGTACAGGTAGTTGTAGCGATCTTCAGCCTTGTCGTGGCGCCACCACTGCGCCGCGTTCCGTCCGTGAAGACGCATGTAGTAGAAGCTCTTCACGTTGGGCAGGTAGTTCTGCCTGATCGAGAATCTGAACTTCGGCTCGTCGATCTGAACGAAGGCCGCACCGAATCCATTGAGCAGCGTCAGCGTCTCGCCGATGGCGTCGCTCCAGCTTTTGTGACGAAGCTCCACGGCTATGGGGTAGTCGCCGAATGCGCGCAGAAGGCTCGCCAGGTAGTCGCGTGACGGGGGGTCGCTCTTGAAGCTGGCGGGGAATTGCGCGAGCAGCGCGCCCAGCCGGCTGGCGCTCGCAAGCGGATCGATACCGGCGCGGAACTCGTCGATGTCGCTCTGCGTGACTTGCGAAAGCAGGTCGAGCAGCGCTCCTTCTGAGCCCGGCGCCCTGGCCAACGCAGCATCGCGAAACATCTTCGGATGCGTAAACTTCTGATACAGCTTGAGCGAGAACTCAAAACCTGGGGGCGTGCGCTCGACCCAGGTTCGCGCGACCTCGGGTTTAGGCTGGCCGTAAAACGTCGTGTTCACCTCGACGGTGTCGAAGTGCTCGGCATAGAAACGAAGCTCGTCGAAGCCGGCTGTTCCCTGGCGCTTCGACCTCGTGGCTGGATAGAACACGCCATTCCACTTGCCCTTGCCGGTCGGGTAGCTCCAGCCAGAGGTGCCGATGCGGAGACCCATGCCGGTACAATAAAACGAGATTCGGGATTCGGGATCCGGGATTCGATCGAACCCCGAGTCCCGAATCCCGAATCCCGGAAGAGATGCTGACGATCAACGAGATCTTCCACTCCGTCCAGGGCGAGTCGACGTATGCCGGCCGGCCGTGCGTGTTCGTGCGCCTGACGGCCTGTGACTTGCGCTGCTCGTGGTGTGACACGCCGTACGCGTTTCACGAGGGGCGCAAGCGCAGCCTCGAGGACGTCCTGCAAGAGGTCGAGGGTTATGAGTGCCCGCTGGTTGAAGTCACTGGCGGCGAGCCGCTCCTGCAGGACGCCGTATATCCGTTGATGGAATCGCTCGTGGCGATGGGAAAGACCGTGCTGCTCGAGACCGGCGGTCATCGCAGCACGGCCCGCGTGCCGGCCGATGTCGTCACGATTCTCGACGTGAAGTGTCCCGGCAGCGGTGAGTCGCATCGCAACTGCTGGGAGAACCTGGCGAACGTGCGTCCGCACGATGAGGTCAAGTTCGTGGTCAAGGACCGGGCCGATTACGAATACGCGCGTGACGTGATCGCACAGCGCTCGCTTGTCGGTCGTGTGGCGGCCATCCATCTCTCACCTGTCCACGGTGTGCTCGACGCGAAGACGCTCTCGGAATGGGTGCTTGCCGATCGCCTGCCCGTCCGCGTCCAGTTGCAACTCCACAAGTACATCTGGAGCCCCGACACGCGCGGCGTGTGAAAAACTGGGAAGGGGTCTGACCCCGCACATATGCGCGACGCAGTCGTTCTTCTCAGTGGCGGTCTGGATTCTTACACGGCGGCTGCAATGGCGCGCGCGGAGGGATTCCGGCTCAATGCGCTGACCGTGCGATACGGTCAGCGGCACGCGAGCGAGGTTGAAGCCGCCCGTGCCGTTGCGAAGTGGCTCGGCGTCGCTCGTCACGTCGAAGTCGACGTCGGACTGAGTGCGTTCGGTGGCTCGTCGCTGACATCAGATACGCCTGTCCCCAAGGACCGTCCGATCGATCCGACCGAGATCCCATCGACCTACGTCCCCGCGCGCAACACGGTCTTCCTCGCGCTGGCGCTTGGGTGGGCCGAAGTCCTCGGCGCACATGACATCGTCATCGGTGTGAACGCTCTCGACTACTCGGGCTACCCGGATTGCCGCCCTGAATTCATCGCCGCCTTCGAGCAACTGGCGTCGCTGGCTACGGCGCGAGGCGTCCATGGCGAGCGCTTTCACATCCACGCGCCACTGCAGATGATGACCAAGCGCGACATCGTCAGGCGCGGGATCGAGCTTGGCCTGGACTACGGGCTCACGCAAAGCTGTTACGATCCCGGCCCGGCCGGTCCCTGCGGACACTGCGACAGCTGTGTGCTTCGCGCCAACGGTTTCGCAGAGGCTGGCATCGCGGATCCCGCTTTGCGCCGATGACCGACCGCATCTATTACACCGAGCCATCGTGCCGGTCGTTCGAGGCGACCGTCACGCGCGTCGATGAGCGAGAGGGACGCTCAGTCGTCGTCCTCGATCGCACAGCGTTCTATCCCACGTCCGGCGGCCAGCCCTTCGACACCGGTCGTCTTGGCGCTGTCGAGGTCATCGAGACAATTGACGCGGACTCCGAGGTCGTTCATGTCGTTAGCGGGCCGTTGTCCGCAGGCGAGCGCGTGCGGGGTGAAATCGATTGGGCCCGCCGATTCGATCACATGCAGCAGCACACGGGCCAGCACGTGCTGTCGGCTGCGTTCGATCGCCTGTTCGAGAATCGAACCACCAGCTTTCATCTGGGCGTGGAGGTGGCGACGATCGACCTGGCGCGTGAAGCGGCGCCTGGCGAAATCGACCGAGCCGTCGATGAAGCGAATCACGTCGTCTGGGAGGATCGAGAGGTCTCCGTACGTTTCGTGTCTGCAGACGAGGCCGCGCGGTTGCCGCTTCGCAAAGAGCCGGTCCGCGAGGGGACGTTGCGGCTCGTGGAGATCCGCGACTTCGATCTCTCGGCGTGTGGTGGGACGCACGTGTCCCGCACCGGAGCGATTGGAGTGATCGCCGTCACCAACGCCGAGCGTTTCCGTGGCGGATCGAGAATCACGTTTGTCTGCGGTGGCCGCGCCGCGCGCATGTTTCGAATCTATCGAGATGCTGTCTCCGGAGCGGTGCGCGTGCTGTCGGTGCTTCCTCACGAGCTCCCTGGTGCTATCGAACGCGCGCAGCTCGAATCGAAGGCTCTCCGTAAGACCGTGAGTGGATTACAGGGACAACTGGCGGAACACGAGGCCGCTCGATTGTTCGCCGACGCGTCGGTGATTGCCGATCGACGGATCGTTGCGCACGTACTCGAAGGTTGGGACGCGGCGGGGCTCAAGACGATCGCCAGTTCACTGATCGCGCACGAAGGTGTGGCGGCGGCGCTGGTGTCAGCCAGCGAGCCGATGGCCGTCATCGTGGCGCGCTCGCAGAACCTGGCGATTGACGCCGGCAAGACGCTTCGCACGCTGCTCGATCGCTTTGGCGGGCGAGGCGGCGGACGGCCCGAGCTGGCGCAAGGCGCCGGGCTGGTCGGCAAGGTTGAAGACGTCCTTGCCGCCGCGCGACAGCTGCTCAGCGCGTGAATTCAGCGAGGTGCACGGCGATGGCATCGATCGCCTGATTCGCCGCGGCACTCGTGCCCTCGAAATTGTTGACCAGGATGGCGAATGCCAGATGCTCGCCGTTCTTCGCGGTCACGTAGCCGGCGAGCGATCGAATGTTCGACATCGTTCCCGTCTTGGCTCGAAGGTTCCCTTCGGCCGTCGTTCCCTTCATTCGCGTGACGAGCGAGCCGTCCACACCGGCTGTCGGCAGCGCCGCAAGAAACGGCGACTTGCCGGTCGGATCAGCCATTCGCTGCAGCACCGTGACGACGGCTTCAGGCGAAATGGCATCGCGCCTCGAGAGGCCCGATCCGTCGACGAGTTGATAGCTGCCCTCCGCCAGTCCCCACGCTGTCAGGCGCTTGTGCAGCCCCTCCAGTGCAGCGTCGTTGGTGGGGAACGATCCCTTGTCGGTGTTGAGGCGCATGAACGCCTCCCCATACAGATTGATGCTCTCTTTGAGCAGGGGTCGTGCGATCTCTGCGAGTGTCGGTGACCGGTACGTGAACAGCATCGTCGCATCCGTTCGATCCGGAGGCGGCGTGAGATCGTCGATGTCCACCGCTTCGCCTGTGACGACGATGCCTTCTTCGATGATGCGATTGCGCAGGACGTTCGCGAACCAGAGCGTCGGATTTCCAGTCGAGATGCCGAGCGGAGTCGGCTGTGCTCCCAGCGGAATCGAACCCGCGAGCGTCAGTGACGTCTCGCCCGGACGTTGCTCGGGCCAGACGAGTGACGGCGACCCTGCAGGCCCGGTCACGACGCGGTTCACGATTGGACGACCCTCAGCGCGGGCATCGAGACGCACCGTGGCTGGAGCGCCAGCAGTTGTCGCGGGCGCCACTGTGACGGTCGTTCGATTCTCCGCCAGGTTCAGCGCGCCGAAGAGCGAGCCCGTCGTGTAACCGAGGTCATCCCATGCCCAGGAGAGCTGCGGCCGTGGCTCCTCGAGCGCGTCATCGTCACCAACGATCCGTCCTTCGATGCGCTCGAAGCCCGCCGCCTTCACCGCGGCGATGAACGGGGAGAGGTCGCCGCCGCCGCGACCACCAATCGACGGATCGCCGGAGCCGACGATGATGAGATCGCCGAAGAGCCTGCCCTGAGAGACGGAACCGGTTGTGATGAGGCTGGTCTCGAATCGATAGTCCCAGCCAACCGCCTCCGCAGCAGTGGCCACGCTCACCAGCTTGGCGACCGATGCCGGAACAAACAGCGTCCGTGCGTTGAGATCGACCAGTCGATCGTGGCGATCGAGCGAGTCGACCACGATCCCCCATGATGCGCGGCTTACGCCGGCACGTTGTGTTTCGGAAAGGACGTCGGAGCGAAATTGCGCGAGTGCGCGGTCGCGAGGTTCAGCTGGCCTGGACGGATTGCTGGCACAACCCGGCAATGCAAGAGGCAAAAGGCAAAATGCAAACGGCACCGCTACGCGTGGCCGAAGCGCGCGAAGCCAATGAGTTATTTGCATTTTGCATTTTGAATTTTGCCTTACTTCACGGCGTCTATGGCCTTCATCACTTCGTCCAGCCCCATGCCTTCGACTTTCGCCGTGCCCGGTTCATCCGACCGGTTCGCGAACACGTCCGTGCCCATCCGTCCGAAGGTCACCGTCTCCTGTTTGTTCTCCCCGTACGTCACGGTGACGACAAGCGCCGGAGTCTTGAGTGAAGGGTTGGCCTGTTCCTCGAACGATGCCGCCCTGAGGCCCGTCACTTTGCTCAGGAGGTCGTCGGCCTTGGCCGAATCGACGTCCTTGCCGCCGGCCTTCCAGACGTCCACGCTGTCCTTGCCTTTGCTCTTCTCGAGGGTGACTGTTTCGGCGCCGCGCTTCAATTCGACTTTCGTGGCGGTAAAGGCGCGGCCGTCGAACAGGTCTTTTCGCCTGAAATCGGCGACTGTCCTGATCACGTCGTCCTTGAGCACTGGCGCGATGGTGAAGACCAGCGGTCGCGCCGAGTCTCTCGCGAAGAGCAAGGCGTTCTCCGTCGAGCCGAGTGTCAATGTCGCGCTCGAGCTTCCTGCTTTTACGTTGATCGTGCCCGTCGGCTTCGTCAGGCCGTACTTCGCCAGATCCTTTCCTTCTGGATCGACGATGCCCTGCATCTGCGTGGACGAGAGCCGTTCGAGCGCTCCTTCGACCGCGGCGAAGTCCGCGCGGACCGAGATCGGTGAAGCAAGCCGCCAGTCAGATCCACTCTTCGCGAGGGTGACCTTCGTGGTGCCGCTCGCGAGCTCGAGGCCATCGACCATGTTGCGATCGAAAAGCAGCACGCGCCGATCGCGCAACGCGAACGTGTTCTTGTTGAACGTGGTGTCGAGGAACGACGACACCAGGAACACGCGCTTCTGATCAGGGACGCGAGCGTAAAGGTCGCTCCCGGTCGGCGTCTTCTCGCCGATCTGGAGGTGCTTGAGATCTTTCTGGCCCTTCGACCGGAAAGCCACCTCGAGCCTCGGCGGATCGAGTGCATAGTCCTTCAGGTTCGTCGCGTTCTCGTCGACGACGCGATTGATTTCGAGTGTGGCGATGCTGCTGGCAATCGTCGTGAGCTCGCTCGAATCCGCATCGGCTTTGACGGGTTCGATGACGTGCCACTTGCCGTCTGTTTTCTGGAGATGCGTCGTCTCGCCGTCGGCGCTCTTGACCTGCACCTCCTCGATGTCGTCGGCTTGCATGGAGCCGAACGGTTTCTCCTTGACCGTTGCCCCGCCAGGCTCCGATTTGGAATCGACGAAGTAGATGTAGCCGACGAGGCCGCCGAGGACGACGACGAGTGCGAGTGTGGACCAACCCCGACCCATGCTAGCGCCTCCGCCACCATGAGAAGACGCCGGCACCGAGGACGATCGCAGGAATGAAGACGATCGAGATCCAGAACATGCCGACCCTCAGGTTCTCGGTCAACGTGATTCGCCGATCCGACGCCTCGCGCGGTCTGATGGCGATCAGGCCCTCCTGCTGCGACAACCAGTTCACCGTGTTCATGAACAGATCGCGGTTGCCTTCGATGCCGAGGTAGGCGTTGGCCGCGAAATCCGAGTCGCCGATCGCCGCGACTCGCGTCTCCGGCTTTGGCCCCTGATCCGCCGAGTCAGACGTATTCGACGCAGGCTTGGCGTCCGGCTTTTCAGTTGATGGCGCTGGTACTGCGGTCGCCACTGCGATCGAGACCGGACCGGCGACGTCACCCTTTTCAGGCTCGGGTGCGAGCTTGGATGGGTCCTCGAGCGTTGGAAAGTTCGTCTCACCCCAGCTGCGTGGTGCTGTCTGAATGAACGACTGTCCGGTGTGACCTGCCGGCGCGTCCTTCGCAGGCGTCATCGCGCGCACCAGAGGGAACATGGTGATGAGGCCGAAGTTCTGCGTGATGGCATGTGCCGGATACGGTGGTGCGCCGACTGGCACGGTGGCGACCTGCGTCCGTCCACTCAAATCGACCACGATCGAATTGGTGGCGTCGATCCCCCACTCCTTGAGAAGCGCCGTCAGCCTGGGCGTCGACGCGGGCTGTTTGAAGTCGTCGGGCGGGTCGAGCAGGACGAGCAGCTTGCCGGTCTTCTTGGACAGGTATTCCTCGAGAATCGGCACTTCCTGCTCGAGGAGATCCGTGTGTGGACCTGCGATGGCGATCATCGTGGCGTCCGCGGGGATCTCATTCGTCTGCGCCAGCACCAGCTTGTCGAACTGGTAGTTGTCGCGCTTCAGCGCGTCGGCGATTCCGCTGTATCCAGTTCGCTGGTCGGAGCTCCCAGGGTCCTTCTCTCCATGTCCGTTGAGGAAGTAGACCTTTCGCATTTGCGGATTCAGCAGCTTGATGAGCGCGTTGGTCAGGTCCTGCTCTGAGTCCGACGTGACGCGTTCCGTGCGGCCCATGTACTCCATGACGACAGTGCCGTAGGTGTCGACGTTGTACTGCTTCGTTCGAACCGGGCTCTTGTCGGCGTCGATGAACTCCACCTGCACCTGTTTCGAGTTGTAGGCGTACGAGTCCATCCGCGGCCGGAAGCGCTCGAAGTTCGCTTCCATGTCGAAGACCAGGAACTTCACAGGTTCCTTCAGGCCTTGCAGCAGCTTCACCGTCTGATCGGACAGGCTGTATTGCTTGTTGGCCGTGAGGTCCCACCGCGTGTTTCGTCTCGTGGACAGGTAGTTCACCGCGACGAGAATCCCAAGGAAGACGAGGACCCCAACGCTCGCCATCGCACCATAGCGCGCGTTCCGTTGCTTGAAGTAGTCCACGATCTCACGCCACTGCCCGAGCGTGTAGAGCACGACGAGCGCAAGACCGCTCCATGCGGCATAGATCGCGTACTGATCCCATTCCGGCTTCACGAACCGGACGGCCAATGCTCCAAAGACCAGGAGCATGCCGACGTAGCTGAGTATTCCGAGGATGCGCTTGATCATGGCGTTACCCGCGCCACCTTTCCGTGTCGACCGACCGCATGGTCAGGTACAACCCGAAGCTGATGAAGCTGATGTAGTAGACCAGATGCTTCGTGTCGATGACGCCACGCGTGAAGTCGTCGAGGTGATCGGTGATCGACAGGTAGTTCAGGACCTCCTGCGTTCTTGGGCCCGTGAACGACGCGACCCAGTTGATCACCCACAGCATCAGGAAGACCGTGAACGTGGCCATGACGGCGACTATCTGATTCTTCGTCAAGCTCGAGATGAAGAGACCAACCGAGACGAAGCAGCCGCCCATCAACAGCAGACCCAGGTAGGTGATGACGACCGGGATCCACTCCGGATTGCCCAGGTAGAACAGCAATCCCATGTGCGGAATCGTGATTGCCAGCATGGCAGCGTAAAGACCCATCGCGCCGAGGAACTTGCCGGCGATGATCTGGAAATCCGTGAGCGGCGCCGTCAGGAGCAGTTCGATCGTGCCCGAGCGTTTCTCCTCGGAATATGTCCGCATCGTGACCATGGGCAGGATGAACAGGAAGATGACCGTCGTGTTCAGGAAGACCGGACGGATCAACTGCTCGTTGACGCTGACTGGTCCACCGCCGCCGAGTCCCGCTGCCTGCATGCTCTGTCGGTCGAAGTAGAGCAGCAGTGCGTAGTAGAAGTAGCCGAACATCACCGCATAGAGGCCGATCACGACATACGCGATTGGCGATGCGAAATACCCCTTCAGTTCCTTGTGAGCGATGGCGAGGATGTTATTCACGGCTGGCCTCCGCCGCAGCCTCGGGCGCTGCTGCCGCTTCTTCGGTCGTGATGATCTGCAGGAAGATTTCTTCCAGGCTCATTCGCATAGGTCGCAACTCCAGCAGGCCCCATCCGCGGCCGACCACCGTCGCCGCCAGCTGACGGCGAACATCGCGGCCGGCTTCGCTCTCGATTTCGTAGCCCGCGATCGGTTCACGCCTGTCCGACAGAGATACGCGTGTGACACCCGGGATTGATGACAACGTCCCTTCGGCGTCGGCGCCCATGGCGTCAACCTGCACGTACATCGACTCCGACCCGCGCAGCCGGGCCGTGAGGTTGTCCGGCGTATCGACTGCCACGACTTTCCCGCGGTTGATGATGACGATGCGATTGCAGGTCTGGCTGACCTCGGGAAGGATGTGCGTGCTGAGGATGATCGTATGGTCGCCGCCGAGTCCCTTGATGAGCCGACGGGTTTCGTTCTGTTGCTTCGGGTCGAGTCCTGCGGTCGGCTCGTCGAGGATCAGCACGTCGGGGTTGTGCAGCAACGCCTGAGCGAGGCCGACGCGCTGCTTGTAACCCTTCGAGAGCTTCCCGCAGTGTCGTGTGCGCACGTCGGCGATCTGAGTCTTTTCCATCACCGACTGAAGCCTTGACGTGCGTTCGGACCTGGGCACGCCTTTGATGCGGGCACAGAAGGTGAGGTAGTCCTCGACGGTCATGTCGGGATAGAGCGGCGGCGTCTCGGGGAGGTAGCCAGTGCGGCGCTTGGCTTCGACTGGTTGCTCGAGGACGTCATAGCCCGCCACGATCGCCTTTCCGTCTGTGGGGGGCATGTACCCCGTCAGCACGCGCATCGTGGTGGTCTTGCCGGCGCCGTTTGGTCCAAGGAACCCGAGAATCTCTCCACGCTCAGCCTTGAAGCTCACGTCGTCGACGGCCGTCATGGGTCCGTAACGCTTCGTGAGATGTTGAACTTCGATCACCGCTGACTCCTCCGCCGGGGGCTACGGCCCGGTCCCATCCGTTTGGTTTTCGCGTAACTCGTAGATTGCGCGTGTTTTAAGCCTGCCCAGCGCGCGATCGTAGCCGAAGCGCGGCCGCCGCGGCAAGCCCATTGTAGTAATATATGAACAAGTATTCAGATGTCACCGCTCGATGCACCCACCGTCGAAGGCCTGACCGAGATCTTCCGCGTGCTCGGAGACCCCACGCGCGTGCGAATCCTCGATGCGCTGTCTCGCTCCGAGCTGTGCGTTGGCGACCTCGCGCTCCAGCTCGGGGTGACCGAGTCGGCGGTCTCTCATCAACTCCGTCTGCTGCGGAATACGCGTATCGTCCGGTCACGCCGAGAGGGCCGGATGATCTTCTATGCGCTTGATGACAAGCACGTTCTGGCGCTTTTCCGGCAGGGCTTGCGTCACGTTCAGGAGGACGGCCGGCTGGCCGATCACTGATGGACACGGCCTCGGCAACCGTCTGTACAAACTGCGAGATCCACGCGGAGGCAGTGTTCCGCGTCGAGGGCATGGATTGTAACGAAGAGGTCGTCATCCTCGAACGCCGGCTTCGTCCGCTTGCCGGCATGGAAGCGCTTTCGGCCGACCTCGTCGGCCAGCGCCTGCACGTCTCATATGACGCCGCAAAGCTGACTACGGCCGCTATTGTCGACGCAGTTGGGCAAACCGGGATGCGGATGTGGCTGGAGCACGAGAATCCCGGTGCGGCCGGTCCCGATGTTCGAGTCCGGTTCTGGCTGACCCTGGGTTCTGGCGCGGCCATTCTCGCGGCCCTTGCCGTCAGCCGCCTGAGCCCGGCCGTGTCCGTCGGATTCTTCGTAGCAGCCACGATCGCCGGCGGCATCTTCCCCGCTCGGCGAGCACTCGTCGCGCTCCGCACTGGCACTGTCGACATCAACGTCCTGATGGTGATCGCTGTCTGCGGCGCCCTGGCGTTGCGGCAGTGGTTCGAGGGGGCGAGCGTCGTGTTCCTGTTCGCGCTCGCGCAGTGGCTGGAAGCGCGGACACTCGAACGCGCGCGTCAGGCAATCCGGGCCCTCGTCGAGCTTTCACCGCGCGAGGCCACCGTCCGCAGAAACGGGGCGGAGTATCGCGCGCCGGTTGAGACGATTCAGGTCGGCGACGAAATCATCGTCCGGCCAGGCGACAAGGTCCCCCTCGATGGGCGCGTGCGCGCGGGTCATGGAGATGTGAACGAGGCGCCGATCACTGGTGAGTCGCTCCCAGTGGACAAGCGGGCTGGCGACGAGGTCTATGCCGGCACGATCAACGGCCGCGGATCGCTCGACCTCGAGGTGATCCGCGTTGGACGCGACACGCGGCTCGCTCGAATCATCCATCTGGTCGAGGCGGCACAGGCGCGACGTGCACCGGTCCAGTCGTTCATCGATCGGTTCGCGCGCATCTACACCCCGGCCGTGATTGCGCTCGCCGCTATCGTCGCGGTTCTGCCGCCTGTCGTGTTTGCGGCCGATCCAGCCACTTGGATTTATCGATCGCTGGTGCTGCTGGTGATTGCCTGTCCATGCGCGTTGGTCATCTCGACGCCGGTTTCCATCGTGGCCGCGTTGTCGGCGGCGGCCAGGAATGGAGTCCTGATCAAGGGCGGCGTGCACCTCGAACGACTGGCCGATGTTCGCGTGGTGGCGTTCGACAAGACGGGAACGCTCACGCGTGGCGAGCCACGAGTCAGCGACGTGATCGCCGTTGGTGACGAGCCGACGACTAACGTCCTTTGCTACGCCGCTGCGGTTGAAGCCAGGTCCGAGCATGCGCTTGCACGGGCGATCATGGATCGAGCGCGTGAGCTCGATCTGGACGTGCCGGCGGTGCACGGATTCATGTCGACACCCGGACGCGGCGCCGAGGCGCACGTGAACGATCGGCACGTGATTGTCGGCAACGATGCGCTCCTCGCGTCGCGCGGCATCGAGGTCCCGCTCGACGCGATCGAGACGCTGAGGCGACAGGGTGCCACGGCCGTCTGCGTCGCGGTCGACGGACGGATGCTCGGGCTCATAGGCGTGGCCGATCCGTTGCGCGACACGGCTCGCGAGACGATCGAGATGCTGCGGTCGAACGGCGTTCGTCGTGTGGCGATGTTGACCGGCGATCATGCCGTGACCGCGCGCGCCGTCGCTGAGAGCTTGGCGCTCGATGAAGATCACCACGGGCTGATGCCGGAAGAGAAACACGCACGGATCCTCGCGATGCGATCGGACGGGCCAGTACTCATGGTCGGTGACGGAGTGAACGACGCGCCCGCCTTGGCGGCCGCCGATGTCGGCGTTGCCATGGGCGCGGCCGCGTCTGATGCGGCGCTCGAGACCGCCGATGTCGCGCTCATGTCAGGGGAGTTGTTGAAGCTCCCCTATGCGCTGCGCCTGGCTCGCGCGACAGTCCGCAACATCAAGACCAATCTCGTGGTTTCGTTGGCGCTCAAGGCCATCTTTCTGGTGATGGCGATCACGGGGTCGGCGACGTTGTGGATGGCTGTCCTGGCCGACACGGGCGCGTCCGTCATCGTGGTGGCCAACGCCCTGCGACTGTTGCGCGCTCGCTGAGGCGTGCGCGCTATGCCTTACGATTCGAGAAGAAGTGGGACTGGACGTACTGGTCGATTTGAGCCTGATCCGTCTTTCCTATCTTTGTGAACTGCACGCCCATTCCAAGGCGGCGATCGGCCCAGCTCACACGGCCCTCGGCGTCGATCTCGTTCTTGCCAGCTGGCAAACGGAATCGAACGCGCACCGCCGTCTCCACTGTGAGCGGACTGGTCGTTCGAATGGCGAGCCCGCCATGGCTGATGTTGATGGTGAGCGCTGCCGCAATCGTGTTACCGAAGCGATAGGCCACAGGAATGCCAAGCGAGACGCGGGGGCTGGAGCGCCGGTTCGTCGCATCAGGAAACAGGTGTGGCAGCAGAGAGGGCAGGATGTGCTGCACGGCGGTGTATTCGTTGATGTAACCTACGACTCCGAGGTTCTCGAGTTGTCGCACCTCGTCAGCGCTGGCAATCGTTCCACTGAAGATGACGATGCGTGCTCGATGGTCGAGCTTTCGAAGGGCTTGCAGAAGTGTGACGCCATTGCCCTGTGGGAGCCGCAGATCGAGGACGATCAGGTCGATTCGAGCGGCATTGGCGCGGACCTGCGCGAGCAGCTCCTGGCCCGTCTGGGCGGTAACAGCACTGTGACCGGCTGCTTCGATGGCTGCCTTGAACCGATCGCGCACGAACGCGGTATCGTCGGCGACCAACACGGTTCGCCCGGCGACCAAGGTTTCGGCGGTCATCGAAAGTTCTATCGGTAATCAGCAGCATCATCGTTAGGGTTCATTGCCCAAATCCGGGGGGGCTCGATATAATTCGAAGTCTTGCCGGGATGGGGCCAAATCCGCTCGCGACCCTCGGCATCCCGGATATTTTCGAGCGGCCGTTCGACTGATGGAGCCCGTATGGCGACCTGCCCTGAGTGCGAATTCGACGAGATTGACACCGAGGACCTCGAGGATGGCGACCGCCTGAGTTGTCCGGAGTGCGGCAAGAGCCTCGTCCTGACGGGCTCCGACGAACTCGATGTCGCCGACGAAGACGACGAAGACATCGACGACGATGACCTCGAGGAAGAGGACGAGGAAGACAGCGACGACGACGATGACGACGACGACCTCGATGACGACGATGAAGACGAGGAGGATTTCGACGAGTGATCCCGGCGAGTCAGTCGCGGTGTCGCCCTCAGAGGCGCTCGACGCCAAAGAAGCACGCCTGCGGGAGTTGCTCGCCAGCTATGAGTCGGTAATCGTCGCCTTCAGTGGTGGCGCGGACAGTGCCTATCTTGCGTGGGCTGCCACGAGCGTTCTTGGGCAATCCGTCCTCTGCGTGACGGCCGACAGCCCCAGCTATCCAGACCGGCATCGCCAGCTTGCCCTGACCGTGGCACAGGAGGCCGGCCTCCGCCACGAGATCATCCGGACCTCCGAGCTCGATCGCGCCGAGTACCGCGCGAATCCGACAAATCGCTGCTACTACTGCAAGCACGAGCTCTACACGTCGCTCACGGGTATCGCGACCGATCGCGGAATTTCCTTCGTCGCCGATGGCAGCAATGCCGATGACCGCGGCGACTACAGGCCTGGCCGCCAGGCAGCCCGCGAGTTCGGTGTCCGGAGCCCACTGGACGAAGCAGGGCTCACGAAAGCGGAGATTCGCGAGCTTTCCCGCCGTGCGGGTCTGCGCACCTGGGACGAGCCTGCGTCTGCGTGCCTGTCATCTCGCATTCCCTATCACTCCGAAGTCACGACCGAGAAGCTGCGTGCGATCGAGCGCGCCGAGGAAGTGCTGCGGTCGATGGGTTTTCGTGTCTGCCGCGTCCGTCATCACGAGCTCGCTGCCTCGGGAACGGGATCTCCGTCGATCCTCGCGCGGCTGGAGATCGCAGCCGACGAGCTTCCCCGTGCCCTCGAATCCGAGATCCGCGGACGCATCGTGCGCGAGATCCGTGCGATCGGATATCAGCACGTCACGATCGATCTTCAGGGCTATCGCATGGGCAGCCTGAACGAAGGTGTGCGTCTCGATCCGATCTAACGCCCAGAACTCCCCTCAAGTTTTCGTGCATTCGTGCCGACATTCATTGACAGGGGATCGGTCGGACGCTAAGCTCGACCAGAATTTTCGAAACGAAAACCCCAAAATGGAGTGCCGATGAATCTGCGCCGGTGCGTATGGCTGACGACAATCGTCTTGTTGGTCACGTTGACCGTGACGGCTTGTGCCAAGAAGATACCGCCGCCTCCACCGCCGCCGCCTGCACCACCTGCAGCTCCGGCAGCACCGCCGCCACCGCCTCCGCCCCCACCAGCGGCGGCTGCGCCTGCGCCGGCACCACCGAGAGCGCTGACCGAGGAAGAGATCTTCGCCCGCAAGTCGCTCGACGAGCTGAACGCAGAGAGGCCGCTCCTGGACGTGTCGTTCGACTACGACATGTCGCTCATTCGCGACGACCAGCGCGCGATTCTGCAGAAGAACGCGGATTTCATGCGCAAGTGGACGGCGGTCCGCGTGACTGTCGAGGGGCACGCGGATGCGCGGGGCACCAGCGAGTACAACCTCGCCCTGGGTGAGCGTCGCGGCAACGCCGTGAAGGATTACCTGACCGGTCTCGGCATCGCTGCCGAACGCATGGTCGTGATCAGCAAGGGCGAGGAATCACCGCTCTGCACGGAAGAGACCGAAGGCTGTTTCGCACGCAACCGCCGCGGTCACTTCATCATCTCGGCGAAGTAATTTTTCCGGGGCTCGGGGCCCGGGGCTCGGGATTCGGGATTCGGGATTCGGGATTCACAGACAGGCGAGTGGACGACGGTCCTGCTCGCCTGTTTGTCTTTTAGACCACCGCTTGGATCTCTTCGAGGATGTTCTGGGCCGCACGCCGAGGATCAGCGGCGGCGATGATGGGACGGCCGACGACGAGATAACTCGCTCCTGCTTTCACCGCCTCACCCGGTCCCATCGTCCGGGCCTGATCGTTCTTCTCGGTGCCGGCCGAAGCTCCTCTGATTCCTGGTGTGACGATGGCGAAGTCGGATCCGCAAGCGGCCCTGATTGCCGCGGTCTCCTGCGGTGAGGCCACGACTCCATCGAGGCCAGCCTGCCGCGCCATTCGTGCCAGCGCAACGGCTTGATCGAAGAGCGGACGCTCGACGCCGCAGGCGCGCAGAGTGTCCTCGTCCATGCTGGTCAACACCGTCACGGCGATCACGAGCGGCGCAGGCCGTCCCAGTCGGGAGGCGGTGTCGGTCGCGGCCTTTGCCGCTGCCTGCATCATCGGCACTCCGCCCGACGCGTGTACGTTGATCATCCAGGCCCCGGTGGTCACGGCAGCCTCGACTGCTTGAGCGACGGTGTTGGGGATGTCGTGAAATTTCAAGTCGAGGAAGACGCGCATGCCCTGGTCGGCGAGGCGACGAACGAGCGCGGGTCCTTCGAGCGTGAAGAGACGGCTGCCGATCTTGACGCCGTCTACGAGGCCATGAAGTGTCGTTGCGAGTTCGAGCGCGCGGGCGCCCGACTCGACGTCGAGTGCGACTAGGAGCTGACCCACTCTTTCTCCCTGGTGCTGGTGTCGATGCTGCCAACCAGATCCGAAATGCTGCGCACACTGTGCCGCCGCATGTAGTCGGTGATCCCTGTTGTCAGTTTCG
>Ga0070674_100000258_pt1 | contig 26309 bp, 21 predicted proteins | sample KBSM33metaG_FD_65344 | JGI IMG/M metagenome (GOLD analysis project Ga0070674, IMG submission 65344) | Miscanthus rhizosphere microbial communities from Kellogg Biological Station, Michigan, USA - KBS M3-3 metaG | ecosystem: Host-associated > Plants > Roots > Rhizosphere > Soil ... | reverse complement strand
GCGAGCTGATACGTCTTGCCCTGAACAGTGACGCGATGCTCCTGCATCGCTTCGAGCAGCGCCGACTGCGTTTTCGGCGGTGTGCGGTTGATTTCGTCCGCCAGCACGATGTTCGCGAAGATCGGTCCCGGCGCGAATACCATCTGCCGGCGTCCCGTCGTCGAGTCTTCCTGGACGAGGTCCGTTCCGGTGATGTCCGACGGCATCAGGTCGGGAGTGAACTGAATACGGGAGAACTTCAGGTCGAGCACGCGCGCCATCGTGTGGATGAGCAGCGTCTTGGCCAGACCCGGAGCCCCGACGATCAGGCTGTTGCCGCCGACGAACAGGGTGTTCAGGACCTGTGTGATCACATCGTCCTGTCCGACGATGATCTTCTTCAGCTCGGTGACGATCTGCTGACGGCCTGCATTCATCTTGTCTGCAAGCGCGATGTCGTCCGGCGACTGCAGATCAACCGTGTCACTCACCATCGGGTTCATCTCGACCTTCCTTCGTTCGTCAACTCCCAACGCCCAACTTCCCATTCCCAATTCCAGGTCCCGGATTTCAACTCCCAACATAGAAGGCCGCAGGCCGTCGGGAGTTGGGTCCTTGGGAGTTGGGAGTTTACTTCCCTTCTGCCGCTCGAATCTCGCGGGTCTTGAGTGCGATGTCCGTGACCAGCTTTTCGAGCTCCGAACTGTAACGCGCTGCGTCCATGCTGTCTTTCAGGAGCCGCAGCGCCTCGACGCGACGCTCCATCTCGCGGCGCTCGAGGTGCAGCGCGCGAAGCTTGGGATCCGACGGCAGCCCGTCCTCGCTCGCGTCGCCGAGCGAGAGCACCGCCGCGACCTTGCCATCGGCGCCGGTCGCCGACGGATCGGGGCTCCCCTTCTTGTCCCCGTTGTCGTCGAGCATCGGGTGCTCGGTGGCCAGCAGTCCCTCGCGCTCGTACGCACGATTGACTCCTGCCTTCGCGAACTGAAACGCTTCGAGGACACTGATGCGCTTGTTCTTGTCCGCGTCGGCTTCGGGGGAATTCAACGCGTCTACGAAGTAGCCGCCGAACAGCGTCGTGTAGTGCTCAGCGCCGCTTCGAGTCGCCGACACCAGCGTGCGGCCAGGACCTGACAGCGCTTCGAGGAACGGAGCACTCGCGCTCGCGGTGTTCACGAACACAATCTGCTTCGTCGGCAGCTTCTTGAGCAGAACATCGAAATCTTCCGGCGCCATGTCCGGCCCGGGCATGTTGAACTTGGCGGCCCGGCCGTCCCACGAACCGTGACCGATGAGGGCGATGAAAACGACGTCCTCGGGACCTGCCGCGCCGGCAAACTTCGTCAGGGCGCTGGTGACCTCTTCTTTGGTGGCGCGACCGGTCACCTGCTTGTCACCCTCCACCGGCTCGCCAACGAGGTACACCAGTCGATCTGCAGGCACCCCCAGACGTTCGGAAGACTCGGCGAGCGTGTTACTCCACCGGTGAAACGTCTTGGCCGTCTCTGAGTCGCCTCCGAGACCTACGACGATGAGGAGGAAGACCTTCAGCATCTCGACTCTCAGGCCAGTCCGACGAGGCGACGGTAGCCCCATTCCGCGCAGACCAGACCCATGAGTGCAACCAAGATGATGGGCATGTTCCACAATTCGCGTTCTTCGACCGATGTCACGCCGCGGCCGGCGTAACGGATGTCCTCGGCGAGGCCCTTGGCGTTGTCGGTGGTGTAGAAGCGGCCACCGGTTTCTTCCGCGATCCGGCGCAGCGGCGCGCCGTGCATCGTCGGGTCGAAGAACTCCGCCTCACCGGGACCCACGCGCACGAACCCCGACCCGCTGCCAACAGTCTGTCCGCCAGACCGCGTGGCATCGACGGCCACCTGATACGCGCCTCCTTCGGCGCTGACGAACGTTCCGCGGTACTCGCCATCGCGCTCGCCATTCCACTGCAGCGGAATCGTCATCGTGGTGCCGCCCGGCTTTGTCACCTGCGCGACGACATTCGCGTCGTTGAGCTCAACGAACTGCTTGTCCACGACCGTGGCTTCGATCGTCACCGGATCGCCTGCCTCGACGCGATCGGGCACCCGCACGTCCACCATGTTCGGCACGCCTTCGACCAGCCATCGCATCATCTGACGCCAGTAATGCTCGTGTGTCTGATCCTCGAGCGGAATCGACGCGTGCATCTGCCACTGCCACGTATCCTGGAGCGTCAGCGCGATGGCCTTGCCGCGGCCGAACCGCTGCGACGCCAGCACGACTCGTTCACGTCCACGCTCGTCGGTCCCGTTGAGCAGCACCGTCGCTCCCGGCTTCACGGGCAGGTCTTCATTAATAGACGTCACCAGCGGCAATTCCGGCCACCGTGCCACTGATGCGGCCTCTGAATCCGCAATCTGCGTCACGGCATGGGCCTGTCCGGCCCGGGTCGGGCTGACCTTCAGACGCGCGAGCGGCGCAGGATCCGAGGCGCGACGGCTCGGATTGATGAGCAGCGGAAGCGCATCGGCCACTGGCGTCCCGCCGTAACCACCCTCGCCGAACGAACGCGCACCGCCGAGCATCAGCAGACCTCCGCCGCGTCGGTCGACGAAGTCCGCAATCATCTGCAGCTGATCACCCGAGAACGCACCGGCCTCGACACTGCCGAGAATGAGCCCGTGATACGCGAACAACTCTTCGCGCGTCTTCGGGAATCCGCCAACGAGCTCTTCCGGGTCCGGGTTGGCACCCAGAATCCGCATGTACTTGTTGTCAGCGGTCCGCTGGAGCGCGACGATCTCGAGGTTCTTGTCGTCAGCCACGGCGCGGCGAAAGAACTTCATCTCCCAGCGCGGTTCGCCTTCGAAGTAAAGGATGCGTTCCTTGGCGTCGCGCACCTCGATGAGCGCTTCGCGCACGTTGTTCTGCGGAACGAGCTCACCCTCGACAGGGGCCACACGGAAAGTGAAGAGTCGAGGACCCGATTCAGCCGCCGTCGCGCGCACACGCACCGATGCCGGCGAGCCATCGTTGGGCAACGTCACCTTCTCCGACCCTACGATGCGCCCTTCGTCCTCGACGTCGACGGTCACCGTGCGCCCGTTGTACCCGGTCTGCCGGACGACGACATCGAGAAGCAGTGACGCGTCCTTCAACACCGTTCGTGGTGTGCTGACGCGGTCGATCTGAATGTCCTGGGGCAGCGCTTCTGCGCCGACGCCCACCGTGAACACGGGAAGCTTTTCCGCCTTGAGCGCCAGCAGCGCCTCGTTCAACGCCGTGTCCCCGGTGTCAGCGCCATCCGACACGAGGACCACTCCCGCAACGGGAAGGCCGGCAAGCTCGTCACGCACGCCGTCGAGCGCCGCGCCAAGCTTGGTCTGCGAACCGCCGAACGTCAGCGCATTGCCGGAGCCCACGCGAGTCGCGGTGGACGAAAACCGGAATGGACGGACGAGGAACCGATCCGACAGCGCCTTCATGATCGGGCTGTCGGGAGCGCCGAACTGCTCCTTCACATACGTCCCGCGCGCTTTGCCGGCGAGGTCAGGAATCTGCATGCTGCGCGAGTCGTCGAGCAGCACGGCTACGACGTTCTGCTGATTGACGGCCGCGCGGACGATCAGGGTGGGACGGAACAGGCAGAAGAGGACGAGCGCGAGAGCGGCGACGCGAAGCGTCGTCAGGACGATGCGATCGCGCAAACGTCCATCCGCAACATGCACTCGCCGGTACGTGAAGATCGCGGCGGCGACGACGATGCCGACGAGAAGCGTGGCGACGAGTGAAGCACTCGTCACGTCGAAGCGGAAGTCGCCCTCTCGAAAGACGACCGGCCGATACGAGAACAGTGCCTCGAACAGGGCGTCGAACATCAGGGCCCTCAGTAGAAAGAAAGAACGGATTGTACTAGAGAAGCCGGATCACCAGCAGCGCCGCCACCCCTGCCATGGTCCACCGCGCCACGGTCGGTTGGGCGTGTTTCAGCCAGTGCCAATACCATCCCAGCGCGGCCATCGACACCAGGACAAACGCCACCCACAGCAGCGTGGCCACGGGGCCCAGCGACGCCGCGTAGTAGATAGCCAGGCCGGCGTTCCAGATCGAGCCGTAGACGATCATCAGGTGGACGAAGTAGATCAACAGCGTTTCCTGCGCCACGGCCGCGAAAACGTGCGGCAGGCGTGTCACCTGCTGGCTGGCTCGCGCAATGGCCGCAAGGATGATCAGGCAGGCGCCAATGCGGATGGCCAACTGAATCGGCATGAAATTCCACGCGTCGGGGCCCCACGGCGCGTTTTCGAACTCCGCGAGCCCCCAGCCGAGAGCCGAGAGGACGATACCGGGCACGAGTAACGCGTACATCGCGTAGCTCGAGAGCCGGGCCGCTCCCCAGGAGACATAGATCTGTCCGATTCCCGCCCCAAAGAGCACATATGTCGCCCACGGGAAGAGCGGGAACAGCGAGCCGCGAGCTGGTGACAGGTAGGCCGCGAGCCACCCTGGCAGTATCTGCCACCAATCAATCACCCAAATGGGGTGGGTGAGCGCGAGGACTGCGAGCGCCAGCACAAATACGGCGATCGTGAACGCTCGCCGCGATTTCACGACGAAAACGAGCGCCTGGACGATGAGGAAGGTCGCCCCAATCAATTGCAGCACGTCTACCTGCGTGAACGATCGCCACTGTTCCTCCGTGAGCGTCGTCAACATGCTGAACCGGGACACCGGGAAGTGAATCGCGTATCCGAGCAGCAGGAACAGGGCAAAGCGGCGCGCGCGCTTGAACACAGCCGGCGAGAACGACTGGTGAGAGTTCCAACGCTTGCTCGTGGCGATGCTGAAGGCGAATCCCGAGAGCAGCAGGAACAGGCTCGAGGTCAGGCCGCGCTGAAAATTCCAGACCTCGAACCACGCCCCCTGTTGATACGCGGGGGCCAGCAGCGCGCTGACGGTGTGGCCGTACAGCATGAACACCAGCGCCAGAAAGCGGCCCAGGTCGATGAAAATGACGCGGTGGGCATGCGCTCCACCCGTCCCGGCGGATGGGACAGTCGTTGTCACCGACCGTCAGTGCGTCATCGCGTGGAGAAGGACGTTGACGCCGACCGCGTATCCATCGGGCGAGAACTGATAGAAGAAGGCGGGATCCTCTCCTTCACGCTCCCATGAATCCGCAATGTCCGTATTGTGTGTCATCACGACCATGATGCGGCCGTGATCGTCGCGCACGGCCCGGAAATGCGGTACCGCGCTGTCGGCGCCGCGCTCCGACGTCTCCTTGCCGCGGGTCATACGCCAGAACTGGATGTTCGTGATCTGAGGGACCTTCTCCACGATGAACTGAGACTGGAAGATCGGGTCGTCGATCGGGACGTCCTGAATCGGAAACTGCTCAGGAGGCAGGACCTTGCCGAGCTCGTGCGTCCACTGCTCCCATGCGAGCGGGCCCCAGAAGTCGTCGACCCAGAGGAACCCGCCTTTGAGGAGGTAGAGTCGCAGACGCTCCGCCTCTTCATCGGTCAGCCCGATCGTCCCGACGTCCGAGGCCATCGTGAACGGGCACTGAAACAGCTCGTCGTCGGTGAGGCGCACGACGTAGTGATTCGGTTCGCGTCCGCCCGAATGGCTGACCGGCGTGCGCGTCAGCTCCGAAAATCGAATAGTCAGATTGATCTCGCCGTATGGATAGTCGGTGCGCCACCCGCCTCCCGACGGCTCGCGACGCACCGAGGTGTACAGCAGGCGGCACACAACGAAGTTGCGATCGGGAAACTCGCTCGGTGCAAGACGAACGGGACTATTGAAGAATCCGCCTCGCCCGAACTGCGCGAAGGTGTAACCGGCTGACGCGACCAGCAACGCAGCGACGAGCAGCACCCTCGTGAGCATCGCTTGAAGTATGCAGTATGCGGTAGGCGGTATGCCGCGTGCCAGCGTCAACGCCTACTGCTTACTGCCTACCGCCTACTTGAGCGGCGAATAGTCCGTGGCATTCAGAAAGACGCGCTCGACCTTCGCGACGATCTTTCCGTTCACCTGTGATTCGTTCGCGACCTTCTGCCACTCGGGGTCCTTCTGGAACGCCGCCCAGTCCTGGTCAGCAGCTTCGCGGCTGGGATGAGCGATCAGATAAATGAGGGTGTTCTGCGAGAGCGGCGCTTCCATCGGCGCAAAGTACGCGATGTTCTCGATGCCGTGCTTCTTGAAGATTCGCATCGTGTGGTTCTTGAATCGCGCGTGCAGCTCCGCGAGCTTTCCGTCGGGGGCCGTGTAGGTCCGCAACTCGAAGATCCGCGCGCCCTGCGCGTGCGCGACCGGCTCAACTGGAACGACACCACGGGCCACAAAACCGAGGACGAACGCGGCGCCAATCGCCAGCACCGCAGATAACTTCTTCATGACACGCTCCTTCACAGCTTCGACGGAAGAGGATTCTCGGCATCGTTACCGACGACCGTGGTCCATTCGCGGACGCGCCACTTCGTGACGATTCCGTTGCGCACGTAGGGGTCCGACTTCGCAAAGGCTTCTGCGGCAGCAGGCGACGAGCCGCGAAACAGCAGCACCACGCCATCGGCCGGTTGCGCCAGGGCGCCTCCCAACATCAGCTCGCCACGGGCGACGGCCTCGCGCGCGAGACCGATGTGTTCGACTCGATATTGAGCCCGTCGTTCCACGTAGTCGTGGACGACGTCGTACATCAGCAGGTAATGCATCGGGCGCGGATGGTACCACGCCGCGGCGCGACAGGCTAAGCTAGGAATCATGCGATACGGACAGCTTTCGTGCACGCTGCTTGTGGCGACGACCCTCGCCTGCAATTCCAACCGCGAGACGGCGGCCCCGCCTGCGCCGGCGCCCATCCCGGCAGAAAGCAGTCGCAAGTACCTGCTCGAACAGATCAACGACGCGTCGGTGGTCCAGGTGTACGCGGACCAATTCGCGGCCCTGCCGCTGCGGGAGAAGACCTTGGTGTGGCATCTCTCGCAGGCTGCCATCGCCGGGCGCGATATCTTCTACGACCAGAAGCATCGCAACGCGCTCGAGATGCGGCGTGTGCTCGAAGCGATCGTGTCGCACCCGACCGGTATCGATCCGGCGACGTTGTCGGAGATTCAGCGTTACGCGAAGCTCTTCTGGATCAACACGGGGCCGTACAACAACCTGACGGCGCGCAAGTTCGTGCTGAAGATCACGCCGCAGGCTCTTTCAGCTGCAGCGAAGTCAGCCGCCAGCGCCGGTGCGACCTTTCCGACGCAACCCAACGAGTCGGTCGATCAGTTGCTGACGCGACTCGGCCCGATGTTCTTCGACGCGAACGTCGACCCGAGCGTGACCAACAAGACGCCCGGCGCGGGCAAGGACATCCTGAGCTCGAGCGCCAACAATCTCTACTCCGGCGTGAGCATGGCCGACCTGCGCGGCTTCACCGAGAAGTACGGACTCAACTCACGGCTCGTGAAGACCAACGGGAAGCTCGTCGAAGAGGTCTACCGCATCGGCGGGCGCTACGACAGGGAGATCCGGCAGATCATCGGCCATCTCGAGGCGGCGATCCCGTTTGCCACTGAACCGATGGCGAATGCCCTGCGCGCGCTCATTCAGTGGTACACGACCGGTGAGAACGCCGACCGCGTGAAGTACGACATCGCGTGGGTCGCGGACAAGGCATCACCCGTCGACACGATCAACGGGTTCGTCGAGGTCTACATGGATCCGCGCGGGATCAAGGGGTCCTGGGAAGGGCTGGTCTTCTATGTGAACAAAGAGAAGACCGAGCGCATCAACAAGTTCGCGAGCAACGCCCAGTGGTTCGAGGACCACATGCCTTACGACGCCAAGTACCGCAAGGCCAGCGTCAAGGGCATCGTCGCCAACGCCATCGACGTCGTGATGGAGACCGGCGACTCGGGGCCGGTGACGCCGGTCGGCATCAACCTGCCGAACGATCAGCGCATCCGCGAACAGTACGGCAGCAAGTCCGTGTCGTTGTCCAATGTGCGCGACGCATCCGACAACGCGGTGCCGACATCGATGCGCAGTGAGTTCTCCTGGACGCCAGAAGAGGTCCAGCGCAGCGAGAAGTTCGCCACGCTCGCCGCGGAGCTGTTGACCGACATGCACGAAGTGATTGGCCACGCGTCAGGTCAGCAGGCCGCCGGCTTCAAGGGCACCCCACAGGAAGTGATCAAGGAACACTTCTCGGCGCTCGAGGAGGGACGCGCCGATCTGGTCGGGCTGTATTTCATGGGCGATCCCAAGCTCGTCGAGCTCGGCATCGTTCCCGCCGCCGACCTGGAAGCGGTGATGCTGGCCGAGTACGAAGCCTACGCTCGCAACGCGATCGTGCAACTGCGGCGGGTGCGCGAGGGCACACAGATCGAAGAAGACCACATGCGCAATCGCCAGATGATCGTTCGCTGGCTGATGGCCAACACCAGGTCGATCGAGCAGCGGACCCGTGACAACAAGACCTACCTGGTCGTGACCGATCCGAAGGCGTTCCGTGACGGGGTCGGCAAGCTGCTTGGCGAAGTGCAGCGCATCAAGTCTGAGGGTGACTACGCCGCGGCGAAGGCGTTGTTCGAGACGCACGGCATTCATTTCGACGCGACGCTGCGCGACGAGATCGTCAAGCGCGTGGACAGCCTCAACCTGCCGTCGTACCAGGGGTTCGTGATGCCGAAGCTGACGGCCGTGAAAGGGCCCGACGGCACGATCACCGACGTTCAGATCTCATATCCGATGGACCTGACGAAGCAGATGCTGGAATTTGCTGAACCACCACCGAGCCCGGCGGTCACTGGCTCAAAGTGAGCGATCCGGTCGCTCGGTCGGACTCTTGGCCCCGGGTCCCGGAAGCGACGGGTTGTCGCCCCCACTTGCCTCGCACTCGAGCAAGTCGTCGACCGACGCGTAGCGATAGATAACCGGCGCCTCGTTCTGAAAGAGGCCGCCAGTATCGGCGGTCGGTCCGTACGTCGAATACAGAGCCTGCCCCCACAGCCGCAGATACACCGTCAGCTGCCCGCGATGGTGAGCCGAGTGCGTGAGCCGCCGGGTGAACACCCACGCCTTCGATCGCCGCACATCAAAGAACAGGGTTTCTGCTTCGAACCAGGTGTCGGGCTGCGATTCGATCTGCGTGAGGCGTTCACCAGACGTGGCCGCGTAGTGTTCGAGAAACGCGTGTCGGGTCTCCTGCTCTGGCAGCGCCGGCCGCGACACCGTCACGCCGAGCATCGTTCGCATCCAGGTATCTTCGCTGACGCACTGATGGACCATGTGCTCGAGCGGTGTGCGGGCCCGGGGCTCGGGCCGAAACGCCATCCGCTCATCGGGAATTTGAGACCAGACGCTCAACGTCTTGAGCCGCTCCGTTCGGTAGCTCTCCACGAGGAAGTCATAGCGTGACATGGTTGTCGATCCTGATCGGTTCGATATCGTCAGCGGGTGTGAACCCGAAGACGGCACCGTAGAAATACAACTCCGCCTCGAGACAGCGGACGATGGTCGTCGCTTTTCTGAATCCGTGCTGCTCGCCTTCGAAGGCGAGATAGGCGACGGGCAGCCCTTTCGCGCGGACGGCGGCAGCCATCATCTCGGACTGATTCGGTGGGACGACCTTGTCCTCGAGCCCCTGAAAGAGGATGAGTGAGCAATCGAGCCGGTCCACGAAGTGAATCGGCGAACGCGCGTAGTAGACGTCGCGGGCGGCCGGATAGGGCCCGACCAGCGTGTCGAGGTAGCGCGACTCGAACTTGTGCGTGTCGTGCGCGAGCACCTCGATGTCGCTGATCCCGTAGTAGCTGGCACCCGCCTTGAAGACGCCGGGATGAAACGTCAGCGCCGCAAGCGTTGTGTAGCCACCGGCGCTTCCGCCACGGATCATCAGTCGATTCGCGTCGGCCCTTCCGGTCGCGACGAGATAGTGTGCGGCCGCGATCATGTCCTGCACGTCCAGCACGCCCCACTGCTGGTTGAGTCGCTCGCGATAGATCCTTCCAAACCCGGAGCTGCCGCCGTAGTTCACGTCGGCGACTGCGAAGCCACGACTCGTCCAGAACTGCACCTTGAGATCGAGCGTCGCACTCGTCGCAGTCGTGGGGCCACCGTGACTGATCACGACAAGAGGCGGTCGTTCGTGATCGAGGCCCGTGACGTCAGAATGGCGAGGCGGATAGTAGAAGGCATGCGTCCTGTGCCCATCGGAGGATGGAAACTCGACCGACTCGGGAACTGACAACAGTGTCGCCGGAAAACTGACCGTGGAGGATGACTTGAGCGTTTCGACGGCACCTGTCGCGAGGTCGATACGGACAACGGCATCCGGGGTCGTGGAGGATCCCGCCACGAGCACGACGTGCCTGCCAGTTGACGCCAGCCACTCGCGAGGTTCGACGCGCTCCGCCAATGGCGCCACACCGCCAGTCGCGACATCGAGCGTCGCGAGATGCCATCGTCCAGCGTGCGTGTACGACACGATCATGCGCCCGTCGCCCGCATGCACCCACGTGGACGTTCCGAAGATCCACTGCGGACGGCCGAACTCGGCTTCCGTTGAGACGCCGGCTTTGATGGGCTCTCCCGCTTCCGAGTGATAGAGCTTCCACCAGCCGTCACGATCGCTGACGAAGTAGAGAGCTCCTTCGGGTGTCCAACCGGGTTGGTAGATCGACTCAGTGGGTCCGCCCGCGATTTTTCGCTGGTTGACGAGGCCTCCCGACTCAGTCACATCCGCGAGCCAGAGCTCTGTGCCATCCCACGGCATCTGCGGGTGCCGCCATGCGAGCCACACAATTCGTGATCCGTCGGGGCTGAGTCTTGGCGTCGAGTAGAAGTCGTAGCCCGACGCGATCACGTCGCCGGCGGTCGCGGCGCCTTCGAGCGAAATGCTGACCAGCGTGGTGACTGGTTCGCGATCGGGCTCCGAGTGATCTTCTCTGACTGCAATCAGTCGCTTGCGTGCGACATCGAGCGTCGCATCGGCGAAGAACCACTTCCCTTCTGGCGTGACTGGAACTGGTGGTTCGTTCGCGGCGATCCGGTAGAGGCGCTGGTCGGCGAAGTTCGAGGCATAGACGGTGCCCCCGGACACGAGATAGGCGCCTCCGCCGTACTCGTGCACACGCGTGCGGACGTTGAAGTCTGGCGGTGTGACGTCCTCGATGTGGCCCGCCGACCGACGTCTGACGAGCGCGTTCCGGCCGGCTTCGTGCGGGCGCCCCTCGAGCCAGTAGATGTCGTCGCCGTCGACGGCGACATAGGAAAGGCGAACGCCTTGCGCCGCAACGGCCTGTGCCGTGATCGGCGAGGGCCAGGTTCCGAAGGCCTTCTGCACGTCAGCGTCGACGCTTCGATGGACGCGCCCGGCGCGTAGTGGTGCCTGTCGGTCGCGAGCGCGCGTCGATGACTCGATCGAACTTGCGCTCAAGTCGAGAGAAGCCGTCGATCATGCGATTGTCGAGACCCTTGAGCCTCTCGTCGAGACCTTCAAAGCGCTTGTCGAGACCCTCAAAGCGCTTATCCACACCTTCGAACCGCTTGTCCTGACCATCCATCCGCTTGGCCAGGCGTTCGTAAACAAACTCGATGTACTTTCGCTGTTCGACAAAGTGCTCCTGCGTCTCGGAGAACTGTTGATCCAGCTTTTGCTCGATTCGCTCGAGTCGTTCAGACAATCCGTTCTCGGCCATCGCCCGCCTCCAAGCCTACCATCGTCGGGAAGCAAGGGAGCACGCGGCGTGCCGAGGCCGAACACCCGATGTTCATTGATTCGCCGGTATTTGAGCGCCTCGCACTACGCAAGACAGACAACGCGACGTCGGTCGAGATCTTTGACAATCTGCAAGCTGCAGAATCGAAGTCGGTAGGGCGGATCAGCTGCCGTCGCGCATGATGCGACACGACTCGATGTCGAACGTGGTCTCGCCGATTGCGAGCCGCGATTGATCGCGCAGCGACCGCGCGAACGTCAAGAAGCGCTCGGCATCGGCGAAGTTGCTCGCGAGGCCGAACGACACGCGAATGGCGCCGGCGCTCTTACCGCCACGCGCCGTCACGATTTCGAGGAAACGCGCCAGCGTCAGGTCTTCTCGAATCGCAAGCGCCGCAGTCACATCTTCGGCCGTGATCCCTTCGGCCGTCTCGCCCGCACCCGGATTGCAGAAGCATCCGGTGCGAAGCGAGATGCGCTGCTCCCCTGCCAGCTCCTCGACACGACGGTAATCGAGCAGGTGCCCCGCCGGATCGTAGAAGTTCATGGTGACGATCGAGCCACGCATCTTCGTCGTCAACGGCCCGTAGATACGAACCATCGGGCGCCCGTTCGAATGGCGCATCTCCACCAGTTCGTGGAGCAGCCAGTCGGTCAGGCAGCGGACACGCGTCTGAATCGCATCGATTCCGATCGCCTCGAGATGGCGCAAACCGATTTCCACCGCTGCGATGGAGAGATAGTTCAGCGTGCCATCCTCGAAGCCCGCTTCACCGGGCGAGAGCAGGTGACGAACGAGACCGACGGTGGCGAAGTTCACCGTGCCACCTGAAAACCACGGGCGTCGGAGCTTCGCGAATGCGCTCTTGCGGACCAGCAGGCATCCAACGCCGGTTGGATATCCGAACATTTTGTAGAACGAGACGCACAGGAATTCGGGGCTGATCTTCTGAAGATCGAGCCGATTGGTCGGCACGAATGCCGCCGCGTCGAGCAACACATCCCATCCGCACTCTTGCGCTTGCCCGACCAGCTCCAGCGGATGCTTCACGCCGGTGAAGTTGGACTGGGCAGGAAACGCGAATAGATTGTGGCCGCGACGATCGACCATGTTCAGCAGACGATCCACCTCGGCTTGATCGACGCGCAGTTCCGGCGTGGTCAGGGGGGCGTAGGACACGGAGGCGCCTCGCGAAACCGCGAACTCACGAATGCCATTCACCGAGTTGTGATTGTCGACGGTCAGCAGCAGGCGGTCGCCGGGCGAGAACGGGTATGACTCCGCGACGTGCTTGAGGGCGCCAGTCGCATTGAGGGTGAAGATCGCCGTGTAGTCATCGCCGGCGTTGAACCAGTCGAGCACCGCCCGACGCGCTCGCTCGACCAGTCGTGTCGCATCTGACGAGGCGGGGCTGGCAGAGTGGGGATTCCCGAGCAGACTGGACGCGAGCAGCTCGGCATGCCGGCGAACCTGCGACGCAGCGTAGATGCCAGCGCCTGTGTAGTCGAGATAGGCGTCGCCAGCCTCATCGAGTCGTGAATACTCCGCGGCGCGAACGTCGTCGAGGCGACTCGTCGACGCGTACTCGGGATGCTTCGCCAGGAACTCGCGAAACCGATCGGTTGTCACGGCGATCCGTTGCCCGCGAGCCTGACGTGGTAATAGCCGCCGCTTCGTTCCACGTGCATCGCGGCGCCAAAGACATCCTTCAGTCGTTCCGGCGTGAGCGCACTGCCCGGATCTCCGCTGAACGCGACCTTCCCTGCGCGCAGCAGAATCACGCGCGCGATCTCCGGAACGATCTCCTCGATGTGATGCGTCACCAGGATGATCGTCGTGCCGTCCTGCGCGAGACGACGAACGGATTCCATGAAGCGGTGGCGCGCCACGAAATCAAGCCCGGTCGTCGGCTCGTCGAGCACGAGCGCATCGGGGCGAGTGACCAGTGCGCGCGCAATCAGCACACGCCGGCGTTCGCCAGCGGACATCTCGTTCAGCGGCTTCCTCGCCAGATGTGAGGCCTCCACCCGGGCGAGTGCCTCGTGCGCGCTCGCGCGCATGGCGTCGGTGAGCGCATGATGCGAGAAGACGCCATGACTGCCGAAAAGCCCCGAGGTCGCGACGTCGAGCCCGGACACGCGGCCGCTCGAGGTCTCGAGGCCGAAGTTGTGATCGAGCTCGCCGGTGACGACACCGAACCGCGTTCGCAGCGCGGAGACGTCCCAGCGCTCCTGGCCGAAGATCCGCATCGGCGCGCTGCCGTTTTCGCCGATGTGCGGTCGATCCTCGAACGTCAGAAGGCGAATGAGCGACGACTTGCCCGCTCCATTGGGACCAAGGATCGCCGTGTGTTCACCCTGATGAATCGCAAGCGAGAGACCGTCGAGGACGCGTGCGCCACCTCGGAAGAGCGTAGCGTTCCTCAGTTCCAGCACTGGTTCCACGCTTCTATTGTCTCTCGAACCGATCAGATCCCTGTCAGGTCCGCCTACAGGCGGACACGACGTTCTGCGTACGTCGTGTCCGGCTTCCGCCTTCGCTGAAGCTACGGCGGACCACCGAAGCCTTGGCGGTGGTTAGTGGGACTTCGCGAGGGCCGCAGCGATCTCGCGTATCTGATCGGCGTGGCGGCACTCGTGCTCCGCCGTGAGCTCCACCCACTGGTAGACGTTGAGCACGCCGAAGAACCGGTGCTCCGCCGTGACCGACCCGAGCGCCAGACCGTCTGCGGCGAGAACGGCGGCCCGCACGTCTTCACGCGCGCGATCGAGATCAGCCCACGCGTCAGCGCACTCGACGTCACCGCTTGGCATGACGAGATCGCGCGCCTGGCGGCGTTCCGTACGGTCCTTCATCTTGTTGACGATGTCTGTGGACAGTGGATTGCGGGGGTGTTGCTCGGGGCCGAGGCCGACGCTTCTCGCCTCGGTGATGGAGGTCGCGATGCGCTCGGCGAAGAAGCGATTGACCTTCGCCAGGTGCTCGAGAACCTCGGCGACCGACCAGCGATCGTGCGCCGGCCGTGTCCGGCGAATGCTCTCCGGCACCTGATCGACGGCGGCTTTCAGGACTGCGCGGGAGTTATCGAGGAGCGGAAGCACGTCTTGAAGATGCGCATGCATCCGCTCATCATACCGAGGGTCCGGCGCGTGCGCCGCTAGAATCCTCGCATGTCGCTGCTGGTGCCGCCAGCGGCCGGAATATAGGCCTTGAGCACGTAGTCCATCACCATCCGGTCCGCGCTGAACCGCCAGCCGAGCGTGCGGATCGCGCGCTTGACGCGTGCGATCCATTCCCTCGGCAGCCCGTCGCGATCCCGATCGTAGTACAGCGGGATGACTTCATCGCGTAGCACGTCGGCGAGCGACTGCCCGTCGCGTGCATCGTGAACCGCTGGCGATGTGTGCGTATCACCACGGCCGATCGCGAACCCATTGAGTCCGTCGTAGGCCTCCGCCCACCAGCCGTCGAGCACCGAGAGATTCAACGCGCCGTTGAGGACGACCTTCTGGCCGCTCGTGCCGCAGGCCTCGAGTGGACGCCTCGGGTTGTTCAACCACACATCGACGCCCTGCACCAGATCGCGACCGACGCTGATGTCGTAGTCCTCGATGAAGACGATCTTGCCGGCGAATCGGGGATCGCGCGCCAGCTTTGCCACCTCCTGAAGGACAGACTTGCCCGGGCCATCGAGCGGATGCGCCTTCCCGGCAAAGACCAACTGTACGGGGCGGTGCGGATCGTTGACGAGCGCGTCGAGCGCGGTGAGATCTTGCAGCAGCAGGTTCGCGCGCTTGTAGGTGGCGAAGCGCCGCGCGAAGCCGATCGTCAGCGCATCGCGACTGAGCACGCGGCGCAACTGGGCAACCACACTCGACGGCTCGCCCATCCGCTCCGCCTGCAACATGAGACGCCGGCGGACCTCGGCGACGAGTCGAGCCTTCAGCGTCAGATGCGCTTCCCACAACTCGCCATCGTCGATCTCGTCAATCGCCTCCCACAACGCGGGGTCGCCGCTACGCTCGATCCAGTCGGCGCCGAGATGACGTTCGTAGATCAGACGCATCTGGGGCGCGAGCCATGAGTTGACGTGGACCCCGTTGGTGACGTGGCCGATGGGGATGTGTTCCTCGCGCACGCCGGGGAAGAGTCCGGTCCACATCGCGCGTGAGACATGCCCGTGCAGCGACGACACCGCATTGGCGCGATGACTCGACTTGAGCGCGAGCACCGTCATGCAGAACTCTTCGCGCCAGTCGTGCGGGTTGACGCGCCCGAGCGCGAGGAGGCCTTCGTGCGACAGCCCGAGCGAGTCGCGAACCGGGCCGAGATGCTCCTCGATCAACTCGGCGCCGAAGCGATCGTGGCCGGCCGGCACCGGGGTATGGGTCGTGAACACCACGTGCGACGACACGCGTCGCATGGCTTCGTCGAAGCTGATGCCTTCGTTTTCCATCCGCCGCCGAATCAACTCCAGCGAGGCAAACGCGCTGTGTCCCTCGTTCAGGTGCACGACGCCTGGTGAGATGCCCAGCGCTTCGAGCGCCTTGACGCCGCCAATCCCCAGCAGCAGTTCCTGCCTGATTCGCACGCGGTGATCACCGCCGTAGAGGCGCGCCGTCAGCTCGCGATCCTCGGGGCTGTTGCCCTCGACATTCGAATCGAGGAGCAGCAACGTGTTGCGACCCACCGCAGCTTTCCAGACACGCGCGGAGATGCGGCCGGTACGCGTGTCGATATCGACGGTGACCGGCTCGCCCTTCGCGGTCGCGGGCTCCATCGGCAGCACTCGATGATCGGTCTCGATGTACTCCTCGTGCTGCCACAGATTGGCATCGAGGCGCTGGCGGAAATATCCCTGGTCGTAGAACAGGCCGATGCCGACGAGCGGGATCCCGAGGTCCGACGAGCTCTTCAGATGGTCGCCCGCCAGGATGCCCAGGCCACCCGAGTAGATCGGCATCGATTCGTGCAGACCGAACTCCGCGGAGAAGTACGCGACCGGCCGCGCGCCGAGCACGCTGGCGTTCTGGGCAGCCCACGTGTGCTTCGACTGCAAGTACTCCTGCAGGCGCCGATGCGCGTGATTGATGCGGCCGTGCAACGCCAGCTGCGTGGCGCGGACCTCGAGCTGATGCACGTCGATCTGCTGCAGCAGCGCGATCGGATTGTGATCGCACCATTGCCAGAGCACCGGGTCGAGATCGCGAAAGAGGGCGACGCTCTCCGAGTCCCAGCTCCACCAGAGATTCCGTGCGATGGCCGCGAGCCGCCGGTGGACCGGCGCCACGAACTGACCTTCGGTCCTGGCCTCGCTGACGATCGGCGCCAGCTGCACGCCCAGCGTCGCGAGCGTACGCACGTCCTCGTCCGTAAACGCTCTCGGTTCGGTTGTCTGGATGACCAGCACGCCCTGGAGCACACCACGGTCCATGACGGGCACGCCGAGGAACGTGCGATACGCGTCTTCGCCGATGTCGCGGAAGTACTTGAAGCGGGGATGTCCTGTCACATCCGGCACCACCACCGGCTTCGCCTGTTCGGCGACCAGACCGGCAAGCCCTTCGGTCACTCGCATCCGCACCTGACCGACGCTCTCGGGCCGGAGACCAACTGTGGCAGCCAGCACGAGATTGGCGCGATCCTGTTCGAGCACGTATACCGAACATACGTCGGTCGTGAACCGTTGTTGAATGAGGTTCACGATGCTGGTAAGTGTTTCTGTGGGATTGCCGCTGTGTGAGACAAGCTGACTGATGTCCTCGACGACTGCTTCTTCAGCTTTCACGCCGAACCTCCGCGCGATTGGGGACGCGATTGGGAATAGGCGCGACGAAGCAAGATCACTGCCCTCGGCCGGCCGGGCAATTTTCCGAGGATCGCGGCATTCCGCTCAATCTGGATCAAACAATTCAGTATCAAGTATTTTGTATTCCTACACTCTTGTCGATCGCCTTTCGGAGAGTCCAATACGAGCCACGCCGAAACGCTGGAAAAAAACCGCAAAGTGCCGGATCGCGCGCGTGGCGTCATCTGGCCCGGAGGTTGCTCCCCCGGACGACATGAGCTTCGCAAGCGTCGTCGATCGAGTGCGCCTGGATTTTCTGGAGATGCCGGAGATGGAGTTGACTCTGCCGCAGGCGGTGCGGCTCTGGTCGCTCGGCATGGATGATTGCCGGTTCGCCATCGATTCCCTCGTGGATGCCGGCTTTCTGGCGTGGACCCCAAAGCGCACGATCGTCAGAAGAGGCCGAGACCCGCTCGGTCGTCAGGACACGCAACCGATGGACATTTATGTCCCGGTGATGAAGCATTACAACAAATCTGTCTGGAATAAATAACCCGCGCCGTGTCTCAGGCATCATCTCTCAAGCTCGTGCCGCCCCTTCATCCGGCGCGCCCCGGGCCTCCTGGTGGGTCTCTGTTCTCGCAGTACGGCCTCGACAAGGCGTACGACGAGATGTTCGACGCCGACTGGAAGGCGCGTGCGCACTATCGGCCGCTGATCGAGGAACTGCTCATCGCCTCGCCTGACGAACTGCGTCAACGACAGCTCGAAGCCGATCGGGCGTTCCTGACACAAGGCATTACCTTCACCGTGTACGGTGACGATCAGGGCACGGAGCGGATCTTCCCGTTCGATCTCCTGCCCCGGATCCTGACGGGCAGCGAGTGGGACACGCTCGAGCGCGGCCTCGCGCAGCGGCTGACGGCGGTCAACCTGTTCCTCAAGGACATCTACCACGAGGGACGAATCCTCGCGGAACGCGTCGTGCCGCCGGAGCTCGTCTACAGCTGCCGCCACTACCGGCGCGAGATGCGCGGCGTCAAGGTGCACAAGGACATCTACGTCTCGGTTGCCGGCACCGACCTCATTCGTCTCGAGAACGGCAGCTTCGTCGTGCTCGAGGACAACCTGCGGGTGCCGAGCGGCGTGTCGTACATGCTCGCCAATCGCGAGGTCACCAAGCGGGTCTTCCCCGGGCTCTTCACTCGCTACAACGTGAAGCCGATCGCGCACTACGGCCAGTCTCTGCTGGCGACGCTGCGCACGCTGACGCCGGCGAATCGAGAACCCACCATCGTGGTGCTCACGCCGGGCGTGGGCAACTCCGCCTACTTCGAGCACGCATTTCTCGCGCGCGAGATGGGCGTGCCGCTCGTCGAGGGCCGCGACCTCCTCGTCCACGACAACATCGTCTACATGAGGACGACGTCCGGGTTGCGACGAGTCGACGTGATCTACCGGCGTGTCGATGACGACTTCCTGGACCCGCTGGCATTTCGCGCCGACTCGTATCTGGGCGTGGCCGGCCTTCTCAATGCGTATCGCGCCGGACAGGTGTCGCTGGCGAATGCCATCGGGACCGGCATCGCCGACGACAAGGCGGTCTACGCGTATCTGCCGGCGATCATCAAGTTCTATCTGTCGGAAGAGCCGATCCTGTCGAACGTCCAGACCTATCTGCTCGACAACCCTTCAGATCGCTCGTACGTCCTCGACAATCTCGAGTCGCTCGTCGTGAAAGCGGTCGGCGAATCCGGCGGATACGGCATGCTGATCGGGCCGCACAGCACGCGCAAGCAGCGCGAGGAGTTCCGCGATCAAATCCTGGCCTCGCCGCGGAACTACATCGCCCAGCCGACGCTGGCCTTCTCCCGGGCCGCCTGTTTCATGGACAGCGGGATCGAGCCTCGCCATATCGACCTTCGTCCCTACGTCCTGTTCGGCGATAAGGTGACGATGGTGCCAGGAGGACTCACGCGCGTCGCACTGCGCAAGGGATCGCTGGTCGTCAATTCCTCGCAGGGGGGCGGCAGCAAGGACACGTGGGTCCTGGCGGACTAGATACGAAAGGGCATTCGGGCAGACATGCTGCTATCGCGCGTCGCTGACTCTCTCTACTGGATCAGCCGGTACCTCGAACGGGCTGAGTACACGGCGCGACTCGTCGATGTCGCTGTCGATCAGGGTCTCGGCCGCGCCTCGTCGTTCACGGGCTCGGCAGTGGAACGCTTGTATCAGAGCGTCGGGCTCGAGGCGGAATCGCAGGACGTGTCAGCGCTCGCGGGTGGGGCACTGTTCGATCTGGCGAGCCGTAATTCGGTCGCCGCGTGCGTCACGGCAGCGCGTGAGAACGCGCGCCAGGTGCGCGAAGAGATCAGCTCCGAGATGTGGGAGCAGCTCAATGCCCTCTATCTCCGCGTCCGGCAGATGCGTGACGAGGGATCGTGGAGCGCGCGGACGCATCACTCGACACGCGCCATCATCGACGGCGTGCGCCTCTTCAAAGGCATCACCAACGGAACGATGAGCCACGGCGAAGGCTGGCAGTACCTGCAGGTCGGCCAATTCCTCGAGCGCTCGAGTGAAACGGCTTCACTGTTGACGCTGTTCGTCCCGGAGGGGACAGGCTCGTCGACCATGCAGGAGCCGCGCGATCAGGTCGAATGGGTCACGCTGCTGGAGTCGTGCTCGGCGCACGAAGCGTACTGCCGCTACTACACGGCGGACGTCCGCGCCGGACGCGTCACCGAGTTCCTGCTCCTCAACCCGGAGTTTCCGCGTTCGGTGCGCTTCTCGGCCGTCAGACTCGAAGCGGCATTGCGGTCATTGGCCGGCTACAGCGCACGCACCGCTGGTCGCGCCGAGCGGCTTGCCGGGCGGCTGCGCGCTTCACTGGAGTACGCGCAGGTTGACGAGATCCTGAGCGACGACCCACAGACGTACCTGACGAACATCAGCCGGCAGTGCAGCCAGATCCACACGGCGGTGCAGCAAAGCTACGTCGCGTACCCGATCGAATCGGCGCTTCCTGCGTAGGCAGTAGGCAGTAGGCAGTAGGCAGTAGGCAGTAGGCAGTAGGCAACGAATGCGGTATTCGATACGACACATCACGCGCTTCACGTACGAGTCGCCCATCACCGAAAGTGTGATGGAGGTGCGCATGCAGCCGCGGACGGACACGCTGCAGCGCTGCCTTCAATTCACGCTGCTGACCACGCCCTCAGCGCGCGTGATGACCTATCGCGATCACGACAACAACCTGGTTCATCACTTCAACATCCCGGGACGTCATTCACGCCTGACCGTCACGGCCGAAGCGCTGGTCGAGTGCATGACGATGAGGCCGCTGCCGCATCGGCTGGGGCCGGCCGCGTGGACGCGCCTCGACGCGATGGCAGCCTCCGGCCAGTGGTGGGAGTATCTGGCGCCGAGCGTCTTCGTCAAGGACACTGAGGCGCTCAAGGCACTTCGAGCGGAGATCGGACTGGAGCGTGGCAACGATCCCCTCGTCGCGCTTCGACGGCTCATGGGGGAGACGTACTCCCGGTTCGAGTACAGCCCGCGAAGTACCCGAGTCGATTCTCCGATCGACGAAGCGCTCGAGACGCGCAAAGGTGTCTGTCAGGACTTCGCGCACATCTTCCTCAGCCTCGTCCGGCCACTAGGCATCCCTGCCCGCTATGTCAGCGGATATCTCTTCCAGGCAGCGGGCAGTCACGACCGCTCGGCGGACGGCGCGACACATGCGTGGGTCGAGGTGCTGTTGCCCGACCTCGGCTGGATAGGCCTCGATCCCACCAACAACCTGATCGCCGACGACCGGCACATCCGCGTGGCGATTGGACGCGACTATGCCGACGTGCCTCCGACGCGTGGCGTCTTCAAGGGCGTCAGCACCGTGCGCAGCGAGTTGAACGTCTCTGTTGTGGTAGGGCCTGCGCTGTCGCCGCTCTCGAACGACCTGACGCCGTTCACGCCGTGGATGTTGCGCGAAGCAGTCGAGCCGACGCTAGACGACAGCGAACAGCAGCAGCAGTAGTAGTGAAACGATGTGAAGGGGTCTGACCCCGCACTACTTTCCGAGCTGTTCGAGCGTACGCGTCATCCCGTTGATCAGTTCGGTCTCGCGGTTGAGCGCGTCGGCGACGCGCACGATCTCCCGTTCCGCCTCAGCGAAATCCTTCTGCTCCATCGCCTCCCGCACGCCGGGCACTGTCTTGACCGCGTACCCGGTATAGAAGCCAGGTGCATACAGCAGGTGGCGATACCACGAACGACGAGGCAAGCCGGTCTCGTGCGTCAACTGGCGCTCGCTCTGAATCACGCTCTTGTTGAGTGAACGAATCGCCTCAGGCGTGAGCCTCGAGCGCGATGCATCCAGCGCCTTCGTGTAGCGCTCCGACGCCTGCGTGAGCGCGGTGGCGGCATTCTCGAGCGGCGCAAAGTTGATCGACGGCGGCACGGTGTCGACCACAGGCTGCCGGAACGCACGGCGCGGATCGGCAATCGACGTGAACACGCCTTCCTCGATCTGCTTGTTCAGTTCCTTCGTCTCTGACTGCTGCTGACTCAGTTGCCCCTGCAACTCACCGACGTACGTCTGCACCGTGTCCGCGAGGCTCGTGAACTGGAATGGCAAGACGTCCTCGTCGGCAAGCCGAATCACCAGGCTGCCCACCGTTTGTGCGAGCGCGCGTCCGTACGCGAAGTCGGTGTCGAGGAACTTCGTGAAGTGGAAGTAGTCGTCGTAGATCGAGTGGTAAATGCCGTCGCCGTCGTCGAGGCCGCTGAACGACAGGTTCAACGACGGGATGCCCGCGTGCTGGAGAAACGCCGAGTAGTCAGAACCTGACCCGAGCGCGCCGATGCGAAGATCGGGACGCGACCTCGCCTCGTTGCGAGCCGGCTGCGGTCCGTAAACAATCGCCCTCGCCTGCATGCGCTTCCACACGCTGCTCTTCGTCTCCGGGTCCTCGATCTCTTTCGCGACGGCGTTGACGAGCGGCTCGAGCGCGTGCGAACCGGCGACGCCAAGGAAGCCTCGCCCGTTTCCGTCCGTGTTGATGTAGGCGGCGGCTTTCTCTCGCAACTCTGTCTCGTGATGCTCGACCCATTCCGTCGATCCGAGCAGTCCCTGTTCTTCACCATCCCACGCGGCGTAGACGATCGTCCGCTTCGGACGCCAGCCTTGCTTCACGAGCTCGCCAAGCGCCCGTGCTTCCTCGAGTTCCGCCGACATCCCGCTCGCAGGATCCTGCGCGCCGTTGACCCAGGCATCGTGATGGTTTCCGCGAACGATCCACTCGTCCGGATACGTCGATCCCTGCAGCCGTGCGATGACGTTGTGCACGCGCTTCAAGCTCCAGTCGAACGCGAGCTTCACGTGCACACGCGCGGGTCCGGGACCGGTTCGGTAGGTAATCGGGAGGCCACCGCGCCAGTCCATCGGCGCCGGCTCGCCAGTGAGCGCCGCCAGCAGCGGTTGCGCGTCGCCGTACGAAATGGGCAGGACGGGGATCTTCGTGAGCGTGGTTATGTCCTTCAGATCGAGACGCGAGACGCCCGGCGTCGACCCCCGACCAGGTGTCGTCGGATCGCCCGGATACGTCGGCATGTCCATGACGCTGCCGCGCTGCACGCCGTCTTTCGAGCGCATCGGGCCGTCTGGAAACACCCCATTGACCCAATACCCGTCGTCGCGGGGATCGGAATAGATCAGGCATCCGATCGCCCCGCGCTCGGCGGCGACCTTCGGCTTGATGCCGCGCCAGGACTGGCCGTAGCGCGCGATCACGATCGCGCCTTTGACGGAGATGCCGCGCCGATCGAGCTCCTCGTAGTCCACCGGCCGGCCGTAGTTCACGTAGACGAGCGGCCCCGTGACATCGCCGTCAACCGAGTACGCATTGAAGGATGGCAGCTGCTCTGCCTTCTGCGAGGACGTGGGATCGATCGCAACCGGCGGCTCCTCGAGCGTCAGTCGGAATCTGGACGGTTCCACCATCTCGACCAGACGCTCTCTGGGTGTCGGAAAGAGGACGTCGTAGTTTTCGATTTGTGCGTCCCAGCCCCACTCCTTGAATCGCACGAGGATCCACTCCGCGTTCTGCTTGCCGTACGGCGAGCCCAGGTGGTGCGGCCGCGCGGACATGATCCGCACGTACTCACCGATGTTGCGAGCCTCGGGAATCGCGCGGAATCGCGCGTCCCATGCCTGACCCTGCTGGGCCGCCGCGTCGAGAGACGCCAGAACGATGAAGAGCGCGATGAGTTTTCTCACACTAGAGATCCTGAAGATCGACTCCCCTGAACGTCAAGGCCAGCACCCGCGTCCACCCGGCCGAGTCTCGGTGCAATTACGGGCATGTTCAAGATTCACGACGCGAGGTCGATCTTCTGGCAGGTGTGCTTCTTGCGCCGGGAGTGTCGATGACTGTCAGGTTTCGAATGGTGACCGCCGTCGTGGTGGTGTTGAGCGCCGCATTTGGTGCCGCCAGCGCCGAAGGCCCTGAGCCGGCCCACACCCCGCAGCAGGCCCTCGGGCTGCTGAAGGCGGGCAACGATCGCTTCGTGCGGAACGCCTCGTCGCCGGTATCGCTGAGCGTCAACCGCCGGCAGGAGTTGGCCGCCGGCCAGCATCCCTACGCGATGGTGCTGTCGTGTGTCGACTCGCGTGTTCCGCCCGAGTACGTGTTCAACGCCGGGCTGGGCGACATCTTCGTGATTCGCACGGCGGGAGAGGTGATCGACAAATCGATCCTTGCGTCGGTGGAGTACGGCGCTGAGCACCTTCATATTCCGTTGCTGGTCGTCATGGGTCATGAGTCATGCGGCGCCGTCACGGCTGCCGCGCAGGCGAAGGACGAGCCGACGAGCGCGAGCATGACGTATCTGCTCAAGGCGATTCAGGCCGCGCGTCGTCAACCGAAGCAGGAGCGCGAAGAGATCAAGGGTCTGATCCTCGCCAACGTGGAGCAGGTCATCAACGATGCGATGACGGGAAGCCCACTCCTGCAGCGCATGGCCGACACCGGCGAGCTCGGCGTGATCGGCGCGTACTACGAGCTCGTGAGCGGGCGCGTCATGTTCTCGGAGATGGTCCGTCCCGAGACCTCGCCCCGTTCCACGAGCGCTGCCCCGCGCTCGGATCGGCACTGAGCATGCGGCATCGGTCCCTGATTGTTCTGGTCGTGCTGTTGTGCAGTGGCTCGACGCGAGCCGCAGCGCAAGAGGCTCATCCGCCGCAGCCGGCCACAAACCCGGGGCGCCCGACGCACGGGATCATCCGGAAGCCTCAGCCCAAGCCGCCGGCTGAAGCAGCCAAGCCAGCCACGACCACCGAGCCCGCGAAGCCTGAAGCCACAAAAGCGGAGGCCGGAAAATCGCCCGAGCACGCGAAGCCTGCTGCTTCCACCGAAGCCGTCGCCGCAGCGATCGCCAACGCGGTGCGATCGCTTGAAGAGAAAGACAAGAAGAAGCCCGAGCCCACTCACCCGCTGCCAGCGCGACCGGTGCGAGCCATGCCACGGGCAGTGGCTGAGCGCAAATATTCAGTGAAGTGGCCGAGTCAGCGATTCGAGGTTCAGTGGACCGCTCCTGACGATCGCGTCATGCTCTCGTGGGGAGCACAGGAAACCACGGCCGAGTACTCGCGCGACGATCTCCGGCTCGAGCCCTGATCGCGAAGCGGATCTATCCCTTCACGTAGGAGAACTTCTCCGCGACCTTCCCGTCACGAACGCGGAAGAGGTCCACGCCTCTGACGTGGCCAGGCTTGCCGTCGCGGAGCCAGTGATACACCCACTGCACGACGCAGCGGTCACCAGCCGCAAACACATCCTCTACGTCGAAGCGGGCGTGCGGGGAGCGGGCAAAGAACTCCTCCCAGTAGCCGCGCACCGCCTGCTGCCCCACGAGACGTGTGCCGTCAGGTGAAGGCCGGGTGTTCTCGAACACGCAATCCGGCGTCATACAGATCATGATGGCGTCGACGTCGTGACGGTTGAAGGCGTCGTTGAATCGGTCGACGATGGCGCGTGTTCCTTCGGATGCCATGGAAGCGTGCTAATCGGGCTAAAGTATTGCAGAAGAACGGCCGACAAGGGGAGGTAGCCATCCGCTCAGTCTAGGAAGAACCATGCACTATCGCCGCGCGTCTCTGGTCGCTGTGTTCGGGCTCCTCGCGGGCCTGACTCCCGCTATTGCCTCGGCTCAGCTCGATCAGCAGCCCCAGGCCACGTTCAAATCGAGCGTAGATCTCGTTTCGGTCACCGCCGTCGTGCGCGACAAGAAAGGTCGCGTCGTCCGGACCCTGACACCCAGCGATATCGTCGTCACAGACGCCGGCCGCCCGCGAAACATCGTCGGCATGCAGGCAGATGATCAGGCGCCGGCAAGTGTCGCACTGCTCGTCGATGGCAGCGGCAGCATGCGGCTCGGCACCGCCACGGTCTCATCGCAGCAGATCTGCGAAATGATTCTCGCGAACCTGCGGCGCGAGAAGGATCTGGCCGCGCTCATGAGTTTCGATACGCGATTGCTGACGCTTCGCGAGTTCACGCAGGAGTTCGATCAGATCCGCGCCGGATTGGGAGAAGTCGAAGCGTTTGGATCGACGTCGATCTACGACGCCATTGCGGGAACGGCAGCGGCAGTCGCCAACAAGACGCAGAATCGGCGCGCGGTGGTGGTCATCACGGATGGCGCGGACAACGCCAGCAGGTATACGCCTGAGGAAGTGGCGTGGATTGCCAGCACCATCGACGTGCCCGTCTATGTTTTCGCGGTGGGTGAACTGAACCCGCAGCCCGTGTCCGCCGAGCAGAGCGGACAACAAC
>Ga0070674_100000253_pt1 | contig 26572 bp, 23 predicted proteins | sample KBSM33metaG_FD_65344 | JGI IMG/M metagenome (GOLD analysis project Ga0070674, IMG submission 65344) | Miscanthus rhizosphere microbial communities from Kellogg Biological Station, Michigan, USA - KBS M3-3 metaG | ecosystem: Host-associated > Plants > Roots > Rhizosphere > Soil ... | reverse complement strand
GCTGTGCGGTGTGCGTGGATGGACGTGTGGGGAACTGCACCAACGCGCGCGATGCCGGCCGGTCGGCTGCCGCCGCTTCTTCGCTTGGCACGGGCTCAGTCAGTGCGATCGGCAACGCCGCCATTGCCTGCACAACTTGCGGATCGAAATCGATTCCGATGAGACGCCACAACTCGGCAACCGCGTTCGCGACCGGCAGAGCGCCACGATAGGCGCGGGCGCTCGTCATCGCGTCGAACGCGTCGGCCACGTGGACGATGCGCGCGAACATCGGGATCGCATCGCCCTTCAGGCCATACGGATAGCCGCGGCCATCGGGCCGTTCGTGATGCAGCTCCACGATCGCGAGCTGCGCGTCGAGAAACCTGAGTGGCTTGAGGATCCGGGCGCCAAGCGTCGGGTGCAGCTTGATCTGTTCGAACTCGTCAGCCGTCAACTTGGTCGGCTTGCGAAGCACGGCGTCACTGACGCCGATCTTGCCGATGTCGTGCAGGAGCGCACCGAGTCGCAGTGTCTCGAGATCCGGGTCCGGGAGCTCCATCCGGCGGCCAATCGCGACGGACAGATCCGCGACGCGCTGAGAGTGACCGGCGGTATACGGGTCTCGCGCGTCGAGCGCCGTCGCGAGGGCTCCGATGACGCCGAGATAGGTCGCTTCTGACTCGGCCTCGGCGAGCGAGACGGCGGTTCGAAGCTCATTGAACGTCGCGGTGAGCGTGTCGAGCTCGCGGCTGCCACCAGTGGGCGGCAGCGGTCGATCGAAGTCGCGTGCCTTGGCCATCGTCGCCAGCGAACTCGACAGCCGGTCGATGGGACGCGCCACCGTTCGTGCCACCCACCAGCTTCCACCGACGGCCATCAGCAGCGCACCGGCACCGGCGAGAAGCAAGACCCAACCGGTCTCCGACGTCGCGGTTCTCGCGGCGGTGGCCACCGAGCCGAGTGCGTAGACGTTGGCCGCGTCAACCGATGAGAGTCGCTGGACGACGAACTCGTCTTGTCCGAGGACGATGGTTCCGCTGAGTGGAAGCGCGATGCCTTCGAGCGCGCGGCGCAGGGATGGCGGTGTGGAGCCGGCGATGACACGACCGTTGAGCAGAATGGCGATGTCCGCGCGCGCTTCATTCGCCAGGTTCACGGCGTAGGCATCGTCGAGCGGTGAGGCGAGGAAGAACTCGCCGACCACGTCTCGACCAAGAACCAGCGGCACGGCAGTCGCCGTGTAGGGATGTCCGTTGCGCAGCACCAAGGTTTCGACCGGCGCGCCACTCTCTTCGACTCGCAGCTGGACCCGGGCGCCTGCAGGCCAATCTCCCTTGTTCGGACCCGCGCTCGCCAGCACGACGCCGCGCACATCGGTGACCGACAACGCAGGCACGGCCATGATCTGCTGCAGCTTTGCGAGCTCGGTTTCGATCGTCGATTGCAGTTGGCCGAGCTCGTGCTCGTTACCTCGCTCCGAGTAGTAGGTGTCGACAGCGGCTTTCAGCGTCGGGTTCTCCGCGAGCGCCATTGCCTGAAGCGTGTGCTCGCGCCGGAGCCTGGCATCCATGCCGGCAAAACGCTGCTGACTCGACTCCATGTTCTCGACGACCGTGCGCGTGAGACGCGCGTTCGTCTGCCATGAGAACAGGACGAAGACCGCAACGATCACACATCCGATGACGGCAAAGGCAAAGCAGAGGACTTTGACGAGCAGCCGGGGCGAACGCGACACGGCTGGTGCGGTCATTCAGGGTCGGTCAGTGGCAGCGAGAACGTAAGCTCGGTCGCCGCGCCGCCCTCGATGCTGGTCTCGTGCGTGACTTCACCAGCCCGCTCGTGCCACGCGGTGACTTCGAGCTTGCCGGCAGGGACGTTCGGGATCGTGAAGCGGCCATCGTGATCCGGGACGGCGAAGAAGGGATGGGGAAATACCCTCACGATCGCGCTCATGTGGGAGTGCAGATGGCAGAACACCTTGATGACGCCAGGCTTGGTGAACGTTCGTGCCTTCGAGGCGTTGCGCGGATAGCGCCCGAGATCGAACGTCGCCACGCGTGACAGTGAAAACACGTTGTGGAAAATCAGGTCGTCGTTCGGGAACTCCACGGTCGAGCCGGTCGTCACGGCGACAACATGCGGGATGAACTCTTCATTGGTCTGACGAATGCTGACGCGCTGTGGAGACGAGTTCACGCGCATCGGCGAGCTCACGAAGACGACGACGTTGTCGAGCTCCGACGTCTCGCGATCGCCCTGAATGCCGACGATGCGGCCGGGATACGCACCCGCCGTGGCGAGCCTTCTGGCGGGGTGTGCGACGACGTGCACGCGACCCGTGAGCGACCCTGTTGCAGTCTCACGAGCAATGACATTCGATCGCTCGGAAGTGCACAGAACCGCCAGCGAGAGGGCGACGCCCGCGCACACTCGGAGACTGTCCATTGCGATCTCTATCGGGTCGTTCACGCTCTCCCTTAAATGGGTGCGACGAAGAGAGCAGCCGTGGGCACACGATCGTGAAACCGTGACATCGTATGGACATCCAAGAGCCGGAGATCACCGTGACAGAACCCCGTCTATTGAACATCCCCGTCATCCTCGGCACCGCGCGCAAGGGACGCGCATCGGAGCATGCCGCGCGACTCTTCACCGACCTGCTGAATCGCCGGGCCGGCGTGACGAGTGACCTGATTGACATTGCCACCGTGTCGATGCCCGTGGACGATGCCGGGGAGGCCATCAAGGATCCGGCGTTCGCGAAGGCGATGACGGAGGCGGATGGCGTCGTGATCGTGTCGCCAGAGTACAACCACAGCTTTCCAGGCCTCCTGAAACACGTCCTCGACAGCTGCCTGAGCGAATACATCCACAAGGCGGTCGGTATCGTCGGCGTGTCCGCGGGAATCTTCGGCGGCGCCCGGATGATTCAAGGTCAGCTGCCGGTGATGCGCGAGCTCGGGCTGTCTACGATCTTCTGGGACGTCAACATCGGCAGCGTCGGCAAAGTGTTCACGGAAGACGGTCGGTTGCTCGACGAGGCTGTCGTTCGGCGGTCCGAGCGATTCATCAAGGAACTGATCTGGATGTCAAAGGTGCTCCGCTACGGTCGCGAGCACGTGAACGTGGACGAGGAAGGTGCCGAGCGACTGCCACCGGTCAAATGTCCCAAGTGCGGGACGATAATGACCCACCACGCCGACAAGGAAGTGACCTCGGTGCCGCCGCTCGAGGAAGTGACGGTGGTTGCCGCGCTCGCCTGCAGCAACTGCGGCGCACAGCAGGCGATGGTCACGAGCGTGACCGGCTAGACGCTCAGCGTCTCGGCCGGCCGGCCGGCCCACAACCAGAGAATGAAGTCGATCGTGGGCGGTGTGACCCCGAGTTCCCGCATGCGCATGCACACCTGGCCGCGATGATGCTGCGTGTGCAGGAACACCTGAAGGACCGACTCGCCCATCGTGTGCACACCCGCGGGCTGTTTGGACTTGTGCTCGAAGAATGTCGCCCACGGCATGCGCATCTCCTGAGCCAGTTCATCGGCGCTCACCTGCTCGACGAACGACAGCACACCACGCCGCGCCTCGATGCCCCACGCGTTGATGTCCTCGGGCGTCGCGAACTCGTTGCGATGCCGCACGGCAAACTGCGTGCGGGTCCACGCCTGCAGAAAGTGGTGCTGCACCAGGTGAATGTGGTGCAGCGTGTCCACGATCTTTGCGTCGCCCGCCGCGTGTGGCGCAGCAAGCACCGCGCCCCACACCGTCGCATCAGCCCAGGCCATGTGACGGGCCATCTCGCGCATTTGAGAAACGAACGGGTTCGACTGATCAGTCACGACCGCCTCCATTCGATTCACGCAATTCGGAGAGCCTGCGAATGATCCGGTCCGGGCGGACGGCATGGCCCTGTGGCAGACCGGAGCCGCGCACATCGATCCAGATGCCGTAGATGCCCTGTCGCTGCGGCTCGGCCACGTCCCACTCGAGATTGTCGCCAACCATCCAGGTGTCGCCGGGTGCGACGTCAAGCACCTCGAGCGCCCGCATATAGACGCGCGGATCAGGTTTACCGAACCCCACTTCACCTTCGATGAGAATCGTATCGAAGTGACCGGCAAGACCGAAGCGCTCGATCTTGCTCCTCTGCATCTGGGCGCTCCCGTTCGTCAGCAGTGCCAACCGACATCCGCTCGATCGCAACCATTCGACGGTATCAATCGCCTGGTCGAATGGTTGAAGGAGGGCGTCGCGCCGCTGGTGGTAAGTGTCGCCGATCTTTCCGGCCAGCTCCTCGTCGTCCAGGCCGACGTCTTTCAGCGCGAGATGAGCGACCTCTCGACGAGCGGCCGCAAGGTCAAGACGTCCCACGCGATGGCGTTCGGAATCAGCCCAGTACCACTCGCGAACACGCTCGATTGAGACGAAGGCGGTGATGGGGTCCACGATCCCCAATTCGGATTCGTGCACGCGGCAGGCCTCTAACCAGCAGGAGGAGGCGCTGCCGCTGTCGTCCAGGATCGTGTCGTCGAGATCGAGAAGAACGGCCTGAGGAAGTCTGCCCAAGCCAATTAGTGTACGCCGCCCGGTCGGATCCCCGGAATCTTCAGGCGCACGCGATAGAGTCCCGTCTGCGCTGTCAGATACAACGTGCGCCCATCGTCGTCGCCCCACGCGAGGTTGTGGGGATGCTCTGGCCCGACGATCGTCCCGAGATGCTTGCCGTCAGGCGACAGGATCCACAGGCCGCCGGGTCCTGACACGTAGACGTTACCCGCCACATCGACCTTCACGCCGTCGAGCGCGTCCTCGCCTGGCGCGGTGGTCATGTCGAAGAACACTTTTCCATGTGAGAGGGATCCATCGGCACTCACCTCGTACCGCATCACGACCTTCTTCTTCTCGTCCCAGTTCCCGACGTACAGGTAACGCTCGTCCGGTGAGAACGCGAGACCGTTCGGTCCGGTCAGCTCCTTCGTGCCGAGCCGCAGCTGCCCGTCCTTCAGCGAGTAGACGCCGCTGAATGGCAACTCCTTCCGCCTGTCGTCGAAGGCTTTCGGAAGGCCGAACGGGGGATCGGTAAAGAACAGCGTGCCGTCCGATCGGTAGACGAGGTCGTTCGGGCTATTGAGGCGCTTGCCTTCGTAGCGATCGGCAAGGATGGTCACGGCGCCGTTCTTCTCGATGCGGACAACGCGACGGTTGCCGTGCTCGTCGATCGTCACGCGTCCCTCTGGATCGAGCGTGATGCCATTCGAGCCGGGCTGTCCGTATTCACTGATGTCGGTCCCGGCGTATCCGCTCTTCGTTCTAAACACGGAGATCTGACCATCGGGTGACCAGCGGTAGATGGTGTTCGCGTTGGGATCGCTGAAGAGGAGAGAGCCCTCGGGCACCCAGATCGGACCCTCCGTGAAGATGAAGCCGTCAGCCAGCTTTTCGATCGTCAGTCCCTCGGGAACGATCGCGTCCAGGCCCGGATCGACTCGCTTCACATCGGCTCTCACGTCGGTCTTCTTGCCGATGCGTCCCTTCTTATAGAAATCCAGCGTGGCCGAGCGCACCCAGATTTTGTTGGCTGGTGGATTCGAGAGCGGCCCATTCGCGCCGAAGACCGCGAGTTGGATTCGTTGCCCGGGAACCGCTTCGCGCGCGATCACAACGCGGTTCGGCGCGTTGAATCCCTTGATGAACTGTCCGCCGGCCTGACCCAGCGCAATTGGCAACTTGCCGTCAACCCAGACCTCTGCGTAATCGTCGACGACAATCTCGAAGACGACGGTCGAACCGGCGGTCTCGAGTGCGCCGACCTTCTCTGGAATCGTCACGGCGATGCGATACCACCCGAATGACAGGCGTCCGGGCGAGCGGCGCGACTCGAGCCCTTGCGGCTCGATCGCCTGCCAGCCCGAGTCGTCGAATGAGACGACCCCGGCGTGCGGCTCGAGGTCGTTGGCCTGCTCTCGTTCGACGATCCTCGCGTCGCTGTATCGCCACTGCCCGCGCACCAGCGAGACACCTTCGTCTGACGCGAGATTCACGATTGCGTCGGGCCTGATACCCGGCGCGTCGGCAGTCACCTGCGCGAGGGCAGACGGCGTCGAGAGAGCCGCCGCAGCAAGAGCGGCGAGAAGGAACGGAAGACGGCGAGTCATGATCATCTCCTTCCTTCCCGGTCAGCGGACCTTGACGACGTAGTAGTTGAGCGGACCGGAGACGTCCTTGAACCAGTGCGGGGTTCCGTTCGGCACGATCAGCACATCACCCCTGGCGATTCTGCGAACCTCTCCGCCGGTGATCGACGAGCCGCGAATCTCGTTCGCCGCCGTCACCTTGCCGTTCTCGACCGTGCCGCCGGTGACGAACGTCGCGGAGCCGTCGAGCACGTAGATGATGTCCGCATCGAGCTCGTGAACTTCGGCCATGCCCGGCGTCTCGCGATGGCTTGCGTGCACCATGTAGTTGCGGCCGCCTTCATCGCCAAACAACACGCTGCCTTTCGCGAACGCGGCGACAACTTCGGCGCTCTTCCAGTACGACACCGGCGGTGGGACTCGAGCGATGGCCGTCATGAGCGCGGCAGCCCCGGCTCTTGCGATGTCCTCGTCCTCCTGTGGCGTGTTACCGCTGACGCCAATGGCGCCGATGACCTGGCCATCGACGATGAGTGGCAGACCACCCTGAAGGGGTGTTGCTCCTGGCAACGCGAGCGCGGCCACGCGACCCTCGCGAATCTGGTCCTCGAAGACCTTGCTCGGACGACGGAAGATTGCCGCCGTGCGCGCCTTGCCGATGCCGACGTCTACGCTCGCAACCTGGGTGTCGTTGAGACGCTCCAGATACAGGACGTGACCGCCCTCGTCGGTCACCACGATCACGACGGTAGCCCGTCGTTTGACCGCCTCCGCTTCGGCGGCAGCGGCAACGGTCTTCGCGACGTCCAGCGTGAGCACTTTCTTTGTCGGGAGCTCCGCGTACAAGGGCACCTGCAACACAAGGGCACCGCACAACAGCGCAACGAACCTTCCGAGTGTCATGACGAGCAGAACCTTTCTGGGGGCATCAATGGCCACCGCTGCTCGGATGCGGCCCGTCCTGGTTCGGTTACACGAGGTGGCTCAAGTAAGATTCCCTGGTGGCCGATCGGGAAGGCGACGAGCGCGAGACGCTGCAGACCAGCGACGTCGTGTGGGCCGTTACCGACGGTACGGCGCTCACCACCGGTGCCGAGTTCTTCCCCGCCCTCGTGCGTAATCTTGCCGCGGCCCTCAGCGTCCCCTATGCCTTCGTCGCCGAGTGCACCGACCGCACGAAGACCAGAGTCCGAACGCTCGCGTTCTGGAATCGCGATCGTCTGAGCGACAACGTCGAATACAACCTCGGAGGCACGCCCTGCGAGCTGGTCATCGGAGGCGACCTCGCCTATCACCCGGAGCAGCTGCAGACGCGATTCCCCGAAGATACCGACCTCGTGTCACTCGGGGCCGAGAGCTATCTCGGCGTGCCGATCACTGGAACGTCTGGCGAGATCCTCGGACACCTCGCCATCCTCGATGTTCAGCCGATGCCGGACGACGCCGTTCGATCGCTGCTCCTGCGAACGTTCGCGTCGCGCGCGGGGATGGAACTGGAACGCCTCAGGGCGAGCCAGGAAATCGCGTCGCTCAATCGCCGGCTGGCGGCCGCCGCCGACCGTGCACGGTCACTCCTGGCCATCAACAACGCCGTCGTCCTCAACCTGACGCAGGACGCGCTTTTTCACGCGATCACGACCGCACTTCGTCCAGTCGTCCCGTTCGATCGGATGACGATCTTCCTCTACGACGAGAAGAAGAACGTGCTGCGCATGGCCGTCGCCGAGAGCACTATTCCGTCCGATCACTTCGTGCCCGGATTCGAGCTTTCGCTCGATCAGAGCCACGCCGGCGTGTCGTTCAGGACCCAGCGTCCGTTCTTCAATCCGGATCTCGCAAAGACGCGAACCTACCCGGGCGAAGAGGTGCTCTACAAGGAAGGCTTTCGCTCGCTCGTCGTCGTGCCGCTCGTCGTGCGCGGAAAGAGCATCGGCACGCTGAATCTGGGCAGCGAGCGGCCGATGCAATACAACCAGCTGGAGGCCGACCTGCTGCAGGAAGTGGCCAACCAGGTCGCACTCGCCATCGAGAACATGCGCGAGTACGAGGAGATCGGCCGGCTGAAGGCGCAGCTCGAGCGCGAGAACGTCTATCTGCGCGAGGAGATCCTCGGCGAGCACAACTTCGAGGAGATCGTCGGCAACAGCCCGCAGCTCACGACCGTGCTGCACATGATCGAACGCGTGGCACCGACGCACACCACGGTCCTTATCCTCGGCGAGACCGGGACGGGCAAGGAGCTGGTCGCACGCGCGGTCCACAACCGGAGCCCGCGCCGCTCGCATCCACTCGTGAAGGTGAACTGCGGCGCCATCTCGGCGGGCCTGATCGAAAGCGAGCTCTTCGGACACGTCAAAGGCGCGTTCACCGGGGCACTCGAGCGCCGTATCGGCAGGTTCGAGCTGGCCGATCGCGGCACGATCTTCCTCGACGAGGTCGGTGAGCTGCCGCTCGATATGCAGGTCAAGCTGCTGCGCGTGCTTCAAGAGCAGGAGTTCGAGCCGGTCGGCAGCAGCCGCACCGTGAAAGTGGACGTGCGCGTCATCGCCGCGACCAATCGCGTGCTCGAACAGGAAGTCACTGCCGGGAAATTCCGTGCGGACCTGTTCTACCGGTTGAACGTGCTTCCGGTTCGCGTGCCGTCGCTCCGCGAGCGCAGCATCGACATCCCGCAGCTGGTGATGTTCTTCGTTCAGCGTCACGCGAAGCGCATCGGCCGCAACGTCGAAGGCGTCTCGCGCGAGAGCATGGATCGGCTGATGGCGTATCCTTGGCCCGGCAACGTTCGTGAGCTCGAGAACGTCATCGAACGTGCGCTCGTGCTGTCGGGAGGCGGCGTGCTCGACATCGGCGCCGATCAACTCCCGACCGTGCCCGGAAGCGCGGCAACCACTGCGTACGCGGGCGCATTGACGACCAGCGTGCCCTCCGGCACGCTCGAGGACGTCGAGCGCTCGCACATCGTGGCCACGCTCCTGAAGACAGGTTGGGTCGTCGAGGGTCCGCGCGGCGCAGCCGTCCTGCTGAACATGCACCCGAACACGCTTCGCAGCCGGATTAAGAAGCTCGGTATCCAACGTGGCGCTACGACATTTCGTAGCCACGAGCCTTCTGGGTCCCACGAAGTTTCGTAGCGTCAGCTGTTTCGTAGCCGGCCTCCAGCCTGAAATTCTTAGCTTAACTCTCTTATTTACAAGCCTTTGGCAACCGCTTCTTAACTGGGCCCGCAGGCCAGAGCCGGTGGCACTTCGGTTGATCTAGACCTAGCCGGAGCAAGTGAATGCTGCGGATTGAAGCGGAAGCGAGCGGAAGTCATGGGACGACGATTCGGGCTACCGGCCGGCTGGCTGGACCCTGGGTCGCCGAGCTGCAGCGGTCACTTGCGTCGCGCGACGAGGAGTCGGTGGTGCTCGATCTCACCGACGTGTCCTTCGTCGATCGCGACGGCCTCGAGTTTCTGCGAATGGTGAGGAGCGAACCACGGATCGTGCTGCGCTGCTCAGCGTTCGTCACCGCACAGTTGATGTGATCACGAAGGCGACGACTATGACCACTCTCGCAAGCACAGCGTTCATGCCTGAGAGCCTCACCAGGATCGAGACCGACGCGATGCTCGTCGCGCGTCTGCAGGCGGGCGACCCAGACGCGTTCGAAACGCTCGTGCGCGTTCACGGCGGGAGGCTGCTCTCGGTCGCTCGCCGGTTTCTGCCCAACAACGAAGACGCGCAGGACGCCGTCCAGGAAGCCTTCATCAAGGCGTTCAGGGCGATCGGCACGTTCGAAGAGCGCGCGCAGCTTCACACCTGGCTGCATCGCATCCTCGTCAACACCGCGCTGATGAAGATCCGATCGCGAAAGCGGCGGCCAGAAGAATCGATCGACGATCTGCTGCCTGCCTTTCAGGCTGACGGACACCAGACGACAGAGTCGCGTGAGTGGAGCGATGCGATCTTCGAGCGCAAGGAGACTGCGGCGCTGGTGCGTCGGGCGATTGCGCAGCTTCCCGATCAGTACCGACTGGTGCTGACCCTGCGCGACATCGAGGAGCGCGACACGCTCGAGACCGCCACCGCCCTCGGGACCACGACGACCGTTGTCAAGGTTCGCCTCCACCGCGCGCGGCAAGCGCTGCGCACGTTGCTCGACCGCGAATTCCGACAGTCCGCCTAAAGGCGGACACTACGTCGACACCCACTCTGCGCCAGTAGTGTCCGGCTTTAGCCGGACCCCCTGGTCAACCGCGCGAGAATGCGCGGCTCCACCTTCGCGAGATCCACCACCACAAGCCCGTCGATCACGTTGCCGAAGTCGCGATCGACAGTGAAGCCAAGCAGTTTCGCGTTCAGCTTCAGGTACTGACGAAGCAAAACCGGGATGTCCTTGCCATCCGGCTCGATGCGGCGAATCAGCCCCGATACATCCTCCAGGCTCGTCACCGTGGTCGCATGGACTGCCGTGTCAGGCGACGGCGCTGGTGGATTCCTCGCGCGCACGAGCCTGCCCAGGTCGGCGTCGAAGCGGTGCGTTTGAAGGAACCTTACGAGCAGCTGGCGTGACATGGAGTCGTAGCGATCGCTGATGCTCACGACGCCAAAGAGCCGCGCGTAGCGGCCAGACCGCGCGACGAGTCGGGCGATGCCCTTCCACAGCAGCAACAGTGGGCTGAAGTCACGCTGATAGCAAGGCTGGACGAACGCGCGTCCGAGCTCGAGCGCCGGCCCGATCTGATCGAGCAGGCGCGTGTCGTAGTCGAACAGCGTCCGGGTGTAGAGGCCCTCGACGCCGTGACGCGCGACAACGTCGGTCGCGCCAATCCGATAAGCACCGGCGATCTCGTTGTGCGTGCGGTCCCAGACGAAGAGATGATCGTAGGTCGGGTCGAAGCGATCGAGGTCGCGTGCCGACCCCGATCCTTCGCCGGCGAGCCTGAATGTCAGCTCACGTAACCGGCCGATCTCGGGCAGTATCGCCGGCAGCCGTGACGAGGCCGCGCAGAACACCTGGTACGTGCCGCTTTCCAGGAGCAACCGGTCACGCAGTGCGTCGATATTCGCGGAGATCTCATCGACGTCACCACGGATCGCGACCGGCGTGAGGGCAAGACTGTCGACCCGTGCACGCAGCACCTGGGTGCGTGCCTGGCCATCCGGTATCGCCGCGATTTCATCTCGACGAACCGGCTGACCGATCCGTACCGGGATCGTACGGCCGCGCATGGCAAACATCTCACGCGGCAGGAGCGCCGTCCGAAGCAACGGATGAATGCGGCCAGCCGCGTGAAACAGGGCGCTGTTTCTCTCTCCGATGAACACGGGGACAACCGATGCGCCCGAGCGAGCCGCCAATTGCGCGGCCGTCGTTCGCCAGGGCGAGTCAAGCGTCCGTCCGTCGTCAGTTGCCTGATGCGCCACCTCGCCGGCCGGAAACACGACGACACAGCCACCGCGATCGAGCCAACGAATGGCTTGTCGCAGCGCGATGCCGTTCCTGCGAGCGGACCGGGTGCCGCCGAACACATCAACCGGCACGAGATACGGCCGCAGCGCGGGAATGTGGCGGAGGACGCGGTTGCCGAGCAGTTTGACATCGCGTCGCACACGCGACAGCAGCGACATCAACAGCAGGCCATCGATGGCTCCGAGCGGATGATTGGCCACGACGACGATCGGGCCGTTCGATGGGATGTGACGGAGATCGTCGCCCGCGACATCGGCGGACACCTTCAGCGCCGCCAGCGCTCGCGTCCCGAAATCCGGCGAACGGTCCACACAGGCGCTGCCCATGGCTGGCCTCATACACAGAGGTCCGGAGGCTCTGTTCTCCGGGACCTCTGTGGCAGGTGGGTGAGTCAGTTCGTTGAGTAGGATGCGAACGAGGCTTCGCCGAGCAGAACCTCGGCATAGGCGCACCAGAACTGCACCTTCGCGACGTCGGTGATGTAGGCGGGCAGCGTGATCGAGCGATTCATCTTGTCGCCGACGAGTCCCTTCACCGTCAGCTTCTGCAGAAGGTAGACACGTCCCTTCGAATCGACGACCTGCCAGTGCGGATCCGGCGCCTCGGGTGCCTTGAAGTCGTCGGACAGCGTCAGCACCAGTGCGCCGGCGCTTCCGGTCAGCGTCACGCGGCCGGTGTTGGCCTTTACTCCCGCGAACGGCGTGCTCGTGCGTCCCTGTGCCGACACATTCGACGTCACCGCCAGCGCCGCGATCATCGTCATCGCGACCAGGGCAGCAAACGCTTGTGCCACGACTTTCTTCTGAAAACCCTCTCCCATCGATCCATCCTCCTCGTTGTGGCGCCAACTGCTCGGCGCTCGTCATCTGCCTGCTTCGATGACCTGGCAACTGAAAGGTTTCAGCGAAACCGAAGACGACCACGGACATCTAAGGCGCGGCGGGTCCAAGGAACAGGACCCGCCCTACGACCGAGGACCGAAGACCGGAGACTGAGGACGATGAACTACAGCGAGAACGACGAATGGCTCGAAGCCGATGGACTTGGTGGCTTCGCCTCGGGAACAGCAACCGGCGTTCGCACACGGCGATATCACGCGCTGCTGCTGACTGCGACGACTCCGCCGACCGGGCGAATGGTGCTCGTCAACGGCGTCGACGCGTGGTTCGAGCGCGCGTCAGGATCCTGCGCGCTGACGTCACAGCGCTACGAGCCTGGCGTCATTCATCCGGACGGCGCAACACGCGTGACGGAGTTCAGCGCCAACCCGTGGCCGCACTGGATCTTCTCGCTCGCAGACGGCACGACCATCGCGCACGAGGTCATCGCGCGTCATGGAGATCCTGTCGTGGCTCTGAGCTGGCGCATCCTCAGCGGGCCGGGCGGCACCTTGTCAGTGAGACCGTTCTTTTCCGGTCGCGACTACCACGCGCTCCACCGCGAGAACGGCGCGTTCCGATTTGATCCAGAGTCGACATCGAGCGATCTCGTCTGGCGACCCTACGACGGCGTGCCGGCGATTCACGTGGCGGCCAATGGCGACTACCACCATCGGCCAGACTGGTATCGCAACTTCCGCTACGAGGCCGAGCGCGACCGCGAGCTGGACTACATCGAGGACCTGGCAGCGCCCGGCATGTTCACCTTTGATCTCGACGCGCGCGAAGCGGCCGTGATCTTCAGCACCGAGCCGACCGCGGCGAATGACGCGCTCGCCGCGCTCGACCAGATACGCGCCGCCGAATCGAAGAGACGCGCGACGTTCGCCTCTCCACTCCATCGCGCAGCGGATGCGTATCTCGTGAAGCGTGGAGCCGGTCAGACGATCATCGCCGGCTACCCCTGGTTCGCCGACTGGGGACGCGATACGTTCATCGCCTTGCGGGGTGTCTGCCTCGCAGCCGATCGGATCGACGACGCGACACACATTCTCCTCGAGTGGACGCGAGCGATCTCAGAGGGGATGCTGCCAAATCGCTTTCCTGATCGCGGCGAGCTGCCCGAGTTCAACGCGGTCGATGCCTCGCTGTGGTTCATTATCGCCGTCTTTGACCTCTTCGACGCGGCCGTACGCTGCGGCACGGTGGTGTCAGAGGAGGATCGTCTTGCCCTTGCAGACGGTGTCGATCGCATCCTCGACGGCTACGCGCACGGCACGCGCTTCGGCATTCGCGCTGATGACGACGGCCTGCTCGCGGCGGGCGTGCCCGGAGCGCAACTGACGTGGATGGACGCCAAGGTCGGCGACCACGTCATCACGCCGCGCATTGGAAAGCCAGTTGAGGTGCAGGCGCTCTGGCTCAACGCGCTGTGGCTGGCGAGCCGCCGGTCTCCTCGCTGGCGAGAGCTCTTCGATCGAGGGCGCTCCGCTTTTGAATCGAAGTTCTGGAACACGTCAGCCGGGTTCCTGCACGACATCGTTGACGTCAATCACCGGGCTGGGAGCGTTGACTCTTCGCTTCGACCGAATCAGATTCTCGCGCTGGGCGGCCTGCCTCTCGCGCTCGTGGACGAGGCGCGCGCGCGTCGCGCCCTCAGCGTCATCGAGGCTCGCCTGTGGACACCGATCGGACTGCGATCGCTTGCCTCAGACGACGCCAGCTACACGGGTCGCTACGGAGGTGGCGTCGCCGCTCGTGACGGCAGTTATCACCAGGGCACCGTGTGGCCGTGGCTGCTCACGCCGTTTGTCGAGGCCTGGCTTCGCAGCCGCGGCAGAACTACGGAGGCGATTGCCGAGGCTCGCACGCGATTCCTCGCGCCTCTCCTCAATCACCTCGACGAAGCCGGACTCGGGCACGTCTCGGAGATCGCCGACGGCGACGCGCCGCATCGGCCCAATGGCTGTCCCTTCCAGGCGTGGTCAGTCGGCGAGGCTTTGAGACTCGATCGGATCGTTCTCGCATCGCCCGCGCGGGGTAACCGCAAACGCCGCTCGGCATCGAAGAGCGCAGAAGGAGGCGCTCATGAAATGGGCGTTTGACACCGCGGCGATGCTGCAACGGATCCGCGGCGAGTTTCGAGAAATGCCAGGACTGAAGTTGACGATCCCGCAAGCCGCGCGCCTGTGGCACCTCGACCCGGCCACCAGCCGTGTGTTTCTCGACGCGCTGGTCGTGGACGGAATGCTCAAACGCAAACCTGACGGCGTCTATCTCGTCGCGTCGGACACGGTGAAATTTTGAGACGGGGTCTGACCCCGCACATTTCTGCCATGACTCACTGGCGCGAATACCTGATCGAAGTGGCGGCGCTCGGCACCTTCATGGTCTCGGCAGCAACGATGACGGTGGTGCTGGAACATCCGCAGTCGCCGCTGCGAGGAGTGATTGCAGACCCGATGACGCGCCGGATGTTGATGGGAGTCGCGATGGGCCTGACTGCCGCCTCGATCATCTACTCGCCGTGGGGCCGGCGCTCCGGCGCGCACATGAACCCCGCAGTCACCCTGACGTTCTTCAGGCTTGGAAAGATCCACGGGCGCGATGCCACGGCATATGTGGGAGCGCAGTTCGCGGGAGGCGTCCTCGGCATCGGTGTCGCCTCGCTCGCACTCGCGCGATGGATCTCCGATCCGGCGGTGAACTATGTGGCGACAGCGCCTGGTGTCTTCGGCCACGCCGTTGCGTTCGCGGCAGAAGCGCTGATCTCCTTCGTGATGATGCTGGTCGTGCTCACGGCATCCAACCAACGACGCCTGGCACCGTTCACCGGCGTGATCGTCGCGATGCTGATCGCCACGTTCATCACGCTCGAAGCGCCGCTGTCCGGGATGAGCATGAACCCCGCCCGGTCGCTGGGCCCGGATGTGGTCGGCGACATGTGGCGGGGGCTGTGGATCTACTTCGTCGCGCCGCCTCTCGGGATGCTCGCGGCAGCCGAGACGTTCCTGCGCGTCCGAGGACGGCTGGCGGTCCGCTGCGCGAAGCTTCACCACGATCAAGGCCCGTGCATCTTCAATTGTCAGTTCTAGACAAGCGTGCCGTTCGAACTTCTCGCTTCTGGCTGCTCAGTTCGTGTTCAGGTTCGGTTCAGGGTTCAAGGTTCGGAGTGCACCGTTCGTCATGGCTCAGGCGCAACGATGGGCCCGAAACCGAGAACCAGAACTCAGAGCTCAGAACTCAGAACCGAACCTGAACAGGAACCGAGAAGCGAGAACCCGGAATTTCGAACAGTTCTTAGTGGACCCAGATCATGACAACTGACACTAGTGACACTCACTTCGACGTCATCATCATCGGCACGGGCGCGGGCGGCGGGACGCTCGTCCACAAGCTCGCGCCGTCCGGCAAGCGCATCCTGATCCTCGAGCGAGGCGGTTACGTTCCTCGCGAGAAGGAGAACTGGGATTCCCGCGCGGTCAACGTCGATGCGCGTTACCACACGAAAGAGGTGTGGCACGACAGGGACGGCAAGCCTCTTCATCCGCACACGAACTACTACGTTGGCGGCAACACGAAATTCTACGGCGCTGCGCTCTTCCGGCTGCGCGAGCAGGACTTCGGTGAGCTCCGCCACCACGGCGGCATCTCACCAGCGTGGCCGATCGCGTATCAGGATCTCGAACCGTACTATGCGGAGGCCGAGCGCCTCTACGAAGTGCACGGCCAGCGTGGCGAGGACCCGACCGAGCCGGCAGCGAGCGGCGCATATCCATTCCCTGCAGTCAGCCACGAGCCGCGCCTCCAGGCGCTGAGCGATCACTTCACTGCTCTCGGGCTGAAGCCGTTTCACGTGCCGCTCGGCATCAGGCTGGACGAGAAGAGCCCGCAGACGAGCCGATGCATCAAGTGCAACACGTGCGATGGCTTTGCGTGCCTCGTTCACGCCAAGGCTGACGCCCAGGTCATGTGTGTGGACCCTGCGCTCGCGTACCCCAACGTCACGCTCCTCACAGGCGCGTATGTGTCGCGGCTCGAGACCAGCGCGACGGGGCGCGAGGTCACCGGCGTTCACGTACGACGAAACGGCACTTCCGAGCGCTACGCCGCCGATGTCGTCGTCGTCTCGTGCGGCGCGATCAATTCAGCAGCGCTGCTCCTGCGGTCTGCCAGCGATCGGCATCCGAATGGTCTCGGCAACTGCTCCGGTGTCGTCGGACGCCACTACATGGGCCACGTCAACTCCGTGCTGATGGCCGTCTCGAAGTGCCCGAACCCGACGATCTTCCAGAAGACGCTCGGCGTGAACGACTTCTACTTCGGCTCGAATGACTTCGAGTACCCGATGGGACATATCTCGTTCGTCGGAAAGCTCGACGCGGTTGCGCTTTCTGCTGGCGCGCCGCCGCTGACACCTGGATTCACGCTCGATCTGATGGCGAAGCATTCGCTCGACTTCTGGCTGACCTCGGAGGACCTGCCGAGCCCGGACAATCGCATCACGCTGGATCGCGAGGGCAACATCGAGCTGAGTTACACGCCGAACAACGGCGAGGGCCACAAGCGGCTCATCGCGACGCTGGAGCACGCGATGCAGCAGCAGTCCTGTCCGGAGCACGGACGGTCCTGCCACCAGGGGCTCTTCTCGCGCAGCCTCTTCGTGGGTCAACGCATTCCACTCGCCGGAGTCGCACATCAAAACGGCACGATCCGCTTCGGTCGCGATCCGCGCACGTCTGCACTCGACCCGATGTGCAAGTCACACGAGCTCGACAACCTGTACGTCGTCGATGGCAGCTTCTTTCCCTCGAGCGGCGCGGTGAATCCGGCGCTGACAATCATGGCGAACGCACTGCGCGTCGGCGATCACCTCTTGGAGAGGATGAATTGACATGGATCTCCTCTCGGCGGGCCTGAAGGCCCGCCGCTACGTTCCCAGCGCCGTGGGTAGAGTTCCCAGCACCGGAGGTAGAGGCGGGCCTTTAGGCCCGCCTTCGATCATCGCCGCCGTCGCCGGCCTGGTTCTCTGGTTCGCGCCTGCGATTCTTTCGAGCCCGCCATCATCGACAGCACTCATCGAGTCCGTAGAGCGTGTCGGTATGACGGTTTCCAACATGGAGCACTCGGTCGCGTTCTTCTCGAACGTGCTGACGTTCGAGAAGGTCTCGGACGAAGAGGTGTCGGGAACTGAGTACGAGAAGCTGCAGGGTGTCTTCGGCCTGCGCATGCGCGTCGTGCGCATGCGACTTGGAAGCGAGGAGATCGAGCTGACCGAATACCTCACGCCGCGGGGGCGGCCTGTTCCGATTGACTCACGCAGCAACGATCGCTGGTTTCAGCACGTCGCGATTATCGTGTCCGACATGGAGCAGGCTTATGCGCGGCTTCGTGAGCACCACGTCGAGCATGCCTCGCCGGAGCCGCAGCGACTCCCTGACTGGAACGTCGCGGCAGGCGGAATCAGGGCGTTCTACTTCAAGGATCCAGACGGACACGCCCTCGAGGTCCTCGAGTTCCCCGAGGGAAAGGGCGATCCAAAGTGGCACTCGACAAACCAGAAGCTCTTCCTTGGAATCGACCACACAGCTATCGTCGTCGCCGATACCGGGACGAGCCTACACTTCTACAAGGATCTCCTGGGCCTCCGCGTGGCTGGTGAGAGCGTCAACTACGGACCGGAACAGGAGCGCCTCAACAACGTGTTCGGTGCACATCTCCACATCACCGGCCTGAGAGCGTCACGTGGTCCCGGCATCGAGTTCCTGGAGTATCTCGCCCCTCGTAACGGGCGGCCGGCCGCTGGCATCCAAGCCAACGACCTGGCGCACTGGGAGACGACGGTCGCAACCGGAGATTCCGGTCAGGCATTCGAACTGTTCCTGCGTCAGCGAGTGTTCCTGGTGTCACCAGGTGTCGCAGCCCCCCGGGGGACTCCGCGTTTTCGAAAGGCCATCCTGGTGAACGACCCCGATGGACATCCTGTAAAGGTCATAGAGCGATGACGGCCGAAGAGAAGCGACTCGACGAGGCGCGCGAGCGCCAGAACAACTGGAAGCGCTGGGGCCCCTACCTGAGCGAGCGTGCCTGGGGCACGGTGCGCGAAGACTACAGCCCCGACGGCACCGCCTGGGAGTACTTCGCGCACGATCACGCACGATCGCGCGCGTATCGCTGGAACGAAGACGGCATCGCCGGCATCAGCGATCGCCACCAGTCGATCTGCTTCGCCATCGCGCTGTGGAACGAGCAGGATCCCATCCTCAAGGAACGGCTGTTCGGCCTGACGGGCAACGAAGGCAATCACGGCGAGGACGTCAAGGAGTCCTACTTCTATCTGGACAACACGCCGACGCACTCGTACATGAAGTATCTGTACAAGTACCCGCAGCGCGCGTTTCCGTACGATCAACTGGTTGCAGAGAACCGTCGGCGGACCCGACAGGATCCGGAATTCGAGCTTGCCGACACCGGCATCTTCGCCGACAACCGTTACTTCGATGTCTTCGTCGAGTACGCGAAGGCGGCCTGCGACGACATCCTCATCCGCATCACTGCCATCAACCGGGCTGACGTGGACGCGCCGCTCCATCTGCTCCCCACCATCTGGTTTCGCAACACGTGGTCATGGGGACCGAACATGGCTCGCCCGGAGCTGCGGCGCATCGGCAATACATCCGCAATTGAGCTCACACACGCCGAGCGAGGACGTTACCAGCTGCACTTCGAGGGCTCGCCCGAGCTGCTCTTCACCGAGAACGACACGAACTGCCTTCGCATTTTCGGGCTCGACAACGCGGTTCCCTTCGTCAAGGACAGCATCAACGATTCCGTCGTGCAGTCAGCGGCGGATGTGCTGAACCCGAAGCAGCATGGAACGAAGGCCGCTGGCCACTACACGACTCTGGTTGCGGCAGGCCAGTCGGTCGTTGTGCGACTGCGATTGACGAACGGCGTCATCGCGAATGACCCGACAGGCGTGGGTGCTGATTTCGATCGAGTCTTCGCCGCGCGTCAGCGCGAGGCCGACGAGTTCTACGCGACCGTGATCCCTGACGCGCTCTCGCCGGATGCAGCCAACGTCATGCGCCAGGCACTTGGCGGGATGCTGTGGTCGAAGCAGTTCTACCACTACGTCGTGCGCGACTGGTTGAACGGCGACCTCGGTCAGCCTGCACCTCCCGAATCACGTCGTCGCGGCAGGAACGCGCAGTGGCTACATCTCTACAACTCCGATGTCATCTCGATGCCGGACAAGTGGGAGTACCCGTGGTACGCCTCGTGGGACCTGGCGTTTCACTGTGTCGCGCTCTCGCTCGTCGACTCCGACTTCGCCAAGGACCAACTGATCCTGCTGCTGCGCGAGTGGTACATGCATCCCAACGGGCAGCTGCCGGCATACGAATGGGCATTCAGCGACGCGAACCCGCCCGTGCATGCGTGGGCCGCGTGGCGCGTGTACAAGATCGAGAAGCGGCGTCGCGGCGTTGGCGATCGCCAGTTCCTCGAGCGCGTCTTCCACAAACTGCTGATCAACTTCACGTGGTGGGTGAACCGCAAGGACGCAGAGGGAATGAACGTGTTCCAGGGCGGCTTCCTCGGTCTCGACAACATCGGCGTCTTCGATCGCAACACGACACTCCCGACTGGTGGACATCTGGAGCAATCCGACGGCACGAGCTGGATGGGGATGTATTCGCTGAACATGCTCGCCATCGCGATGGAGCTCGCTCGCGAAGACTCGACGTATGAGGACGTGGCCAGCAAGTTCTGGGAGCACTTCCTGTACATCGCTGCGGCGATGAACAACCTCGGGCAGGATGCCGTGTCGTTGTGGAACGAGGCGGACGGCTTCTACTACGACGTCCTCCACGAGGAGAACGGGGATCAGGTCCCTCTGAAAGTGCGATCGATGGTGGGGCTGATTCCACTCTTCGCCGTCGAAACACTCGAACCCGAAGTCCTCGACAAACTTCCGGGGTTCAAGAAGCGGCTCGAGTGGTTCATCGACAACCGCCCCGACCTCACCCAACACACGGCATGCATGCGGACACCCGGCCTGGAAGAGCGGCGGCTGCTCTCGATCGTGACGCAGGAGCGATTGCGCCGGATCCTGAAAGTCATGCTCGACGAGAACGAGTTTTTCTCGCCATTCGGCGTCCGCGCCCTGTCTCGGGCACACCTCGCGAAGCCTTTCACGCTTGAAATCGGGGGGCAGGTCCACACGGTCGGCTACGAGCCCGGCGAGTCCATGACGGGCCTCTTTGGTGGCAACTCGAACTGGCGCGGGCCGGTCTGGTTTCCCCCCAACTTTCTGCTCGTCGAGTCGCTGCAGCGCTTTCAGTACTACTTTGGTGACGACTTCAAGGTGGAGTGCCCGACGGGGTCAGGCCAAATGATGACGCTCGGCGAGGTCGCCTCCGAATTGTCCCGGCGGCTCGCGCGCCCGTTCCTGAGGGACGCAAACGGCCGGCGCGCGGTACACGGGGAGGACACGCAATTCCGAGACGACCCCAACTGGCGCGATCTGGTTTTGTTCTACGAGTACTTCCACGGCGACAGCGGCCGTGGGGTTGGCGCCAGCCATCAGACTGGATGGACCGGTCTCGTCGCGAAGCTGCTTCAGCAGAGCGGTGAGCGCGTTGAGAAAGCACAGGCCGAGGAACAGGACCTCGAAGTCGGCATTGTTTAACTCTCGAAAAGGACTGTCATGAAAGCGCTCGCTGTTTTTCCGGGTCAGCCCAACTCACTGCACGTCGCAGAGCTCGAGAAGCCGTCCGTCACCGACGTTCCGGCCGGACGCGGAGTGCTCGTGCGAGTCTTGAGAGTCGGCGTCGACGGCACGGACAAGGAAATCAACGCCGCGGAGTACGGCGCCGCCCCGGAGGGATACGACTTCCTCGTGATCGGCCATGAAGGATTCGGTCAGGTCGAGGCCGTTGGACCCAACGTCACCGAGCTCGAACCCGGCGACTTCGTCGTCGCGACCGTCCGCCGCCCGGGGCACAGCGTCTACGACGCGATCGGCACGTCGGACATGACGACCGACGATGTGTACTACGAGCGGGGGATCAACCTGCGGCACGGGTACCTGACCGAGTACTACGTCGACAGCGCCGACTTCATCGTGAAGATCCCCAACGGCCTGCGACAGGTGGGCGTGCTGCTCGAGCCGCTCACCGTGGTCGAGAAGGGGATCACGCAGGCCTACGAGATTCAGCGACGCTTGCGCGTCTGGCATCCGAAGCGTGCGGCCGTGATGGGCGCCGGGACGATCGGCCTGCTCGCTGCGATGGTCCTCAGACTTGAGGGACTCGACGTCACAGTCTTCGGCCAGAAGCTCGCGCCGCACCGCAACTCAGATTTGCTCGAGCAACTCGGCGCACGCTATCTGTCGACCACGACCACACCGGTCGCTCAGGGTGCACTCGAGCACGGACCGTTCGACATCATCTTCGAGGCAACGGGCTTCTCGCCGATCGTCTTCGACGCCATGCAGGCGCTCGCCAGGAACGGCGTGCTCGTCCTGTCCAGCGTGACGGGCGGCGATCGCCGCGTCGAGGTCCCGTCGGACAAGATCAATCTCGAGTTCGTGCTCGGCAACAAGGTGATGGTCGGCACCGTCAACGCCAATCGCGAATACTTCGAGCGCGGCGTCGCGCACATGGCGCTGGCCGAGTCGCAGTTTGCAGGCTGGCTCGAGCAGTTGCTGACGCACCGCGTGCACGGCCTCGACAACTACCGGGAGCTCATCGAGACGCTGACGACGGCAAAGGATGCGATCAAGGTGTATTGTGACGTCGCTCCATGTTGAGCGGGAGGATCCCCTGTCCAGCAAGCCTTACATCACGTGTCAGGAGCTCATCGACTTCATCGCGAGCTACCGCGACAACGAGTTGTCTCCGGATCAGCGCGGCGAGTTCGACCGGCACTTGTCGGTGTGCCCGTCGTGCGTCGCATATCTGAAGACCTACGAGCAGACGATTGCGCTCACCCGAGCGACCGGTGACGACCCCGTTCCCGGGGAGGTCCCCGAGTCGCTCGTTCAGGCGATCCTCAACGCACGGGCAACCAGATCTCAGTCCTGAGCTCGGTTGGCGGAACCGTGCGCGCATCGTTCAGATACTCCTCGACGCACGGCGCATCGCCCGGCTCCTCGCCGCTCTGCGGGAGCCACGTCCCATACAGCCACTTATAGGCGTGCTCCAGCTCCGCATACGGACCAACGTGGAGCAGGACCGCATAGCGTCCGCCTCGAATCTCTCGAAGCTCGAGCTCGCCACTTCCTGTCCAGCCATCCGGCGCAGTCATGCACGCGTCCGCCCGGAGCGCCTCTCGCGGCACCGCCGACACGTCGTCGTAGTAGATCCCGAACGAGCGAGTTGAAGGGCCGAATAGATTCAGCCCGCCAGCAAGCGCGGCGAGTCGCTCGAACGTCGTCCCGATCGTCTGGTAATCGCCGCGATGTGGAAGCGCAGCGACCCGGATCGTTGCCGCCTCACGTATCGTGGCCTGGTAGGTCAAAGTGGTTTCCATTGCGTCCTCCGGTCTGCCAGTCGTTGGCATGGGGACGAACGACGCGCGATACCGCGCAGGCGGCACGCCGTACGCAGTCTTGAACGCTCGCGTGAACGCTTCCTGACTGCCGTAGCCGGCGCGGCGCGCGATACGCGGCACCGGCAACTCACCTGTGATCAACTCGACCGCGGCACGGTGAAGCCGCAACCTCCGTACGGTGTCGGTCACCGTCTCACCCTGCATCGAGTGGTAGATCCGATGAAAGTGATACGGCGACAGGCAGGCCACGTCCGCCAGGGTGGCCAGGTCGAGACTGTCGTCGAGGTGATGGGCGAGCCACGTAAACACGCGTTCCAGCCGGCTCCCGTAGTCGTTCGTCCGTGTTGTCTGTCCACTCACGAAGGCGATCCTAGAAAAACCGCTTTGATTCAGGTTGCGGACTTTGCAACCGTGGCTGAGGACCGTGGACTGTGGACCGACTTACGACAACAGCTCGCGATAACAGGCTTCGTACATCGGGACGACCCGCTCGACGCAGAATTCGCTGCGCACGCGACGGCAGGCGGCCTGCGCGACCGATTTGTGCAGGACTGGGTTAGTGAGCAGCTCGACGCCGCTGGCAGCCATTTCGTCGATCGCCTCGAGCGGATGCAGGAAGCCGCTCACACCGTGCTCGATGACCTCGGGCAGCCCTCCCACGCGCGAGGCGATCACCGGCACTTCGCACGCCATCGCCTCGAGCGCGGCAAGACCAAAGCTCTCCAGCGCCGACGGCAGCAGGAAGAGATCGGCAATTGAGAGAAGCGGCACAACCTCTTCCTGCGCACCCACGGCATCGACGATCCCGCTGATGCCGAGGTCGCGCGCCGTCTGCTGCGCCATCGCCAGATCGGGACCGTCGCCAACCAGCAGGAGCCGCGCCGGCACCTTCTTGCGGATGCGATCGAAGATCGCCACCACTGAATCGACTCGCTTGACGGGGCGGAAGTTCGAGACGTGCACCACGACCTTCGTCGCATCGTCGCCGCCCGAGAAGCGCCTTCTCAGGTCCGGCCGCGGCCGACGCCGGTGTATCGCGCAGTCGAGGAAGTTCGGAATGACGGAGATCGGATGCTTCACGCCGAGCTCGGCATAGGTCGCCGATCGCAGGCTGTTGGACACTGCCGTCACTGCGTCCGACTGTTCGATCGAGAACGCGACGATGCGCGAGTAGGACGGGTCGCTGCCGACGAGCGTGATGTCGGTCCCGTGTAGCGTGGTGACAACCTTCGGCCCTGCTCCATTCGCGCTCAGGATCTGCCTGGACAGGAATGCCGCCGTCGCGTGCGGCACCGCGTAGTGCGCGTGGATGATGTCGAGATTCGACTCGCGTGCGACCTGAACGATCCGATTGGCGAGCGACAGCAGATACTGCGGCTCGCGAAACAGCGGATACGTCGGTGTCATCACCTGGTGGAAGAACAATCCTTCCTGAAAGTCTCCGAGCCTGAACGGCGTTTCGGTGCTGATGAAATGCGCCTGATGCCCGCGCAGCGCCAGCGCCTTCCCCAGCTCGGTTGCCACGATGCCGCTCCCGCCAACCGAGGCGTAGCAGACGATGCCGACGTTGAGGGGGCGTGTCACGAGGGGAGCAGGTGAGGCCGAACAACAGGGTGTTTCACGACGATTCCTTCTGCGAACGCGACGCCAACGAGCGCACCGAACTGCGCGTCGCGGCTTTCAATCAACTGCGAAAAGCTCGTCGAGGTCAGGCGCGTGGCGACCGCGCCCGGCTGTGTCGGACGAAACTGGCTCACAAAGCAGGCCAGCGCCTTCTTCTTCGTCTCGTACTGTTCGCTCACGTCCACGACGAACGAGGGCGGAGCGGCGTCGTTGATGAAGTAGTAACAGACTGACTGAGGCTTCCATGCGTCGCCATCCGCATCGTACTTCCTGAGGCCCGCGCTGAAGATGGCCTCCGTCAGCAGATGGCTCGCAGCCACGTGGTCCGGGTGCCGATCGGACCAGTACGGCACGGCGATGACGCGCGGTTGCGCCTGACGGACGAGACCTGCGATCGCGCGCATCTGATCCGCATCTCGTCCGAGAGCCCGATCCGGAAGACGAAGGTTGATCCGCCACGCGGCACCCAGGACGTCGCACGCAGCGTCGGCTTCCGCAAGCCGCTCGGTCACCGTTCCGTTGCTGCCCATTTCGCCGGCCGTCAGATCGCAGAGCCCCACCTGGTGCCCAAGGGTCACGTGCTTGGCGACGAGACCGCCGATGCCGATCTCGATGTCGTCCGGATGGGGACCAACGGCCAGCAGATCGACTGGCGAAAGGGACCTCGTCATCGCGCCCAGCCGAAGTCCTCGTCGTATTTGTCGGGCTTGCCGCCCGCCGCACGCGCGAGGACGCGCGCGGCGAGAAACGCCCCTGACAGCGAGTCGCCACCCAGACCAAACAGATGACGCGGGTAGTTGCGATGGGGGCCGATGTACATGAGGCCGTCGGCGGTTTCGCCGTATGCACCCTCCCAGCCGTACTCCGGCTGGAGGCCAGAGATGGCAGGGTTCATCATCAGCAATTCGTACATCAGCTGACCAGTACGTTGTACGAGGACCGCATCACGTTTCTTCGCGGGTGGTTCATCCTGGGCGGCGCCAGTCACGAGCAGCCGGCCGTCACGCGTCCATCGGACCTGATGGCGCGGCGATGCGGTGTCGCTGATCGTCACGTCAGGACCAGCAAGCTGTTTCCGGATGGCGGCTGGAACCGGTTCAGTCATCGCGAAGTACTGCTCGCGAGGCTTGAAGTGCCGCCGCAACGGTTTGAACTCGCTCGTGGCGGTACCGGTGCATACGATGACGGTTCGCGCTGTGACGAGGCCACCGTCCGTCACGATCTCCACCTGCTTCGCGCCCGCACGAACCTTTGAGACGCGCGATCGCTCGAAGAAGGTTCCACCGCGCGACTTGGCGGCGGAGGCCAGGCCCAGGCACGCACGATGGGGGTCGAGCGTGAACGAGGCACCTAGTCGAATCGCTCCGGACGCGTCCAGCGCTGTCGCCTTGCGCACGTTCGACGGCACCACCCATTGCGCGTCCAATCCAGCGGCCTCGCGCGCCTCGTACTCACGCCGCAACACTTTTCCGTCGTTGCGCGATGCGACCTCGATGTAGTCGCACGCCTCCAGGCCACATTGGATCCGGAGACGCCGAATGAGAGCCGCCGCGTCGAGTGACGCACGCCGCCAGCCTTCGAAGATGCGGCGCGCCGTGCGAAGGCCATGTCGCTCGCTGACGTCCCGAAAAGACGGGCCCGGTTCTGCCAGGAGCAAACCCGCGCCGCGACCGGCACTGCCCTGGCCCAGGCGCTCGGCTTCGATCAAGATCGGCTTGAGTCCGGCAACGGCACACGCGTAGGCCGTCGCGCAACCAGTCAACCCGCCGCCGATGATCGCGACCTCAACGGTGAGCTCACCGCGAAGCCGTGGGTGGTCGGGGCGACGCGAACGTGGAAAATTGTCGATCCATGGCGAAATTCCGTAGCGTGTGCGCATCAGGCGTCAACCCGTGAGACTCCAAAAAACCGTGTACGTGCGGCGGAAAGCCGGGCGAAGATA
>Ga0070674_100000251_pt1 | contig 26704 bp, 22 predicted proteins | sample KBSM33metaG_FD_65344 | JGI IMG/M metagenome (GOLD analysis project Ga0070674, IMG submission 65344) | Miscanthus rhizosphere microbial communities from Kellogg Biological Station, Michigan, USA - KBS M3-3 metaG | ecosystem: Host-associated > Plants > Roots > Rhizosphere > Soil ... | reverse complement strand
GCAGCCCGCATCCTCGGCGTCGAGCGAACCAACCTGCACAAGCGCATCCGCGCGTTGGGCCTGAGCCGCGAGTAGCGGATCAACTTTCACCTTTCGACTTTCACCTTTCAACTTCCAACTCCCGACACCCAGCGCTCTTCGTAGCGGGCATTCCAGATCGCTTTCTTGCTCTTCCCGTCACTTCCTCGATCTATGATTGCCGCCCTACAGACGAGCTTCTTCGACCAACAGACTGCGGTGTAGTGGCTGGAACGCTCACTGGGCGCGACAGCTACGACGGCGCATTGGAGGCCCCCATGACATCGATGCAGCGGAGATGGGTTCCTGGGAAAGGCGCGACCCACCATGGTCGGCGCGGGTTTCTGGCGTGCGTGAGCCCCATTCTGTTGGCGCTCGTGCTGGTGTGCGTGTCGAGTGTTCGCGCCGCGGCGGACGGCGGCGGCGCCAGCCAGTGTTCCATATCCCAGGTAACGGACAGTGCCGTCCAGATTTACCTGGTGCCCGCGATCAGCGGAACCGGGATTCGCACGGTCACCCGGTCCGTCATCGCGGCCAGCGGGGCGAGGCCGCACGGGCTTTTTCTCTTCGACGAGCGTACGGAAGAACAGACGACGCTCATAGCCGGCGAGGGGGGCTTTCCGCCGAATCTCTTTGTGAGCATCGACGATTCCGGGACTCGCGTGGCGACGGCTTCGGCGCAGAATCTGGCCGGAGAGAATCCCGACGGGAACCAGGAGATCTTCCTTTTTGATACGCTGACATCCACCGTCGTTCAAATCACCCACACGACTGGCTCCGCCCTCATGAACGGGCATCCCATGGTCAGTGGTGATGGCACGCGAGTGGTCTTCTCGTCGAACTACGACTTGACCGGCCAGAACCCGGACGGCAACAAGGATTTCTTCCTCTACGACGCGACGACGAGGCTTCTCACTCAGGTCACCCGTACGATTGGTGATGTCAACGAAAACTTCGCTGCCGTCAACGGCAACGGCGCTCGGATCGCTTTCGTCTCGAGGGGCGACTTGGCAGGCCAGAACGCCGATGGCAACGATGAGATCTTTCTCATGGATACGACGACCGGCGCCGTCACTCAAATCACACGAACCACGGGCGACGGCAACGTGACAGTTTCGTTGGACGATGCCGGTACACGCATCGCGTTCAGTTCCGATCACGACCACACGGGCCAGAACCCGGACGGCAACATCGAGTTATTTCTCTTCGACACCACGACTGGAACGTTCGCGCAGATCACGCGCACCTCGACCGGCCACAACTACTTTCCCTCGTTCAACGGTGACGGGACCCGCATCGCGTTCAACTCCGGGAGCGACCTGACGGGCGAGAACGCGGACGGCAACGACGAGATCGTTCTCGTCGATACGACGACCGGCGCTTTCACCCAGATTACGCATACGCAAGAGATATCCCCCAGTGGGCAGCAAGCTGCGCCTGACCGCGCAATCAGCAAGGCTGGGAACAGGATTGCCTTCGTCTCCACGCAAGACCTGACCGGGAGCAACCCCGATCACAGTTCGGAAATCTTTGTCGCGTCCTGCGATCTCGTGAACGAGTTGGTCTCGCTCGCGGCGCTGCCGGAGACCTTCAGGGCGAGCCCGGATACCACCGGCTGTCCTGCGGGATTCACCGGCACGTTCAGTTTCGCGGGCCGCCTGGCGACGCAGGCGAGCAGTCCGGCGATTTCCGACATCCGGTTGCAGGTGAACACATTGACCAACGGCAACGTGCTGCAAAACGCGGACAGTGGTCCCGCGGGCCTCGCGGCCACACTGACCGTGCCACACTCCGGCGACTACGCCGACGGATTGCTCGGTCCCGGCGAGACGGTCGACGTGCCGATGGTGATCTGCCTGAAGGACCGCAGCGCTTTCCAGTTCTACGTCGATGTGCTGGGGGATCACCAGTAGCGCGGCATGCTGGGGGCCCGGGGCCCGGGATTCGGGATTCGGGATTCGGGGTTCGGGATTCGGGGTTCGCGTGAGCCGCCACTTGTAGCGGCGCTGGCCTGAGCCTCGTCGAAGGCAGACCCGCCGTGCCGCAAGCAGGAGACTGTCTGCTAGAATCCGCGGACAGTCTCCTAGAGGAATGGAATCATGACAAAGGTTGCAACGCTCGTCGCGGTGACGCTTGCCGTTCTCGGAACTGCATCGGCCGAGGCGCAATCGACGGGCGGTCGATCGTGCGAGTCGCTGGCATCACTGGCACTTCCACACGCGAAGATCACGAGCGCGGAGTTGGTTGCGGCTGGTGCGTTCAAGGCGCCGAATGCCGGACGGGGGAATGCGCAGTTCGCGCAGTTGCCAGCGTTCTGTCGCGTTGCTGCCACGCTGACGCCCGCAGCCGATTCCGACATCAAGATGGAGATCTGGCTGCCCGCGGAGAACTGGAATGGGAAGTTCCTCGCCGTCGGCAACGGCGGGTGGGCGGGCACGATCTCGCTCGACGCTGTTGCCGCCGGGTTGCGTCGCGGATACGCCGCCGCCTCGAACGACACGGGACACTCGGATCAGGGCGCACAGTTCGCGCTGAGTCAGGACAAGCTGATCGACTTCGCGTACCGCGCGATGCACGAGATGACCGTGCAGTCGAAGACGATTGTGGGCGCGTTTTACAGTCGCCCTCCGCAACTCTCGTACTACCAGGGCTGCTCGACGGGCGGGCGGCAGGGAATGATGGAGGCGCAACGCTATCCTGACGACTTCGACGCGATCGTCGCCGGGGCGCCCGTCTACAACATGGTTCACATGAACGTGACGCAGACGGCGCTGCAGGTGGACATGTTGAGGAACCCGGGGCGCATCGTCCCGCCCAACAAAGTGACGTTGGTTGCGACTGCCGCTACGGCGGCGTGCGACGCGAACGATGGCGTCAAGGATGGAATCATCAGCGAGCCGCGTGCGTGCAAGTTCGATCCCGGCGTGCTGGCGTGCAAGGCCGGTGACGCAGCCGATTGTCTGACGGCTGGCCAGGTCGAATCAGCACGGCAACTGTACGCGCCAGTCAAGATGAAGTCAGGACACGCGGCATATCCCGGACGCTCGCCGGGTGTCGAGCCCGGTTGGGCCTCTCGTATCCCCGAGGTGGGAAAGCCTGTGGGGGCTCTTTGGGGTGACATGCCGCGATTCGTCGGTCATCGCGATGCGAGCTGGGACGCCATGTCATTCGATCTCGACAAGGACCTCGCGCTCACGCTCAAGAACGCAAGCTTCATCGAGGCGAGCGATCCCAATCTCACGAAGTTCAGGGCGCGCGGCGGGAAGCTTCTGCTGTGGCACGGATGGGCCGATCCTGGACCGGCGCCCGAGAACACCATCAACTACTACTCGGACGCAGCGAAGGCATCGGGCGGATCGCAGGACGAATGGATGCGGTTGTTCCTGATGCCCGGGGTCGCGCATTGCGGTGGCGGAGTCGGTCCCGATCAGGCGGACTTCCTCGGCGCGATGGAACGCTGGCGCGAGCAGGGGGTGGCGCCCACGCAGATCACCGCGTCACGCAACGCTGGCCGGGGCGGACTCACGCCGATGACGCGACCGCTCTGTCCATTCCCGCAGGTCGCAAAGTACAAGGGAACAGGTAGCACGGACGATGCCGCGAATTTCACATGCGCAGCGCCATAGTGCCAAAAGGCCTGATCCTGTAGTCCCATCCTCGATTTTGTAAGCCACCAGGCTCCCGAGCGCACAGTTCGGCCTTGAATGGCGTGGCACATGGCTTGCCCCGTCATTCCTTCGGATATGTCTATGTCCGACCACGACGTGAAGAATGGGCAGCCGTGTCCGCGCTGCGCGGCACCGATGCATCCTGCGGCGAAGATGTGCTGGACCTGCGGCCACGAAGTGGCAGCGCTGAACGAGCCGGCGCATGCGAACTTGAACGAGCTGCTGCGCGCGCACGCGAGCCAGCCACTGCCGTCAGTCTCGAATGCCGAGGCGGATGCGGTCGATCAGATCCCGCTCGTCGAGTGGAAACACGGATCGGATCAGCCCGCAGCGGCATTGCCTCCGCCGGTCGCTCCAGCTCCCGCGCCTGCGGTGCAGGTTCGTGACGCAGTGCCGGCGCGACAGCCGGGAAACTGGTCGATGGCGCTCGTCGGTGGAGCAGGCGTCCTCGCCTGCGTGCTCGCGATGGTCGTCGTGCAATCGCTTCAGCCGGCAGCATCGCCACAAGCGGTCAACACTGCGGCTCCTGTCGCAGCATCAGCAGCTGCCGAAGAGCCGATACTCGAGGGCCCGGTGCCGACCTGGGTTGGGAGCCGGCAGGCGGCGTGGGCAAACGACGGATCGAAGACGATTTCGTTCGAGCTCAAATCCACACGCGATGTGAACGTGTGGATGGCGCGCGTGCGCCCGCTCCTCATCGTTCGATGTTTGTACCGCACGACGGAAGTCTTCGTCGCGACGCAGGCCTCGGCGAGCATCGAAGGGCAGTCGGGCAGTCACACGGTACGGCTGACTGTCGACAATGATCCGGAGATGGTGCAGCAGTGGACCGACTCGGTCAGCGGACACGAGCTCTTTGCGCCGGACGGTGTGGACCTTGCTCGCCGTCTCGCACGCGCCGAGCTGGTGCGATTCAGCTTCACCCCGTTCAACGCTAAGCCGGTCACCGCAGACTTCGTCGTGTCAGGGTTTGACCAGCTCGCGGGACTCGTCGGCAACACGTGCGGCTGGAAGGTCGACGAGTCAGCGCCGAAGCGCACCGCGCGAAGGTAGACGCGTCTAAAGACGGCCTCTGCGCCATCGTAGCGGTGGGTCTTCAGACCCGCCGTAGACTGCATCTAACGAACTTCGATCTCTACGATCTGACTCTCGTCCTTGCCGAGTCGCACCAGGTGATGTGCGTCACCGGCGGGGACGAGCACCCATTGCCCGGGGCGATCGATCTGCTTGAGTCCGACCGGTGCGGGCGCATTCGCCTTCGCCTTCTCGTCCGGGCCTTCCGACATCACCTTGCCACCCAGAAGCACGACGATTGTCGGAACGGCGTGGCTGTGAGAGGTCTGCTGCCGGTCGTTCCCCAGCGCCACGGTGTAGACGCGGAACGATCTCGACTCTTTCGCGAGCGTCGTGCCCGCGCCGGAGACGGCCGGCGTTGCGGACCAGTCACTCGCCTTCAGGTTCTCGACTGCGAACAGCTGATACGCCGTGGCGCCCATCGTCTCGAACTTGTGTGTCGAGACTTTTCCGGCGTACTCGGTGGTTTCGATGTCGCCGACCGGCCGCCGCGGACGATTCGCCCACGGTTGTCCCGCGGTCTGTGCTCGCGTTTCGGCACCATTGCTCATGGCCACGGTCACCAGGTCGCGGTCGTGCGAATGATCGAGTGTCGTCTCGCCTGCCGGAACGTTCACGTCCATGATCCGGAACTGGGCGTTCTCGAAGACAACGTGATGATGCGGTTCCTTGGTGACGGGGATCTGCGCCTGAACCGCGGCGATCGTGGCGACGATGAAGAAGACGGCCCAACGGGATGCGTTCATGGCCCTCGATGATAGTCGAGCGTGACCGCCGTGGCTACGAGAACGGGTCTGGCGCGAGTACACTCGGCTGGAGTGCTGCTCAGACACGAAGGGTTCCGCCGGCTGTGTCGCGCCCGCGATCTGCTGCTCGACAGCACGCGGGAGCGACCGCTCACCATCCACGATCTTGCGCGCGATGTCGGCATCTCGCCCTTTCATCTCATCCGGCAGTTCGAGGCTGTCTTCGGCGCCACGCCACATCAATTCAGACAGGCATCCCGGCTCGACCTCGCCAGGGAGCTGCTGGCATCCGGCCGGCACTCGGTCACCGAGGTCTGCATGGAAGTCGGCTTCTCCAGCCTCGGGAGCTTCAGCGTGCTCTTCACGCGCCGAATGGGCGAGACGCCTTCGGCGTATCAACGGCGAATGCGACGGCTCATCGTCGTCCCTGGCGTCTCGCCGCACCTGACGCCCGGGTGCCTGACCCTCATGAACCACCTGCCACACTCTTCGTGGTCTTCGTGACCTTCGTGACCTTCGTGCGTAGCAATTTCCGAGAAGCGTAGCGCCGACGCGATCCGGCACACTTTGGTGCGGGGGGATTCATGCGCATCAGGCTGACGAGCATCATGGTCGACGACCAGGAGAAGGGACTCCGCTTCTATACGGATGTCCTGGGCTTCAGGAAAAAGCACGACATTCCGGTCGGCGAGTACCGCTGGATAACGGTCACGTCACCCGAGGGTCCAGGCGATGTGGAGCTGGCGCTCGAACCGAACGCCAACCCGGCGGGCAAGGCGTTTCAGACTGCGATGTTCACGCAGGGGATTCCAGTTGCGGCGTTCGAGGTGGATGACCTTGCCGGAGAATTCGCTCGGATGACCCGCCACGGTGTCGTATTTACCAAAGAGCCGACACCGGCGGGCCCCATCAAGCTGGCTGTGTTCGCCGACACGTGCGGCAACCTGATTCAGATCTATCAGCGCGCCTGATGCCAGGCGGGTCTTAAGACCCGCCTCTACACAATCTGAATGCCTCTACACAATCTGAATGTAGCGGCGGGCCTTCAGGCCCGCCGATCGAATCCGCGCACGCATACGTGGATCGTAGTGTCCGGCTTCAGCCGGACCATCCCCGAACACGGCGCAGTTTCTCGAGCTGCAGGACGTTCGACCCGAGGGCCGATGTGCGTTTGCGGTCGATCGTCAGCCCCGCGGCGAGGGCGTGTGCCTCGGTGATGCCGGCGCGTTCGAGCTCCAGCAGGCTGTAGCCGTCCGTGAAGGCGACCTCGCGCCCAGAGATCGTTCGCGGCTCGAGTCGCACCTCCGTCCGGGTGAACCAGCGGCGCAGCGCGCCGATCATTGTGCCAGCTCCGACAGGGCAGCACGCACGAGCTTTTTCACGAGCGGGATCTTGTATTCATTGTGTGCCAGCGGCCGCGCCCCCGCGACGGCCGCTTGCGCGGCCGACTCGATCGTCATCCGATCGAGCGCCCTGCCCTCGAGTTCCCGCTCGGCGTCCGCGCTTCGCCATGGAATCGGCGCCACACCTCCAAGCACGATGCGAACGTCACGGGCCGCGCCGCCTTCGATCCGCAAGACGGCCCCAACCGACGCGAGGGCGAAGTCCCACGAATTGCGCATCGCGTACTTAATGAAGGTCGAGCGCGTTCGCGGGTCAACAGGCACGCTGATCTGTGACAGCACGCTGCCTGGTGTCAGGCGATGCATCATCGTGATGTTTTCACCCGGTGGCATGAAGAGCCGTTCCAGCGGCATCTCGCGCGTATCGGTGCCACGAACCGTGACGCTCGCGCCGAGGGCGATCAAGGCTGGCGCAGCGTCGGAGGGCGACACTGTGTAGCAGCGGTTGCCGCCGAAGATCGCGTGCTCCTGGTTCATCCCGTGGCGCGCGTCACACTGGATGCCGCCAGCGCGATAGCAGTACCACGGCCCCCGATAGTACGGGCAGCGCGAGTCCTGCAGCAGGTTCCCGCCGAGTGTGCCGACGTTGCGGATCTGGGGTGTCGCGACGCGCGACACCGCCAACGCGAGAGCGGGGGCGAGCCGCCGCACCTCCGCGTGGCGCTCCAGTTCGCCGAGCGTCGTGAGTGCGCCGATGGCGATCCGGTCGCTCGTAACGTTCAGCGAGCGCAGGTCCGGAATCGATTTGAGATTGATCACGTAGCGTGGCGTACGTTTGTGCAGCTTCAGTTGGTCGAGCAGGTCGCTGCCGCCGGCCATGAGTGCACAATTGCCAGCGTGACGCGCAGCAAGATCCACCGCCTCGTCGACCGACCGGGGCGAGAGCAGCTCGAAGGCGAGCGGTTCGTCAGCTGCGATCTGCCACACGGGATACCAGCCTTCCGGCTCGCTTCAGCTCGTCGTACACGCGCGGCCACGTGTACGGAATCTCTCGCATCCGCACGCCGGTCGCGTTGTAGATGGCGTTTCCGATCGCAGCCGCGGCATTGAACATCGGATTCTCGCCGAGGCCTTTGGCGCCGAACGGGCCCGCCGGCACCGGCGATTCGACCAGGATCGGCACGATCTCCGGCACGTCGAGTACCGTCGGCGGCCGGTACTCGTAGAGCGATTGCGTCACTGGAATCCCCGTATGCGGATCGATGTGCAACTCCTCGGTCGTCGCGTAGCCAAGCCCCATGATGGTTCCGCCATCAACCTGTGCCAGCGCGCCGGGAGTGTGAATTACGCGTCCGCAGTCGTGTGCCCCGACGAGTTTCAGCACGGCGACCTGTCCCGTCTCCATGTCCACTTCGACCTCGGCAAAGCTCGCGCCCCAGCTCTCGGCGGAGGGATTCCACACATAGAAGCCCAGCCCGACGAGCCCGCCGTCGGTGACGATCTGTCGCGCGAGCGCCTCGGTCTGCTCGTGCAGCTTCGGCAGCGGGTCTTTCACGACCTGGCCGGTCGTCTCGTCGAGATACGGATTGAGGTCCGTTGCCGGATCGAAGTAGGGCGTGAAGTCCGTGCGGGCCACGCTGGTGCCTGCACGACGCGCTTCGAGTTGCCGTCGAAGATCGATCGCGGCGTTGTACATCGCCTTGCCATGGCAGTGGACGGCGCGGCTCGCATCGCTGACAAAGTCCCATGTGCATGTCGAGCTGTCGCCCCACGTGCAATCGAGCCGGTCGATCGGAACGTCGAGTGCGTTCGCCACGACGAGAGCGATGCCGGTGTGCGCGTTCGTGCCGAGATTGCCGGAGCCGATGGGGACGTGAATCTTCCCGGCCTTGTCCATCCAGACGAGTCCGTTCGATGCGTTCCGCCCGCTGTGCTCCTGGCTGAATCGCATCCCGATGCCGCGCCGCACCGAGCCCGTCTTCCTCGACGGAGGCTCCCACGTGCTCCACTGGATCGCCTGGGCGCCGTGCTGCAGGCACGCGTCGGCGCCGATTGCCATCAGCGGTACGTTGGGAACGACGTCGGTGTCGATCAGATCGCCGGAACGTAGGCTGTTCCGTTGCCGGAACTCGAGCGGGTCCATCCCGATCACGTCGGCGACTTCGTCGATGTGCGTCTCGCGTGCGAAGACAGCCTGCGGATGTCCGAAACCCCGGAACTCGCCACCAACGGGCGAGCTCGTGTAGACGCAGTAGCCGTGATACCAGTAATTCGGGATTCGGTACGTGGCGACCATGCCCTGGCCGGCGACGCTGACAACGGCAGGGCCGCTCGACGCATAGCCGCCGGTGCGTGCGATCGCCTTGCACTCGAAGGCGGTCATCGACCCGTCCTTCTTCACGCCCGTCTTCAGGTAGAAGACGAACGGGTTGCGCGTGTCCTCGGCGAAGAGCAGTTCCTTGAGCGAGTATTCCAGCCGGACCGGCCTGCCAGTCCGTTGAGAGAGCAGCGCGGCGATCCCTTGATAGAGCGTCTTGCCAAGCGTGTCCGTGCACTTGCCGCCAAAGCCGCCACCGACGTAGGTCGAGATCACCCGCACCTGTCTGCGCTCGAGTCCGAGTGCCTGTGCGATCGTCTCCTGCGCGGCGAAGACGCTTTGCTGCGAGTCCCAGAAAGTCACGTTCTCGCCTTGCCACGAAGCGACAACCGCGTGTGGTTCGATCGGCACGTGACACTGGATCGGCGTCACGTATCGTCCTTCGACGATGATGTCGGCCTGGCCGAAGCCCTGCTCGACGTTGCCGCGTTTGTATTCGACCGTTGGCATCCGCGTCGGCTGTGGGCCACCAAAGCCCGCGACCACACCATCGTCATGAATCGCACGTGCGTCGTTTGCAAGGTTCTGTTCTGCGTCAGGCAGCGCATCGTGCACGTCGTACACGACGCGAATCAGATCCAACGCCCGCTGCGCCGTGTACTCATCGTCGGCTGCGACGGCCGCGACGGCGTCGCCGACGTAGCGTGCACGTCGATTCATGAACAGCCGGTCGCTGCGAACCGTCCTGCGTTCGTCTGTGCGCGTCTCGCCCTTATAGCCGGGAACATCGCGAAACGTCACCATCCCGCGGTAGCCGGGCAGCGCTCGTGCGGCGCTGTCGTCGATCTGCTCGACATCAGCGAGTGCATACGGTGAGCGAACGACCTTGGCGTGAAGCACGTTCTGGGGAGGATCGTCAGGGTGAAAACCGATGTCGCCGGCGTAGCGCGCGGATCCCGCGGCCTTCTGATGGGCGTCGAGCACCGGGATGGTCGACCTGAGCGCCTTTCCCATGACGCCTTCGCGACTCTCGACCACGTCGAAGCCGGGAGCGATTTCGCCGCACGCAACGATGTTCACCGCCGGCGACCCGGCCTCTGGCGTACAAGCGCCGGCGGCGAGCACGGACGCGATCTCGTTTCGATAGTTGCCACAGCGACAGAGATTTCCGCTCAGCGCCCGCTTTACCTCGTCCGTCGTCGGGCGCGGGTTGCTCGCCAGCAGTGCGACACCTGACATGACCATGCCTGGTGTGCAGTGACCGCACTGGCTGCCCATGTGCCGGACGAAGTTGTCCTGAAGGGGATGCAGCGCGCCGTCCCTGCTGGCGATGCCTTCAATCGTGGTGATGTCGTGTCCGATCGCATCGAGTGCGAGCAACATGCACGAGTAGACGGGCAGGCCATCCATGAGCAAGGTGCACGCGCCGCACTGGCCCAGATTGCACGACTTCTTGGTGCCAGTCAGGCCGAGGTCTTCACGCAGTGCCAGGAGAAGCGTGCGTTGGTGCGGCACGCGAAGGCGACGGCTCTCGCCGTTGATGCGCAACTCGATATCCGCGTACGACGTCTCGTGACGCTCGCCAGAACCGGCGACCGCCCGATTGCTCTCCTCTGTAATGACGCGCAGTTGGCGTCCGGCGCCGACGAGCGCAGCCGCGCCGACGACGACACCCGCGCCCGCCCGGATAAACGACCGGCGAGATGGATCGCCAGGGTCGGCCGCGTCCTCGAGGCGATCTCCTAAGTCCGGCGTATCAGTTGGGCCCCGATCGGCCATCGCTGTTCAACTCCCAACTTCCAACTCCCAAAAACCGAGAGCCCAAAGCCCAAAGCCCAAAGCCGAGAGTCATCATTCGTCACGCGGCTGCCAGCGGGCCGCGTCGTGAGAGAGGTTGAAGCTCGAACCTCGCAGTCGTCCGGTGAACATCGACACGAACTGCGGCCAGTTCACGCGAATGATGCCGAAGTAGACGTGTCCGACGACGATGGCCATGAAGGCGAAGGCGCCCAAACCGTGGAGCAACCGCATCAGCCGCATCAGCTCATGACTGAATGTGCCCCAGGCTTCGACGCTGATGAAGAGGTAGGCGCCGCTGAAGATCAGGGCGGCAGCGATCAGCGTGAGGAAGGCGTGATAGACCTTCTGCCACGGATCGTATTTTCCAAACGCGGGGTATCTCCGTGTAAGACCTACGAAGTTAGCGGCGATGAGGCGCAAATCGTGGAGGTCCTGCCTGTCGAACCACATCGATCGTGCGTCGCCTCGCTTGGGCGCGATCACGATATGCAGAACCAGCGCGAGGACAAAGAAGACGGCGAGGGCCTCGTGGATGACGAGCCACGATGTGCCGCTTACTGATCCTGGAGAGTAGAGCCCAATGCCGCTGAGTGCCAGCCCGAGCATGAGGAGTGTATTGCCCCAGTGATACAACCGCGCACCGACCTCGTATCGGAGGATACGAGTGTGCGGAGGCAGCTTCGCCGCCTGGATGGTGGCAATGGGATAGCCCGCCGAGCGACGGAGCACGTGTAACGCGATGAAGACACCGACGAGCGCGACGAGCAGCCACGCAGCGGCTGGCAGTACTTGCTGAGCGGCCTGATCGACATAGAGGTCGCGCGCGTAGTGGAACGGCGACACAGCGGCGCGATTGTACGCGAGCGCGCTCGCGAAGTTGGGATGACATTTGCAGGCTCGGCCGCGGTGCGACATCGACGCGATGTCGCAAGAGAACAGAGGTGTACCGTGAGTGATGAGGGTTCCGCTATTGACGAGCCTGAGGCTCCGCTCAATCTGACCGTGCGTCGAGCTGGGCAGGCCAGGGCCCGTCGAGCTTCTTCGATGCCACTGCCGATGCTGGGCTTGATCGTTCCAGCGGCCCTGCTGCTGTCGGCATTCGGCAGACGCCATCGTTTCAGCGTCCCAGCCGCGGCGGTGCTGGCTGCCGGTGCGATCACCGCGGTGGTGGCGGCGGTCGTGAGCAATCGGCGACGATGTGCGCGCGAGGCGGCGATCGACGATCGCATCGAGCAATCGTTTCCGGCCAGCGACCCGGCATCGGTCTAGAAGAGCCCTGCTTCATCGGTGATAATCCAGTCACCGATGCAGGAGACCAACATCACCACCATTCGGAAGAACGGTGGGGACAAGGCCGTTGTCTTTCTTCACGGCTTCACTGGAACACGAGACGACACGTGGGATCGATTCCCGGGTCTTCTGGGAAGCGCGGCAGACGACTGGGACATCTTCACGATCGGTTACGCCACGACGCTGCTCCCTGACGTCGTCGGCATCTGGTCGGCAGACCCGGACCTGCCCGTGCTCGGCAGCATGTTGAGTACACAGCTCGCGCTGCCGCCCTTCGGCGGTTACAGGTCGCTGACACTCGTCGCGCACAGCATGGGCGGCCTGGTCGTGCAGAAGGCGCTGGTTGACGACCAGGGGCTGGCTGCGCGGGTGCAGCACCTCGTCCTCTTCGGCACGCCGAGTGGCGGATTGCGCAAGGCGGCCTGGGCGCCCTTCTGGAAGCGCCAGTTGCTGAACATGGCCGCGGGCAGCGCCTTCATCACGCAGCTCAGGCAGGACTGGACGCGCCTCTACGCTGCCGCGTCACCGTTCGACCTGCTCGTCGTCGCGGGCGCCAGCGATCAATTCGTTCCACCGCTGTCATCCCTCGGTCCGTTCGACAAGAAAGTGCAGCGCGTCGTGCCAGGCGATCACGTGAGCATCGTGAAGCCGGCGAACGCTGATGCGCCGAGTCTGGGTCTGCTGGTGGCGACACTCGGGGGCGGTAAGCCACCCGCGCCGGACGCGGTCGCGAGGCTTCGATTGGCAGCGGAGAGTGCGAGTCCGAAGGCATCGGAGATCGTCAAGACCGTTGAAGACAAACCGGGCGACATGTCGGTCAAGGACATCGTCGATGCAGCGCTGGCGCTGGAGCGCGCGGGCGAGCGTGGTCAGGCGATCGCGCTGCTCGAGCGAAACAAAGAGCGCGATACCGACATCAAAGGGAGCCTCGGCGGCCGGCTCAAGCGGATGTGGATGGAGTCGGAGCAGAAGGAACACGGAGCGCGCGCGCTATCGCTCTACGTCGAGGCGCTTGCTGCTGCGAAAACGCCCGACCAGATTTACTACCTGGCGATCAACGTCGCGTTCATGAAGTTCGCCTTCGTTGGTGATAAGGACGCCGCGCGAGAGATGGCCACGCTGGCCCTCGATCACGCCAAGCCGCCGGGCGACGACGTGTGGAAGACCGCGACCGTGGCGGAGGCGTATCTCTATTTGGACAGACATGCCGACGCGCTGGATGAGTATCGCCGGCTCCTCACGCTCGAGGCGGAGCGCTGGAAGCACCGCTCGGCGTCGCTTCAGGCCAGTCGAATCGCGGCCGCGCTCGGCGATCGAGCGCTGGCGGAAGAACTGGAGGGCATCTTCACTCCGGGCTCGCGGCGTGTGAATCAGATCTTCGTGAGCTACAGCCACAAAGATGGCGAATGGCTCGACCGTCTGAAGGTGATGCTGATCCCATATCTCAGGCAGGCTGAGACCGAGCTCGTCTTGTGGGACGACAAGCAGTTGCGTGCGGGCCAGGAGTGGAATGCCGAGATCAAAGGCGCGCTGGCGAAAGCCGGCGTGCTCGTTGCGCTCGTCAGCGCCGACTTTCTCGCGTCAACCTTCATCATGGAGGACGAGCTGCCTGTCATGGTCAAGGCTGCGAAAGAAGGCGGCGCACAGTTGCTCTGGGTGTACCTCTCGTCTGCGGGGTGGGAGGAGACGGCGCTCAAGGATTTCCAGGCGACGCACGACACCAAGGTTCCACTCGACGCGCGGCCGCGACCCGAACAGAATGAGATTCTCAAGTCGGTCGCCCAGCAGGTCAAACAGGCGGCGCTTGGATCGACGAGCCGGTTCAAGAGCCTGCCGGCTTAGGTGAGCGCAGGAACTCATGGCTACGCGGCGACAGTACGTGAAGCGCCAGACGCAATTCGTTGTTGCCGTCCAGCTCGATCTCGATACGACAGGGTTCTCCTATCAGAAGTGGGGCGACACGCAGACCTGCAAGCGCGGCGACTGGATCGTCAACAACAATGGCGACACCTACACTGTTGATGGCGAGTCGTTCGCACGAACCTACCGATTGAATGGGCCGGGCACGTACGTGAAGAGCGCGCCTGTGTGGGCGGCGGCCGCGTCGGCTGCCGGCAGCGTTCGAACGAAGGAAGGCTCCACTCACTACGAGGCTGGGGACTACCTCGTGTCCAACGATGAGAGTGGCACGGACGCGTATGCCGTCTCGAAAGCCGAGTTCGAGCGGATGTACGAACCGGTCGTCTGACCACCTGGATGCCCGCTGATCGTCGACTCATCGACCAGGCCGAAGCCGATCGCCTGATTCGGGAGCACGTCCACCTCGATCAAGGCAGCGGCACTCGCATCGACGAATTCCTCGACGCTCGCATCGTCGATGTCACGCTCACCGTCAGCACGATGTTGATGCCGGTCAGCTTCGGCAATTCGGAGCTCGAGCGAGTTCGCTTCGACAGTTCCAATCTCGAAGACGCATCATTCGACCGTTCGCGCTTGAAACAGTGCGATCTGTCGAACCTGAATGCCGGTCGATTGTGGGCGGCCGATGCGGTGTTCGAAGAGTGCCGCTTCCGTGGGGCATATCTGAGGCATGCGCACCTCAAGCAGGCGCGTCTCGAGCGATGCGATCTCACTCAAACGGAGCTCGTTGCGAGCTTCGCCGTGGGAGCGAGCTTTCGAGGGTCCGTTCTCGACCAGACGACATTCGAGCTGGCCTGGCTCGAGGCCGCCGACTTCTCTGAGGCCCGGTGCCGGGAGACCGTCTTCCGGCGAGCGCACATGCGAGAGGCCAGGCTGGGCGGACTCGACCTCAGGGGGTGTGATTTCGCCGAAGCGGATCTGCGTGGCGCCGACATGAAGGCCGCCGATCTTCGGGGCGCGCGCTGCGCGGGCGCCGATCTCCGTCGTGCCGTGCTCAGCGGCGCACAGCTTCAGGGTGCGGATCTCTCGCACGCGAATCTCTCGGGCGCCGACCTTCGAGGCGCGGACCTGACGGGCGCGCAGGTCTACGGCGTGTCCGCCTGGGACGTCGTGCTCGACGACGCGGCGCAGCGTGGGCTGATCATCGTTCCACCGGATCAGTCCGCGATCACCGTGGACGATCTGGAGGTCGCCCAGTTCGTCTACCTGATGTACCAGAACCCGAAGATCCGGCGTGTGATCGACACCATCACATCGCGAGCGGTGCTGATCCTGGGGCGCTTCACTCCGGAGCGTAAGGTGGTGCTCGACGGCATTCGCGAGGAGCTCCGCCGCCGCGACTGGGTTCCGATCCTCTTCGACTTCGACAAGCCCACTCAGCGCGATTTCACGGAAACGATCCTCACTCTTGCGGGGATGGCGCGATTCGTCATCGCCGACATCAGCAATCCCAAGTCGAGCCCGCTCGAGCTCCAGGCAACCGTGCCGAACTACATGATTCCGTTTGTGCCGATCCTGCAGAGCGGGGAAGCGCCGTTTGCGATGTTCCGGGACCTGAAGCAGAAGTACAACGATTGGGTCCTGGATCTGCTCGAGTACGACACGCTCGAGAATCTCATTCTCGGCTTCGAGCCCGCCATTATCGTTCCGGCCCTGGAGAAGCATGCCGAACTGGCGGCTCGGAAAGCGCAAGACCTGGTCAAGCGGGACATTCGCAGCTACCTTCCCCAAAATCGAGAAACGTAGAGGCCGGTCTTCAGACCGGCCTGGAACTGCCAACTACTCGCTGCGCAGCGCCTCGAGCGGGTCGATTTGCGCGGCGCGTTGGGTCGGCACCCAGCATGCAAGCAGTGCCACCGCGGCGAACAGAATTCCTACGCTGATCAGCGTGGTTGGATCCGTTGACTCAACGCCGAACAGGAATGTCGCCAGGGCACGTGACAACAGGATCGCTGCGATGACGCCCGCCACGACACCCCACGCGATGAGACGGAAGGCATCGGTGAAGACAAGCTTGCGGATGTCATGTCCCTGGGCACCGATCGCGCCGCGTACGGCGATCTCGCGGCGCCTCGAGGCCACCGACAGAGACAGCACTCCGTAAACACCGACGAGCGTCAGGATGCTGGCCGCAATCGAGAACCCCACGAGCAATTGCGTGGCAAAGGTTCGCGTCGCCACTGAATCCGCGCGAACCTGGTCCAGCGTCTTGACGTTTTCAACGGCGACCGTCGCATCCACTTCACGCAGCGCGCGTTGAACATCCGCCATGACTCCACGCGGGTCCGAGGAGGTGCGAACCACCAGGTCCTTCGAAAAGGCTCCTGCCTGCCACAGCGACAGATAGATCTCTGGCTCTGGGGGCCGCGTCAAATCGCCGGTTCGGCTGTTGGCGACGATGCCGATGATCTCCGATGGCGGCTGCTGACGTCCGAATCGCCACACCTTCTTCCCGACCGCGCTGCTGCCTGGGAAATAACGCTCTGCCAGCGCGCGATTGACGATGGTGACGTTGGGCCCGGTGCGATTGTCCGAGTCGCGAAAGTCCCGCCCTTCGACGATCGACATACGAAGGATGTTGAAGTAGCCGGGTGTGACCGAGCGCACAGGCAACGCCGCCGCATCGATCGGCCGCGCGACTGGTGGTTGACCCTCGAACTCGAATGCGCCTGGCCAGTTGTTTCCAGTGAGCGGAACACCCCAGGCGAACGCCGCGCCCTCCACGCCCGGAATCGCGGACACGCGTTCGAGCGCGCGAGTGTGAAACGCATTCCAGTCGCCCTGTACCGCGGTGACGGTCATGTTGAGGAGCTGCCCGGTGTTGTAGCCGGAATCGACTCGCGCAAGATTGCTCGTCGTGCGCAACAGCAGGCCCGCGCCCATGAGCAACGCCAGCGTCAGGGCGGTCTGGCCGACGGTGACCGCTCGCAACAGCCGGCGTTCACCACGTCCGGCGCTGCTTTTCGGGCCGGCGCTCTTGATCACAGCCATGGCATCGAGCCGTGACGCCCGAAGCGCCGGCAGAAGCCCTGCCACGAGCGCCCCAATGACGGCGACCGCAAGTCCAGAGAGCAGGACCGGCCAGACGGTCGTGACGGCATCGAGCCGAGGAATCGCAGGTCCCGCGATGACTTTGAAGATCCGTACAATCCCGATCGCGAGGCCGACGCCGAGGGCACCGCCAAGGAGCGCCAGCAGCAGGCTCTCAATCGAGACCTGCCGGAACAGCACGAGTCGCCGAACGCCGAGCGCTGTGCGGACGGCGTACTCGTCCTGCCTGTGGAGCCCGCGCACGAGCAACAACGCAGCGACGTTCCCGCAGGCGATCAACAAGACCAATGCGGCGGCACCGAAGAGCGGAAGCAGGATCCGACGGGCATCCGCATTGAAGTTGTCGGTCAGCGCCTGGAGCTGCGGTGTCATCTTGTCGAAGTCAGCGTCCGCCTTGGCCTGTCTCGATGTGATGACTTCGAGCTCGGCGCGAGCTTGTTCGACCGTCACGCCATCGCGCAGCCGGCCAACGACGTCCCAGAACGGCGCTTTCATCCGTTCAGGATTTGGCGCATTCGGCATCCAGAAATCGACCAGCGCGTTGACGTTGTAGTTGGGCTCCTGTGCGGTCGCCGGTGAAGGCATGAAGCGAACACCGGGCGGCATGACGCCGATGATGGTCGGAGGCGTGTCGCGGCGACTCATTCGGAGCTTCGTGCCGATGATGTTGGGATCGCCACCGAACTTCCGTTGCCAGAGGTCGTAGCCGATGATGATCACTGGCCCCGGAGGGAAACTCGCTTCGACGTCGGAGAACGTGCGGCCGAGCACGGGCTCGAGTCCGACAACGCGGAAGTAATCCTTGCTGACAAACATGCCTTCGAGGGACTCGCTTCCCTCGTCGAGGACCATGAAGTTGAACGACCAGCCGTAGCCGGCCAAGGCCTCGAAAGCCTTCGAGTCGCGCTGCCATTCGGTCCACTGCGCGGCCGACCATCTCCGCGCGTTGACTTGCCGTCCTTCAGTCGGTGCGGGTTGAATGAGTGCGAGCCGGCCTGGCTCCCGATACGGTGGAGGAGTCAGTAACACTCCCTGTACCAGGCTGAAGACCGCCGATGTTGCGCCAATACCCAACGCGAGCGTCAGGGCGGCGACGATGGTGAATCCGGGTTGCTGACGCAGCTTTCTCCATCCGAGTCGAACGTCGTCAAGCATCGGCTACTCCTTGCGCCTTTTGGACGGTGCACCGGCCGGAACGGTTGTGAGTGCGGGCCGGCGCCGGCGCTGGTTCGGTGAAACCGATTTAATCACCGTGTAGCCCTTGCCGCGCTTGGAGAGCGGCGTGTCGGTCTCGGCAACGGCGGCTTCGATGAGGTCGTCGATCTCGCGGCGGTCGAGCATGTCCGCTGATTCGAGCCTGATGAAGCGCCCCTGGCTGCCGGATCCGAGTAGCAGACCGTGCGGGTCCGCGAGCGCCACGCCATAGATGAAGTAGAGATTGACGCCGCGCGCATAGACAGCCAGCGACACGATCCAGTCATCCCTCTTCTCCGACGAGCCATAGCCGATGGCCAGCGCGTTGTAGTTGTCGTAGACGAGCTCGATGGCGGCCGGCAGCCGCTTGCGCAGCCTCGTTCGCGCCTGCCGGACGACTTTCTGAATCGCGGGATCGAATCTCGCGATCATGGCGTTCAGTTGCGCGGCTGGCGAGGCGGGCACCATCGACGTCTCAGCCGGGCAAGACGATCGCGTCGCCGGGGCGAACGCTGCCCGCCTGCACGACCGACGCATAGAAGCCGCTCAAACCCCATCGTGGCGACTCGTGATCGCGCTTTTGCACGCGCGCATCGTACATCGCCGCCTGGATGCCGGTGCCGTAGACGTCGAGCGTTGCGCATGGCGTACGGATGGTGGTGAGCTCGATCGTCGCATCACCAACCAGCAGGCGCTGGCCCAGGCGCAGTGCACGTCGATCGAGCCCCCGCGTCGTGAGATTCTCGCCCAGCGCTCCGGGAAAGAGCGGAAAGCCTCGCGAGCAGAGCTCGTCGATCCCTTCCACGGTGACAAGGAGGATCGCCTTGCGCGCGCCGCCGTGGAAGGGAAAGCGCCACGCGTCGCCGGCAATTCCCGCGGCCGTCAGCTCGCCCGACGGGATTGGGCGTTTCGGAATCCCGCCACGCGACACGTTAAGTTGAAGTACGGTGCCGGTCATGTCTCTAGAGATCGTAATCGCACGGTCCGAAGGGACGACGTGAGGGCGCACCTAGCGCTCTTCGCGCTGGCAGATGCCGGCCACATTGCCCTCGGTGTCGAGAAAGTATGCGCACGTGCCCACCGTGGGGATGTGGAACTTCGGCGTGGCGAGGCGGCCGCCGTTGGCCTCGATCGCACGGATGGTCTGGTCGATGTTCTCTACAGCGATCGTGCACTCGAAGCCGGTCATCTTCTGGCCCGGTACCAGCTCGCGCCGCTCCTGAAGTGCACCGCTGTGATCACCGTTCGCATTCCGTGCCGTCGCGATCAGATAGAAGCCGGGCGGGCCCCAGGGCTCGAAGCCCCAACCGAACACCGTTGTATAGAACTGGCGGGCGCGAGGCACGTCGTCCGCGTTGATGGCGAAGAAGTCGACGTCATTGGACATGGGTCAAACTGTAAGACGTCTGAATCCTTGGTGTCTTGCGCTAGATTGACAATGAATGTCGCCAGACCGCCAACCTGCGATGCGCCGGAGGCTCACAGCGGAGCAGGAGCCCTTCCTCGTGGCGCGGGCGCTCAGCACGACCTACAGCAACGGGTCGGTGCTGCATCCCCATCGCCATGCCTCGCATCAACTGCTGTTCGCGTCGAGTGGCGCGATGACGGTGACTGGCGATCGGACGTCGTGGATGATTCCTCCGGGGCGTGCGGTTCTGATCCCGGCGGGTAGTCCGCACGCCATCCGCATGTGGGGCGACGTGGCCATGCGATCGCTGTACTTCCCGGTGAGCGCGCCGGCGCCGGCCTTCAACATCGAGGCCTGCCGCGTCATCTCGGTGGGACCTCTGCTGCGCGAGCTGATTCTGCGCGTCGCGGAGCTGGGCGCCCTCGATTCACGAGAGCCGGCCGAGTCCCGCGTCATGAGCGTGTTGATGGACGAACTCGCGGCGGCGCGGATCGAGCCGCTGCTCCTGCCGCTGCCGGCTGACGAGCGAGCGCTCACGGCCGCGCACCACGTCCTGACGAATCCCGCCGATGGCGCGACGACGGGCGGCGTGGCCCGGCAGTCCGGGCTGAGCGCGCGAACGCTCGAGCGCCTGTTCCGCGCGGAGACCGGGATGTCGTTCGGGCTATGGCGGCAGAAGGCGCGGCTGCTCGAATCGGTGCGTCTCCTGGCGCAAGGCGGCTCGGTGACCGATGCGGCACTCGACTCCGGCTACTCGAGCGTGAGCGCCTACATCGCGGCGTTCAAGCAGACGTTCGGGTGTACTCCGGGCGCGATGCTAACAGAGCAGGCGGGAGCCTGAGTGGCGCGACGACGTCTTCAGATTACGACACGGGTTCCTCCTCCCTGCTGCCTTTATCGTGAGTTGTGTGCGCGGCCAATGCCAACCAGCGGTGCGCTTGGTGGTCGGCTCCGCTCAGATTCTCCGCTCGGAACCAAGATGATCGAGGTGGGGGGCGGTCAACCCGTCACAGGCAACTCCTCAGCTCACTCAGTGCGTTGGTAAACAGCGTCCTCGAAATCGGCGCCGACCCGCGACTCGAAGCTATATCGGATCTCCAACAAATCGCCGTTGAGCGTTCCGGTAGCGTCCGGCCCGCCGAGCACCGAGCCCCGTCCATCGGCGCCAAAATCGAAGAGGATACGCCCGTCCTCCTGTCGATAGCTGCCGGTGTATGCCACTCCGGCAAACGCTTCATACCGGAACGAAAAGGCGCCGTTGTTGTAGAGCACCCATGTCGACCTCTCAGTGTAGCTGCTCACAGCGCGATCAATCGGCGCGCTGAAATGATAGGTAGTCGAGGGGCCACTCAAAGGAGGACCAGACGGCGGTGGCGGAGGCGTGCGTGCAGTAGGAGGTGCCGGAGGCGTGGGTGCAGTAGAGGGGCCAGGCTGCGCGTCACATGCGACACAAAACACAAGAAGGCCGACGAGCGTTCCAAAGCGAACAGTGGCGATCATGACGCGCCTCCTGTTTGTGATCGGAATGCCGAACGTCACCCACCGTCCATGGAATATCGGAGAAGTCGACATTCGCTGTCAATCGGCATGCCTTTGTCAGAGCAGCCGAGCTATCTCTCGTCGCGTTCGTGGAAATCATCTGGCCTGCGGTGCAAATGCAGGTGTGGTCGTCGAATCGATCGCGGGTAGTCGGCAAGGGTACGCCGTTACTCGTTAACAAATCGTTCGTCCAGTCAGACCACCCCGACAGCGACATTGTCGAAACTCGCTGCCTGCTACCATCGCTACTGTGCGGGCGGTCGATTTGGAACTTCGAAGTGCCCAAATGAAATCCGGGAGAGAGGGGGCACGTATGGTCACAGGATGGTTCATCGCCACCGCTGGGATGATTGCTTGTGTCGGGGTGACACTCTCGGCGCAATGGCGTGTGGCGACCAAGGGTGTGCCGCTGACGCCGGATGGAAGGCCGAATTACTCCGCACCGACGCCGAAGATGCCGGACGGGACAACACCCGACCTTTCTGGGGTCTGGGACGTGGAGAAGCAGCCTTGCACTCAGGCGACATTGGATTGTATCGAGCCGACTCCTGTGGGATTTATCAATATCGCCACGGGCGCTGCTGAGGCACCGCCCTTGCAGCCGTGGGCAGAGGCTTTACTCAGGCGGTACGCAGACGACGCGAGCCTCGATCCGAACCTCCGGTGTTTGCCGCACGCACCTTCACGAATGTGGGTCCATTTTGTGATGCGGAAGATCATCCAAATGCCCGACAGTCTGATGATCTTGGATGAGTATATGGGGCAGTATCGGCAGATCTTTATGGATGGGCGTCCACTGCCGAAAGACCCGGAGCCCATGTACAAGGGCTATTCGGTTGGGAGATGGGAGGGGAACACGCTCGTCGTTGAGACGATCGGCATCAAGGACAATTGGTTCAACGGTCAGGGGTATCCGCTCACCGAGCAAGCTCGAATCATCGAGCGCATTCGCCGCTTGGACTACGGCAATCTTGAAGTCGAAGTCACGGTCGATGATCCTAAGGCATATACAAAACCCTGGACGAGGACCATCAAACTAACACTAGTCCTCGATATGGACTTGTTGGAATACATCTGCAACGAAAACGAAAAGGACTTGGAAATCATCATCAACGCCGGCAAAGCGCAGAAGTAAGAGGGGACTCCCCCCTCGGCACGCTCGGCGATGCAAGTGCTCGCGAAAATATACGGATGCGCGAGCGGCCGCGCCGAACAGGAACCCAACCTGCCATCGGAAAGGCGGGCGCTGCTCAGAGCCTCAGTGCCTCTGTGTGTCGTGATCGGCGTCGCATTGGCAATGCGAAAGAGCAGAGTGCCTGACTAGGACAGAGCGTAGACAACGCGCGCGGGTCCCGACTTGAGGCTCCAGGTCAAGAGATCTTCAATGTGCTAACGGGCCGCCTGGCCCGACATCGTGTCGTGCACGATCTTGCCGTCGACGACGGTCAGCGCTGCCGAACGCCTCATGCCGACAAGCCCTTGCCACGCAAGCAACTCCCGCCGGCAGCGCGACTGGACCCGCTCACTGGTCGAGAACGAGCCACGCGATGAAGCTGGCGAGGAGCAGGAACGGCGTTGCCATCGCGAGCGCCAGCGCCCGCTGCGAGCGTGCCACAGCCTGTGCCGAGCCCAGATACAGCGCCCCAACGACGAGCGAGAGCCATCCAATCCGAGGAGTTCCGAATAAATAGAGGAGGAATGGACTACCTAGCAGAGTCCCAGCCAGCGCCACCCGCCATCGTCCGAGCGCGATACCGGTCGAAGTGAGCGCAACGCTAAGAACTACGGCGGGCCACCCGAAGAGCAAGGCGAAGAATGGAATGGTGTTCGCCGGCACTGTAGGCCCTTCGAGGGTGGCCGCTCGCGAGGTCCGCGCTGCGCTGTGTGCGGACGATTGTCCGGTCAGGGAGCGGTCTTGCTAATGCGATAGAGCTTCGTCGCGGTACGAATAAACAAGCTGCTGGGAGCAATAGCCGGCGAGGCGAGTGACATCTCGTTCAGGCTGTTACGGCCAAGCAGCTTGTACTCGGAGCCGACCTGAATCACGAAAGTGTCACCGTCTTCGCTCAACACGAAGATCTTGCCGTTCTGCGACCATGGCGAGGCCGAGAAGGCGCCGGCCTCTACCGCAATGCGCTGCCGTCCGTAAATCTGCCGGCCGGTCTTGGCATCGTGCGCCGTTAGGAACCCGCGATCGAGCAGCGTATAGAACTGATCGCCCACCACAATTGCGGACGGGTACGTGGCGGACGCAGTGGGTTGGGACCAGAGCACGAACGCGTTCGAGGTCTCCTCGCCTTTCAACGAAATGTCGCCTGACGCCCCTGGACGAATGGCGAACACGGGCCGTTTGGGGTCACTGAAGTAACCGGAGCTCACGTAGAGGATGCCGTTGCTCGCGAAGGGCGTCGGTGTATGGAGCGTCGTGCCGACGGCCAGTTCCCACAGCAGCTTTCCGGTGGTGTCGTACGACCGCACCTTGCGCGAACCAACGGTGACGATCTCTGTCCGCAGGCTGTGCTCCCACACGTACGGCGTGGACCAGTTCGATCGTTCGTCTCGAGCCACTCGCCAAATCTCGGCGCCGGTCCGTGCATCGAACGCCGCGATGAACGAGTGTTCTTCGTTGTCGTTCACGACATAGACGCGTCCGTCGTGCAGAGCGGGTGATGCGCCACCGCCGTAGAAGTAGCCGTCATTGCCTGTGTTCTTGGCGTCCAACGGCTTTGCCCAGGCAAGCCGGCCATTCATGTCGTAAGCAAAAAGGCCCACGTACCCAAGATACACGTAGACACGCTCGCCGTCGGTCACCGGGGTTTCCGATGCGTACGAATTCTTCATGTGAACAGGACGCGACGGTACGCCGGTGTAGATGACACGCTCCCAACGAACCCGACCCGTCGCGACGTCGATGTCGTAGAGCACCCAGCGGAACTCGTCCGAGTCTTTGACTAGGTCCCGCCGACTCATTGTCCCGCCGGTACTCGCCCCGCGGTACGCCTCCGTGGCGAGAAGCGCTTGCTTCGGCTGGCGCACGTTGATCGCAGTCGTGACAAAGACATGGTTGTGCCACACGATGGGCGAGCTCCAGCCACGCCCAGGAATGTCGATCTTCCAGGCGACATTCTGCGTTTCGCTCCACGTGTCGGGAAGCGTTGGATCATCGGGCGCCACGCCTGCGTGCCGGCCGCGGAACTGGGGCCATTCCTGCGACGAGGCCATGGTTCCCGACGCGAGAAGGAATATGCACGTCGTTAGGATGTATCTCATCGCTGTCGCCAAGTGCGCCCCGTCATTGCCGAGGCCTCTGCGATTTACAGATCTCGCCGACCAACTTGATACCACGACAAACATGACTGCTACCAGTGGTGCCAAAAGGAGAACAGCGATCCCGGTACTCGCCCAACGTCCAGCCCATGGACCACCTATTCGATACTCTTTGTCGAACAACGCTAATCGGACAAACCGATGGTCAGTGGGGTCTTCCCCGACGAGCCGCAAGAAAAACCGGACGGGCCCAGGGCGCCAGTTGCTATATCGCTAAGGGTATTTCGACCGAGGGCTTCGGGATCGGAAGTCAGTGCGCCGTTACCCGTTACCCGTTCCGTAGATCGAAGTCGGGATCGGTAGCGTGTCGGGTGCTAGCATCAACCGCCATGCCTGATGTGCATCCGTCGTATCTGGGCGAAACCGAGAAAGAGATTCAGCGGCCAATTCCCAATGAGCCTGGCAACGTTCGTTGGAGGATCCTCACGACGCTTCTTCCGCTCACGTGCTTGGCCGCCGCGAGTTGTGCCGGGGGGCAGACCACGACAGTTTCGCCCGACAGGCAGGCCAAGATTGAGACAGCCATTTCGCAGTTCATGGCGACCAGCAAGGTGCCAGGGGTCTCGGTGGCCATCGTCCAGAACGGAGAATTCGTGTGGTCACGAGGCTTCGGCATGGCCGACCTGGAGAACTCCGTTCCCGCAACCGCGGACACGCTGTACCGCCTCGGCTCCATCTCAAAGCCCATCACGGCCACCGCCGCCCTGGTGCTCTCGGAGCGCGGCCAACTAGATTTGGACGCCCCAATCCAAAAGTACTGCCCAGCGTTTCCCGAAAAGCCGTGGCCGATCACGACCCGCCAGCTCTTGGGGCATCTGGGAGGAATTCGCTACTACCGCGTTCCTGAAACTCCGTACTCCGTATCGCAGACCGATGCCGAAGTGGGTAATACACGCCACTTCGAAGACGGGATCGATGGCGGCTTGAAGTTTTTTGCGAACGATCCGTTGGTGGCGCCGCCGGGAACACATTTCAACTACTCCACGCAAGGTTACACGCTGGTCGGCTGCGCGATAGAAGGCGCTTCTGGACGGAAGTACGCGGACGTGGTGCGCGAAAGTGTTCTGATTCGGGCGGGCATGCTCCAGACGCGTCCGGATGACCGCTTCGCCATAGTCCCGCATCGAACGCGGTTCTATTCGAAGAGCGAGTCCGGGGCCGTCGTAAACGCCGAGTTCCTGGATGCCAGCTACAAGGTGCCAGGCGGCGGGCTGCTGTCGTCGGCCACTGACATGGCGCGGTTTGAGGTTGCCATTCTTAAGGATCAACTGATCAAGCGAACCACACGCGACATGATGTGGACGCCGCAGATGCCGTCTGACGGCCTAGGACGAATGGTGTACGGGCTGGGATGGCAGATGGGCACCACGGACAATGTCGCGGGCGTCGGACACGGTGGGTCTCAGCAAGGGACCAGCACAATGATGCTGATCGCGCCGGACGCACGGGCAGGTGTAGTGGTGCTGACCAACTCCGATGCCGCAGGGGCGCCCAGGCTGGCGACCGAAGTCCTCCGGATTCTGTTAGGGCGCCCCGAACACGTGCATAGCGAGATCGCCGTGGCCCCGGCGCTGCTCGACGCATACGTGGGCACCTACCAATCGGGTGACTTCACAATGGTCATTGCGCGGGAGGACAACCGTTTGGTCGTCCAAGTGGGGAGCCAGAGAATCCCGTTGTCGGCCGAAACCACCCGCGACTTCTATCCGAAGGGAGCCGACACTCACATCACCTTCACGGCGGACGGCAACGGTCGGACGACGGAGGTGCTTCTACGCGAAGGGGGCAGTGACCTGTATGCACACCGACGCGAGTAGTTCTCTGCTAACGCAAGCGTCTCGGAGGTCGAGAGCCTTCAGTGGACCATCAGTAACGAGTAGTCGCTAGCGTTGATCGGAAGTGCCTCGGCGCAAAGTGCTGACACGTGGGCTCGATGTTGAGGCCGAGGCACTTTCGATAACGAGACTTGAAGGAAGCCGCTGGCGCGGCGGCCGGCTATGGAGCTGGAA
>Ga0070674_100000237_pt1 | contig 27272 bp, 16 predicted proteins | sample KBSM33metaG_FD_65344 | JGI IMG/M metagenome (GOLD analysis project Ga0070674, IMG submission 65344) | Miscanthus rhizosphere microbial communities from Kellogg Biological Station, Michigan, USA - KBS M3-3 metaG | ecosystem: Host-associated > Plants > Roots > Rhizosphere > Soil ... | reverse complement strand
GGTTTCGATCGTCGAGCGCAGAAACACGTCGTTGATGTTGTTGTCGGGCGCGTAGTTGTTCGCAAGGAACGTGACGCCGATCTTGTGCAGGCCGGCCTTGACGGGAATGGCGGGCGTGGGCACACCGGAGCGCGGCGTCCCCCGCATCTCCTTGTCCCAGTCGAACAACTTCACCTGCTGACCGTCGATCGTCACCGCCAGGCGCTCGCCCAGGATCTGGCCGAACGGATCGTTCGCCTGTCCCATGTTGCCTTCGAAGACGGGAACGACCCTGAAGATGTACTCACCGTCGGCGGGAAACTCGTGCTCGATGAGCGTGCCACCGCGTGTGCCGAACGGCAGCCCCTCGACATGGTAGTTCTGCGTCATGTCGTCGGGGACATTGAACTCGACAAAGGTCGGCGCGGTGTTCGACGCCATCGCGAGGCGACTGATCTTTCCCGCCGCGGACAGATACGCCTCCATCAGCGCCGGCGACATCGTCAACGCGCCCGCAATGTTGTCGAAGCCGCGCGTTGAATTGTCTGAAGGCAGAAACCTCGCGGGATCGATCTTCAGCCCGATCAGATCGCGAATGACATTGCGATACTCGGTCCGATTGAGACGATGGATGCCGGGCGCCGCCAGGCTGGTGACGGCATGGCTGTCCAATTCGTTTTCCATCCAGGTGATGAGCCCGTCACGCGTGGACTGATCGGGGCGCGGCGCATTGGGTGGCGGCATCAGCCCCGTGCGCAGCTTCAGCGCAACCTTCTCGGCAACCTCCGCATGATCGGCGAGCCGCGAGAGATCAAGCTGGTCGAGAGCCAGCCCTCCGGTCTTCAAGCGCGTGTTGTGACACCCGACGCAATACTTATCGAGGGTCGCGCGTGGCGCGGTGGCGTTTGTCTTGCCCACCGTTGTGGCGGCAGTTGCGGAGGTGGACGGCGGCTGCTGGCTCTGTCCGGCGACCGCCGTGACAGCCAGAAATGCGAGGAAGCCGCCGATGAGGATCTTGTTGTACATGCCCTGCCTTTCTGAACGGGCTCGTGCGTGAGCGCGCGCCGCGCGCCCAGAGATGCTGGCAACCAGCTAGAGATTTTCCAGCCGCTCTTCGAGGCGGTCAACCCACCTATTCGCGTGTGACCGATCAATCACTCAACCGTTCCCAGATGATTCGGGTCTGCACGTTTTGACCAGTGCTGTCTTTCGTATCCGGCGGCTTCAGCGTCAGTCTTTTCCCCGAGAACTCGAGGCCCCTAAGAAACTCAGTCCCGACCTGACCTGAATTGAACGAGGAATCGATGCGGTGGACGACAGAGTTTTCGGACTCGTTGACTGTGTACGGCCCGAAGTAGCTCGTGTAACTGCGATACGTGGCCATCGTCTCTTCCGGCGTCGGCGACGGACCCACGTTCCGTCGGCGGTAGGGCTGCATCATGTGCACCATCACGTGTCCCGACGCGGTGTACACGAGGAACCCTGTCCAGGGCTGATCCGACGACGACGACTCCCCCTTCGCGTTGCGGCGCTCGAACGCAATCAGTTTCCAGAATCCGATCAACTTCCGGTGCAGCGCCGTCAGGTTCGGCAAGTCGGGCACGCGTTCCCACGTCAGCGTTCTCTGATCCCCGTTTGCCGACGTCGGCGGTCGCAGCGTCAGCCGGTTCCCGGCAAATGTGAACCCGCGCTCCTGACTTGTTCCTGAGAACGCCGGGCTGAGCGCACCGAATGTCTGATGCGTCACGATGCGCTGAGGTTCGTTCACCGCGAACGATCCCCAGTACGAGTTGTACATGCCCAGCGCGGCGAGCGCCTCCTGCGGCGTCGGTTGAGGGCCCGCGAACGTTGGCCGCTTCAGCCACGAAAGCGTCACTCCCATGTAGCCGGCCGGGTCGTACACGATGTAGCCGAAGCGGCCACCACTATTCGCATTGGGGCCGCGTGCAACGGTCTGGCCTTCGGCATCGCGGGTTTCCTCGCCGACCAGTTTCCAGGCTCCCGCGAAGCGAGTGTTCGCGGCACGGACCGCAGCGGGATCTCGTGGCTGATCGTCGACACGCTGCGCCGACGGTGCACTCGTGACGACGAGTGCACCGATACCGATGAAGAGCGGAAGGACGAACGCGTTTACGGTGCGCACGTGGGTGCTACTGACTCGAGCGACATGACGTTGATCCGCTCGAGTGTGCTCTGTCGCGTCAGCACACCCTTGACCTGTACTTTGTGTCCAACATTCGACGCGCCGCGTTGAGTGACGCTCAAGAGCGGAAATGTCTCTGTGCCGAGCGGCTGTGCCGCCGAGACCCGCAGTTCCGCTGGTGTTGTTCCCTCGACGATCCGCGATCTCACCGGACGCGGACTGCTGGCCTTCACCAGGGCCCACGTATTGTTGGCCTCCTGCCTGAGACAGCCCACGGCACGAACGATCGTGAGGTTGGACAAGGGGCGGGGTCCATCTGCGCCCACCAACTGGATGCTGCCGACCATATCGGGACCGAGTTCCATCTTGCCGGCAGGAAGACCGTTTGCCTCGAGGATGAAGGCGATGATGTCTGTGTAGGCCCGATCGTCGAGACTGCCGGGGGCATTGCCAGGCATCGTGGTCTTGATGAATGTGAACAGCGGCTCGAGCTTGTCTTCACGCCACCGATCGAGAAAAGCCCTCCCCATCAACTCCGGGCCGTCCGCGTCCTGTCCTTCATGACACCCGATGCAGGACGCCGAGTAGACCGCCTCGCCACGCTGCGCTTGCTCGTGCGTATACACACCGTCCAGCACGGTCGAGGGAGCCTGAGCGATTGCGGTAGCAAGGCCGCCGACAGTAAACACGATGATCGAACTCGAGATCACGACACACCGAGGCACGGAGGCACAGAGAACAAGAAATAAAGATCCTCGGTGTCTCGCTGCCTCCGAGTGTGGTATTCGATGAAGGGCCCTTCGCAACACAGACAACCGTGAGATTAGATCTTTACGCCAGCGGACGTTCCCTCATGCACCGTCGGATCGATCTTCGTCAGCGTGCCGCCGTGCACCGCTGCAACAGGCACGAACTTCCGCTTCGCGGTGCGCTTGTTGTTCTGCTGATCGATCAGCTCGAAGCTTCCTTCCTGCAGATCGAGGACGGTGACGTCGCCTGTCACACCGGGTTCCAGGGTCCCAATCTTCTCCGGGAACTTAAACACCTTGGTCGGCGTCAGCGTGACGCGCTCGATGACCTGTTCGAGGGTAAGCCCCAGGTGCAGGTATTGGGTCATGACCCATGGAAGTAGCTGACCGTTCGGCGTCACCGGAGTCTGCGCACCGATATCTGTTGAAATCAAGTCGGGGGTCCAGCCCTGGCTGAACGCCTTCTCGGAGTTTTCCCAGAGATGGTGCGACGTGCCGGCCTGACCATCCGTAAAGATGCCGCGGTCCTTGAGCTCCAGAATCTGAGGCAATACGGCGCCCGGCTTGCCGCCAAACAGGTTGTCCTGGTTCCCGTTCGGAATGTTGAAGGGATGGGTCAGGATGTCACCAGCTTTCAGAAGCGCCAGCAAGTCCCGCTCGGTTGTCCAATGCATCATGATCGGAAGACCTGTGGCGTCGGCGGCTTCGCGCGCCTTCTTCAACACTTCTACGTCGTGGGCCAGCTCGTCGTGCTTGCCGTTGATACGCACTTTGAGTCCGAGGATGCGATCGCGATGCTGGTTGATGATGCGACCGGCCGCCGCGGGGTTGATCAACGACATGTTGAGGTACAGCTCGTTGCCGTAATTCCCGATGATCGCGACATTCAACATCGCGTAGATGCGAAGCGGCTGCGAGTCAATGACGTACTTGCGAAATCCAAGGAAGGTGTTCGCGCCAGAGGATCCCGCGTCGATGGCCGTTGTGACCCCAGCTGGAAATCCGACTCCGTCCGGATCCACCGTAATGGTGTTCCCGTACCGGTAAAGGTGGGCGTGCACATTGATCAGCCCTGGCGTCACCAGCTTGCCCTTCGCGTCGAAGACCTCGCGCGCCCGGTTGGCCGGGATGTTCGCCGCGACTGCGGCAATCTTTCCGCCCGCGATCGCGACATCGAGATCGCCATTCAACTTCTGCGAGGGATCGATCACGCGGCCACCTTTGATCAACAGATCGTAGGAGGCGGCCGCCTGACCTGCCGCAAATGCGAGTTCGGGAAGAACAACGGATGCAGCACCCAGCGTGCCGATAAAAGCCCGTCGACTCGAGTGTGACAACTTCAGGCCTCCAAAATTCTTCGTGGTCTTCGCGGTCTTCGTGGCCTTCGTGCCTTAGAAATCGAACTGCGCACTGATCTTTGCGATGCGAGCCTGATGAATGCCCGTTGGGACCTGCCAGGCCGCGTAGTTGTTGTTGACCGATGTGATCCCGCTCGAGTTGAAGGCGTTGGCCAGATCGAGATTCACCGATGTCCGATACCCGCCGAACCGGAAAAGCTTCGAGAAGCGAAGATCGAGCAGGTTGGTTTGCTCGGTGAACAACGTGCCGGGCTCGACAAGATTCACTGTCACGTTGGCAGCGCCTCCCGAGAGCGGACGGCCAAGAGACGGTATGACGTCCGCGTTGGTGGCGACGTAGTTCGACACGACATTCACGCCCGGCAGGCTTCGGTACGTCGCGGCGATCTGGACATCCACCTTCGGCACAGCATACGTGCCGAGAAACTTTACCTGGGTTTGGAATTCACCTGGAACATTGCAGTCGGGAGACGTCGGGCCGACGACGTAGGGAGCCGTCACCGTCAGCTCGGGTAGCTGTGCCCGGAGATCGCAGACGTCCAGCGAGGTGCGGCCCGTGCTCGTTCCGCCCTGCAGGATCGTTCCCTTCCCCAGCCGCAGACTGAGGTTGACGTCCACGCCATTCCACGCCTCCCTGTAATTCCCGTAATTGCTGGCCAAGGTGAAGAGGTTGTTGACCTGACCGACTTTGTTCGGGTTGAGGTTGTACAGGCCGCCCACTGTGTACCCACCACCGTCAGGGAGTCGCGAATCGATCGGCGCGGTGATATCGAACTGGGTGTAGTCGGAGACGCCCGTCAGTGTGTTGTCGGTCACCGTGAAGTTGCCGTACGTGCGGCGGAAGTAGCCGACGTCCAGGCTCATTCGCGGCATCAGCTCGTGCTGGATCCCGGCCTCCCACTCCCACTGGTCGGGCCGCTTGCCCCAGCCGTGAAGCATTGCAGGATCGGAGAGCGTGCTGGGAATTGGTTGGCCGAATCTCAGGTCGCTGATGGTACCGCACTCTCCGTTCGCCATCGGATTCACGAGATCACATTGCGGGATGTAGTCGCCGTTGATGCCCAATCCAACGCGATCGTTCCAGGAACGTGTCACCGAGTTGGCCATCGCATTCACCGGATTGCCCAGGTTCGTATAGTTGCTGGTCAAGCGCTGCGCGAGGACGTATCGACTGAGGTTGACCTTGAGAGCCGTCCGCCCTGTGCCGAACAGATCGTAGACGGCACCGAGCCGTGGGGAAATGTCCTTCCAGCCCAGATAATCGTTTTTCGGAAAGGTGATGTCCCGATTGGGCACGAGCCCGCCAGGCTCGAGACTCTGCTCGGGGAAGTTGATATTCAGATAGTCGAAGCGGACGCCCAGATTGAGGGTGAGCCGGTCGAACGTCCATTTGTCCTGCGCATAGACCCCGAGCTCCGCTCCCAGATTACTCCGGAATCCATAGGGCGTGGCGATCTCGGTAATGAGGTTCGGGACGCCATTATTGAACCGGTAGCGCACGTTTGCCGGAATGTTGTTGTAGTCCTCGCGGCGTGTGCCGAATGTGTTGAGGAATCCGGTTTTGAACGCGTGAGCGCCGGTGATGTACGAGAGCGAGGCCTGGGCGGACGCGATATACCCCTTCACGCGGATGAACGGTCCAAGGCCCGTCTGACCGGCGCCCCGATAGAGCAGGCCCGGAATGAGTCCTCCCTGTTCGGTCACGGCAATCAGCGTCTTGTACACGTCCGGAAGGGGCTCGGTGAACGCCAGCTGATCTCCGCCTGAGGGGTAGCGGTCCTTCCAGCCCTGAATGATGTCGGACACTTTCACATCCAGCAGCCACTTGTTGCTGATCGGCGACGTGTAGCTTCCAGTGAAGAATTCGTTTTCGGGGAAGTCGTACTTCGTGGCCGATTCGTACGAGATGGTGGGCGTGAGCTGCTCCCAGACTCGATATTGATGCTCGCCGAAGAACGCGACCTTGTTCCGCGGACTGACCTGCCACGTCACGCGTGTGTTGAAACTTTGCTGGATCAGCGGCTGAAAGGCTCGCCGGCTGAGATCCGGCTCGTAAGTCCATTTGGTCGGGTCGCCTGCGTTCTGGTTCTCGTAGAGGCCGGCGATGTATGTCTGTGACGTCTGCCAGCGGGCGGCAGAGTAGAACCACAACTTGTCCTTGACGATCGGTCCGCCGGCTCCCGGATTCACGTCGTAGACCACCTTGAGGCCATTGGGCGTCCGCAGGCCGGCGCTCGCCAATTCATCCGTGTAGTTGCTCGACTGCCAGGACTCGTTGGCACCGGTCGCGAAGAAGGATCCCTTGAACTGGTTTCCGCCCTCGCGCGGAATCAGGTTCATCTGGACGCCGCCGAATGCCTGCTCGGCCGTGCCTGCCGAGTAGCTGACCGCCACTTCCTGCGTGGAAGTCATGTCGGGAATGAAGTTGCTCAACTGCCCGTTGCCGGAAGTGGCGCTGATGGACATCCCGTCCACCATCACGCGCTGGTCGTCCGCTCGGCTGCCATGGACAGTGATCGTGTTCAGATTCAGGTTGTTCGTACCGCCGTAGTCGAGTGGCCCGTTCATCCCGGGGATCAGGTTGGCGAAATTGTGCTGGTTTCTCCCCGCGGGAATGGCGTCGAGGACGTCTTTCCCGAGCGTGACCTGTTGCGTGACGCTCTGGATGTCGACGACCGACGCCTCCCCGGTCACCGTCACTGTCTCCTCCAGAGCGCCCACGCGCATGTCCGCATTCACGGTGGCGGTAAAGGTTCCCGCGAGTTCGATCCCGTCTCGTTTGAACGTGTTGAAGCCGGGCAGCGTGAAAGTCACGCTGTACGTGCCGGGACGAAGATCGACGATCTTGAACTGGCCGGTCCCGTCGGTCACCACCGACCGGACCTTTTCAATCAACGCTGGGCTGGCCGCTTCGACCGTCACACCAGGCAGTACCGCGCCCGACGTATCTCTCGCGACACCCGCAACGGATGCCTGGGCATACGCCGCCGCCGGGACAAGCACGAGGCACGCGACCACGAACAAGATCCCCTTCAACGCACGCATTCGCTTCTCCTTCGCGCAGAATGACGCAAGAGCGCTAACCAATTGAGGCGGGCGGATTCTGGGGCCAGCGAAACGGGCGGTCAATACACGCGATCAGGTGTATCTCGGTTTGACCTCGTGCGCGCTATGCTCCGCAGCGCTATGACTCCTTCACACACGAATGGCGGACGGGCGATCTGGGCAGGACTGATCCTGTTGTGCATCGGGCTCGGGCTCAGTTCGCATCTGCTCCGCTCTGACGTGGCGGCTCAAACACGAGCTGCCATGCAGGCGCCGATGTTTGAAGTCGATCCGTTCTGGCCGAAGCCGTTACCGAATCATTGGGTCCTCGGCGCTGCAGTGGGCGTGTGGGTCGACGCACAAGACCATGTCTGGATGGTTCACCGGGGAGACAACCCGAACACGCTCAAAGGCCTGGAAATGAAACCGCCCTTCAGCGAGAAGTGCTGCGCGACGGCGCCGCTCGTCCTCGAGTTCGATCAGAAGGGCAACCTGCTCAGACACTGGGGACCGGGACCGAACGATCCGTGGATGGACCAGGAGCACGGCATCCACATCGACCACAAGAACAATGTGTGGCTGGCCGGAGGCGGCGGCGCCGATTCCCAGATCCTGAAGTACACGATGGACGGCAAGTTCGTGATGCAGGTCGGGAAGAAAGGCGCGCGCCTTCGTGCTGGAGCCGCTCGCCCGATCAACGATCCCAACAGCCTCGACATGGAGAGCTTCGGCCAACCGACGAAGATCGTGGTCGATCCCAAGACCAACGAAGCCTACGTGTCCGACGGCTACGTCAACCACCGCGTCGTCGTGCTGGATGCTGATAGCGGACAGTTCAAACGCATGTGGGGCGCGTACGGCAACACACCCGACGACACGCCGGTACTCGGGCCATTGAATCCGCACCGCGGCAACGCGAACGCCGCACAGCCTGCCGACAGAGGCGCGGCGCACGATCCCAACGCGCCGCCGCAGCAGCAGTTCCGCAATCCCGTGCACTGCGTGATCGTCTCGAAAGACGATCTCGTCTACGTCTGCGACCGGCAGGGCGATCGGCTGCAGGTATTCACGAAGGACGGCAAGTTCGTGAAGGAAAAACTGATCGAGCCCAAGACCATGAACGCCGGCTCCGTCTGGGACGTGGCGCTGTCGAGCGATCCTCAGCAGACGTTCCTCTACGTCGCCGATGGTGAGAACGCGCTCATTCACATCCTGCGGCGCGATACGCTCGAGATCCTGACCGCATTCGGCGAGGGTGGGCGTCAGCCGGGTCAGTGGCATGGCGTGCACAACATCGCGACCGATTCGCAAGGCAACATCTATACGACCGAAACCTACGATGGAAAGCGCATCCAGAAGTTCACGTTCACAGGCCTGGCCGCAGTAACGAAGCCGTATCAGGGGACGCCATGGCCCGCGTCGGCAAGGTAGACTTCAACAGCAATACATGCCGGTGACCATCGTTCGGCGGATCGGCGTGTTGTCGATGACGCTCTGTGCGTGCGCGCTGCCCGCAATCGCCACCGCCGGCGCCGACACTCCGCCGGAGATCAGGTACGCGCTTGCCGCGTGGTCGACGGAACAGTCTGGCGACGTGTTCGCAATCGCCCAGGATGTCGACGGCTATCTCTGGCTCGGTACGCCAGACGGTCCCGTCAGGTTCGACGGCACACGCTTTCAGCCCTGGGCGCGAAGCGGGACCAACGCGCTGCCGGCCCACCCCGTTGCTGCACTCGCCGGTTCCTCTCAGGGCGGCGTGTGGGTCGCGTTTGCAGGCGGCGAGGGCGTTGCCCGGATCGATCGCGACGGCATCACGCGCTACTCCCCGGACGAGGGTGCACCGGCCGGCGTCAATGCGCTGCTCGAGGATCGACGCGGTACGGTGTGGGCAGCGACCGGTCACGGGCTGTTCCGATACTCGGGCAACCGGTGGTCGCGCGTGACCGACGCCGATGGCTACGACGGCGAGCAGGCATTCAGTGTCTACGAGGATCGCGTCGGCCGCGTCTGGGTCGGCTCCGCGCGCGGCCTCTATCGCCACGACGGCGGACTGATGCGCCTCGTCGATCGAACGGCCACCTACGTCGAGGGCCTGATCGAAGACGACGCGGGCAGCCTCTGGGTCACGGATCGCGCGGCAATCGTGAGAAAGCTCGACGCGCCAAGTCCTCTGCGCCTCGACCCACGTATCCACCTTCCGCTGCCAGGCTATCGCATCATTCCGGACCACCGCGGCGGGTTCCTGGTCGCCTCGTTCAGCGGCGGCCTGTTTCGTCTCGCCAATCCTTCCGGCGCGCATCCCCTGCTCGAGCCGGTCGAGTACGAGCATCGCATGCGCGGCTCACCGCGGGCACTCTATCGCGATCGTGACGACAACATCTGGGTCGGGATGCGCGGTGGCCTGATGCGCCTGTCCGAGCATACGTTCACGTCGGCGGGCCCACTCGACGGCCTCAACAAAGATGGCGTGCGAACCGCGGCTGTCGCTGCTGACGGCAGTATCTGGATCGCCACGACCCAGGCGCTGAACCGTCTGTCAGGCGGCAGCCGGCAATCGTTCGCCGTCACTCAGACGCGCGCCCTGCACGCCGATCGCACGGGAACGATGTGGGTGGCGACCGACGAGATGGTCGGCCGCCATGTCATGGGTCGCCTCGTCAAGGAACGCATTCCGGACATCCAGGCGAGCAGAGTGAATGGGCTCACGACGACGGCGGATGCGCTGTGGCTGTGCACGGCATCTCGCGGCGTGCTGTCGTGGAATGGCGACACGCTCAACTCGTATCGGCAGCCCGGAGAATCCGGCGGGCAGTGCAGCAGCATCCTCGCGGATTCGCACGATCGCGTGTGGGCTGGCTTCAGCAGCGGTGGCGTCGCGCTGCACGACCACGGCGGCGTGCGGACCCTGACCGAACGGGACGGCGTCGCACCCGGCCTGGTGTGGCAGATCGTTCAGGGCAGCGACGACGCCGTGTGGTTCGCAACATCGGGCGGTGTGAGTCGCTACCAGCACGGTCGCTTCACCTCTGTCACCGCGGCGCAGGCGCCCATCACCGGGGTCGTCCCGATACTGGTCGAGGATGCGCAGGGTTATGTGTGGGTGGGAGTGCACTCGGGCGCCGCGCTGATGCGCTTCCATGCGGGCGAGATGGACAAGATCGATCAAGACCCTCGTCATCATCTCGCCTACACGCTCTATGACGAGAGCGACGGGCTGCAGCCCGGGACGCAGATGTGGCAGAACGGGGCTGCCGGTGTGCGTGACATGGCTGGGCGGATCTGGGTCGTGAACGGTCCCGGCATGACAATCATCGACCCGCGGCAACTGCGCGAAGTACGCCGCTCTTCTCCGCCGAGCCTGGAAGTGGTGACGGTCAACGGCGAGCGGGTCAACCCGGCGGCCATCCGGCGCTTCGCGAACAGCAGCACCGTGCAGATCGAATATGCCGCTCTCAGCCTCTCGGCGACGTCGAAGTTGCGCTTCCGCCACTTGCTCGAGGGCGCCGACGCCGACTGGGTGTACGACGGTGCCGGCCGGCGCGCCAGCTACACGAACCTGCGGGCCGGTGACTATCGATTTCGTGTCAGCACCACGGAGGGCGGCCCGTGGACCGAGCCGTCGCTGTGGGCGTTCACCGTCGATCCACCGTTCTATCTGGGTCGCTGGTTTCTGGTCACCGCGGGCGCGCTGCTCGTGGGCGGAATCGCCGCGGGTGCGAGGCTACGGGTACGTGCGGTCAGAACCCGCTACGCCTTGGTGATCGCCGAACGCGCGCGGGTGGGCCGCGAGATCCACGACACGCTGCTCCAGAGTCTCGCCGCGCTTGGCCCTGAGCTCGAGGCGCTGGCAACGAGCGCCCCGTTGCGCGAGGGCGACATGACGTCCGAGTTGCGCCGCCTGCGCCGGCAGGTCGATCGGTCGGTGCGCGATGCCCGCGAGTCGATCCTGGAGTTGCGGCGCCATCCTATGGGCACGCCGCGGCTCGCCGAATCGCTGGCGCAACTCGCCGACGACACCGAGACGCGATCTGGTGTTCGTCCGACAGTGGCCGTCGTGGGACGCCGCCCGGACAACGCGTCTCCAGATGTGGACCTGCAACTGTTCCGCATCGCGCAGGAGGCCGTGGCCAACGCCATCCGGCATGGACACCCGACTCGCATCGCCATCAACGTCTCGTACGACGAACGCCAGGTCGCGCTCACGATCGTGGACGATGGCTGCGGCTTCGACGCAGGCGCGCAGACGGGCGCCACGCGCGACAACGAGCACTTCGGCCTCGTCACGATGCGCGAGCGCGCCGAGCACGTCGGCGGGGGGCTGCGCATCGAGAGCGTGCCGGGCACGGGGACCACCGTGCATGCCGTAGCGGGGTTGACCAACGAATGGGCATAGCGAGCCGGACCATTCGTGTACTGTGCGTCGACGACCATCGCCTGATGCGCGAGGGCGTCGCCAAGATCGTTGGCGTACAGCCTGACATGGAGGTGGTCGCCGAGGCCAGCAACGGCGAGCACGCGGTCGCGCAGTTCCTCGCGAGCCGGCCCGACGTCACACTGATGGACTTGCAGCTTCCGGTCACGAGCGGTCCTGCAGCCATGCGTCGCATCCTGGAGATCGATCCCGGCGCCCGGATCATCGCGTTGACTATGTACCGCGGCGACGAGGACGTCCACCGCGCATACGAAGCCGGAGCGGTGGGCTACGTGCTGAAGGACACGATCTCAGACGATCTGATCCACGTGATCCGCGAGGTGCACGCCGGCCGCCGCGTGGTGACGCCCGACATCCAGCAGGCGCTCGACGAGCGTGCCCGCCATCCAGCCTTGAGCCTGCGCGAGCGGCAGGTGCTGGAGCTCGTGGCCGAGGGGATGCGCAACAAGGAGATCGCCGCGGCGCTCGGCATCAGCGCGGATACGACCGGCATGCACGTGAAGAACATCTACACCAAGCTGCACGTGCACGACCGCACCGCGGCCGTGGCCAAGGCGATCCGCCGCGGTATCATCCGCATCGAGTGACGCCGGTCGCTCAGCGCGTTTCTGAACGCGCCTCAGGGGGCCGGTTCGCCGTCTCGATAGCCGAAGCCATCATCGGACGTTCCTCCGGGAGCCCGCGCCATCGCTGCACCAGGCGCAAGTTGCGATTGGTGCACAGCGTCCCGACCGTCAGTTCGAGCGGTACCGTCTCCGCTATCGCCTCCTGCAGCGCCGCGGAATCCTGAGCGCGCCAATATGCGTCGACAAAGGCCGACGCCGTTCGGATGCCGCAGGCCCGCAACCGATCTCGCCGCTTTTCGGCGTCTTCACCGGCACCGATATGCGTGAAAAGAATCGCCTGGTCCACCCAGTCAATCATGCGATTCGCAGGCACGCGTGTATGGAGCATGAAGTCGACGAGGTTCGTCGTCGCCATGTTTGGGATGTTCTCGATGTCCTCTTCCTCGAGCCTGCTCTCGTGCCAGACGGTGAGTCCATCGAGGTCACTCAGGGGAAGCTGTGTGTCGAGGCTGGGCACGATGAACTTCGCCAGCGTGACGGTTTTCAGCGCCGCCTGAAGGTACTGCCATGCGACCTGTGGGAACACACCCACAACAAAGGCAGCGACGAGGAGCGTGCGCTGCGAGGTCAGCTGATCGACCGCTGTCGTGCCGCTCGTGGTCGTCACCGTCAGGTTCCAGGCGTGCTCGAGGACCCACGTCGCCAACACCGCCAGGATGATCCTGAGCGAGAGCGCGATGTAGGCGCTGGCGCGAATGTCTCGCAGCACGTAGCGGCGGAAGATCATCTGCAAGGAAAAGAAATACGCGCCGAGGAATGCGTAATGCACCGGACGCGTACCAGTTTCGAACGCCTGACTCCACACCGAGCCTTGGACGCGTTGCATGAGGTCGCCTTCCCATGGCGGCAGTACGCTTAGCCAGCCCACCGCCAGCAGTACCGTGGAAAGCACGAGTGCGGGCGTCGTCTCGCTCGTAAAGACTTCCCCGACACCGGCGGTTCCAGCGCCGTCGGCGCGTGTCGGTCCAGGGTCGGCAAGCACGCCGGCTGCGTCACCGGTTTCCCGGATCTTGTCCATGAGCGCGCCCGGCAGCGGCCCGTACACACCTTCGAACTTCTGCAAACACGCAAGCACGCGCAGCCGGCGATTGGTCTCAATCCGCCTGTCTCGTAGTGCGCTGGGCGCCCAGTCCGCGTCGGTAATATCGTCTCGCTCATCCAAGAGGCCGAGCCGCGCGAGATTACCGACGTACTCCTTGAGCAAGCTGTATTTCCGCGTGGCGATGAACAGGTAGTACATCGTCGGTGGCAGCAGCGTAACGACGATCAAGAAGACCGAGCGCAACGCGGGCACCTGGAGATTCGCCGGCAAGAGAAGTAGGGCGCCGACGGTGACCATCACCAGAGGAATCAGGCCAAACGTGATCCAGGCGACGCGTTGTCCCTGCGTGCGAGTCGTCGGCTTCAGCAGGAGAACCAGCGCAACAACCGCAACCGCGCCCATCACAAGAACAGGCCAGTACGACTGAATGAAGGCCTTGGTTGGCCCGAATTGCCACGCGGCGTAGACGAGCGCCCCACCGCCATAGAGCAATACCATCGGCCAGACCAAGGTGCTCTGGCTGTCGCGAACGCGGGGTGGGTCGCCCGTTTGTCCGGTCTCGCTGCCTGACGGCCGCCCTTCTTCTGTCATGAGAGCCTCTTTGCAGACACAACGTGCGAACGGTATCCACCGAACGCATCCTGAGGTGTCGCGTCTGCTCCGGAGAATCTCGGGGTCTTCGTAACCATCGCAGTCATCATCTTGCACCTCTTTGACATGAGCGAAAGATGACACGTGAGGCAACCCGGCAAACTCCGTTCTTGCTTTGAAATCGAGACTCGACTGGACATACTTTCCTGGGCAATTCGTGCCGAACCGGGCAGCGCTGTCGGCGAAACCCCGCTAGTCTGGATCTGGTGAAGATCCTGCCAATGGTCGGCTTCGTCAGTCTGCTCGCTGCCAGTTCGGTCGCGGCGCAGACGTGGGTCACACCTGAGACCGGGACGGGCACCATCAGTGGTCGCGTAGTGGCCGCCGACAGCGGAGAGCCGATCTCTCGTGCCGAAGTTCACCTGACAGGTCGCGTCACAAAGGTGCTGTCGGCAGACGGGCTGGGGCGGTACGCCTTCACAGAGCTGCCAGCCGGCCGCTATACGCTCACGGCCGGGCGGAACGGCCATCTCACGATGGGCTACGGCCAGCACCGACCGCACGATGGAGTCCGGTATTTCGAGCTCGCGGACGGGCAATCGCGCGACCGCATCGACTTTGCATTACCAGATGGCGGGGTCATCGAGATCCTCGTGACCGATGAAGCGGGCGAGCCGGTTGAGGGCGTCTTCGTGGAGGCACAGCAGTTCCGTCACTCGGGTGGTGCTCGACGACTCCTTGCTCTCCCCTCCACGGCGCTGAGGCAGCGAAATTTCGAAACCGACGATCGCGGGCGCGTTCGGCTCTACGACCTGCCGCCAGGCGTGTACTACTTGCGTGCATTGTTTCGCCGGCCGAAGTCCCCACCGACTGAGCCTGGCACGAGCGCACACAAGAAACTCGTCTACCTGCCCACGTTCTATCCGGGAAAGACAGCGGTCACCGAGGCGGTTCCGGTGACGCTCGCGCTCGGCCAGGAGATGAGCCTGCATCTGCCGCTGATGCCTTCGCAGGTCGAAGTGACTTCAACGGACGCGGCACCGAACGCGACTCCGGCAATGCCGACGGCAACGCTTCGTGCCACGGTTGTGCCCGACGATGTGACGGTGAGCGTATGGACGCCCGGGGAATTTCTGCTCTACCTGGCGATGACGGAATACAGTCACGTCCAGATTGGCATCGAGCGCGACGGAACGTTCACAGCCACTGGGCTGACGGGAACCGCGCTGGGTTGGACTGGCGAAGGCCAAGGCTGGTTTCTGCAGGCGGTGATGCGCGGCGATCGCGACGTGACCGACAGTCCACTCTCGTTCTCGAGCGGTATGGAGGTCGACGATATCCGCGTCGTGATCACACGACAGTTCACCACGGTGAGCGGCGAGGCGCGTGACGAGCACGGTGAGCGGGTCAGCGCCTTTGTCGCACTCGTGTTCGCGGAAGACCCTGCGCGCTGGACGCCCGCGAGCCGGTTTATCGTTCGTGCGCAGTCCGAGGCTGATGGTCGGTTCAGCATCATCGGCCTGCCGGCTGGCCGCTATCGTGCCGCGGCGCTCGATGCCCTTGACTATGGAGACGAACGCGACCCGGAGTTGCTCAGCCGGCTGAAATCGAAGGCGGCACCCATCGCGATTCGCGATGGCGAGTCGGTGACGCTCACGCTCCCGCTTGTGACGTTCTGACATGGTGACGCAGGTGAAGCGAGGGGTCGTAGCGGTGACGCTCTGCATCGCGATGGCGGCGACCGCATTCGCGCAGACACCCGCATCCGCCTCGCGTGCCGGCACTGGTCGAATCAGCGGTCGCGTCACCGGGACCGATGGGAGCGGCCCGTTGTCATCCGCGCAGGTCCGCCTGACTGGCGCCGCGATCGGCAACGAGGCCCGCATGGGGATCACTGATCTTCAGGGCCGTTACGAGTTCGTCAGGTTGCCGGCAGGGCAGTACACGATCGAGGCCGAGCGCCACGGGCATCTCGCGGTTCGATACGGCCAGTCTGAAACGAATGCGACCGTGCTGGTGACGGTCGCCGCCGGCCAATCGCGCGACGGGATCGACCTCGCGTTGACGAAGAGCGTAGCCATTGCGGTGCGTGTGACGGACGAACTCGGCAATCCCCGCGCCGGAGTGAACGTGCGGGCGATACCGCACGTTGCCGCCGGCGAGCGGCCGAAGAGACATGTCGCGTTCGGCCTCACCGGGGTCTTTGAGAACCTGTTTGCGCGAGAGCTCGAGACCGACGACAGAGGCGAAATCCGGCTGTTCAGTCTTCCCCCTGGACTCTACGACGTGGTCGCATCGGCATACGAGTACCGCGGCTATCTCATGGACAGCCCTGAGGCGGCGAGCGATCGCCAGCTGATTTATCCGCCCATCTACTACCCAGGTACGATGGTTCCTGGCGATGCCGAGCCTGTGTCGCTGCGCCCCGGTGAAGAGACTCACGTCGAGATCTCGCTCGTTCCGGCACGGGCCGCACACATCAGTGGCCGCGTGGTGAACCCGGACGGCACGCCCGCCCAGGGGTATGTCGTGCTGTGTGATGCCTGGGCAGGTCCGGCGCGCTTTCGTGCCGATCTGTCTGATGGCCACTTCACGTTCTGGAACATCTGGCCTGGCGTACATCTGATCGACACGGATGTCGAGGGCGAGATCCCGTGCGCATACCGTTCGCTGACAGTCACGGTTGCCGGCGAGAACATCTCTGACCTGGTTCTGACAACGGCATCACGAGGCACGCTGAGTGGTCGGGTCGTCTTCGACACCGGTGTGCCCCCAGCCGATCAAACGGCACACATCGTCGATCTCATCGCCTCCCCTGGGCGGAGTTCGTACGACAGGATCTCTGTAAATGACGACTGGACATTCACTGTCGAAGGCATCACGAGTCCATCAGTCCTGCGGTCGGCGAGTTACGGGACCGGCTGGTATCTGAAGTCGGTGACGCTTGGTGGCCGTGACGTCACCGATACGCCGCTCGAAGACGCGAGCGACTTGCGCGTGCTCCTGACGCGCACGATCACCACAGTGGACGGCTCGGTCACCGCCGGCCGAGGTGATGGCGTGAGCAACTGCAGCGTGCTCGTCTTCAGCGAGGATCAGGGCCTGTGGACTGCGGAGAGCAGCAGGTTCATCAAGGCGGTCGTCACGGATCAACGAGGACGGTTCAAGGTCGAAGGCCTTCCGCCGGGGCGGTATCTCGCCGCCGCGGTTCCCGATCTGCAGCCGATGGAAGTGCCGGATGCCGCCTACCTCACCCGACTGAAGGAGAAAGCATCGAGGGTGACGCTCGCCGAGGGCGAATCGATGACGGTGAGTCTCCGGGTCGTGGGACCTAATTGAAAGGCTGAGCAGTGACGAACGCCCAGTGATGTTCGAACTCCACTGAATCAGCCGACGGTCGAAGACCGATCCCGGCCGTGATGCCTGCGTCGGCAAACGCCCTCATGGCGACTTCAAGCGAGTGCAGCGAGCGCGCGTTCGCCACAATCGCCGCCCATTCCTTGAACTGACGGTGTTGCAGCCAGTGATCGGTTGCAGTCACACGAAATCCGGCCGCATCGACGACCGCCAGCAGTTCGCTCGCCGGCAACATGCGGATGTGAGTGGGATCACGCAGTTGTTCCAGCGCATTGTGAAGGCGTCTCTCGGCGGGATCGTCCGAAGAAATGAGATCGCCGATCACGAGCAGGCCATCGGATTTGAGGACCCGCTTGACTTCGCGAAGGACGACGAGCGGGTCGGAGAAGTGGTGAATCGACAGCCGGGTCACGACACAATCGAAGGCCGCGGTCGCGAACGGGAGGCGTTCAGCAAGCGATTCGACGAATTGCGCATTCGCTGAACCGGCGGCGCGACATGTGGCGCGCGCCATCTGAATCATCTTCGGCGTCACGTCCACGCCAACACTGAGACGCATAGTGGAGGCGAGACTCGCCAGCAGAATCGCCGGACCACACGCCAGGTCGAGCATCACCCCGGATGCCCTGGAGGCAATGGCTTCCTTGAAGCGATCGGTGACGGCTTCAGCGGAGAAGGCCGGAGCCCTCGCCATCGCCTCCGCTTGCCGTGAAAATTCGGCCTGGACCAGTTCGCGATGGCTCACGTGTTCGATCGGCACGCGTCGCGCTCTCGGGTTGAGCGCGACGCGTGCTTCTCATCTCGCGACGATCAGAAATCCACCTGCACGTTGAACCGCATGAACCGCGGCAGCAGTACGGCCGTCGGCTGCATCCATCGTGCTCCGTTCGTCGCCGGGTCGTACACCGTCTCGTACGTCGTTGCGGTGTTGGAGTTGAACAGGTTGTACACGTCGAGACCGACGTTGGTTCTTGTCTTGCCGAACCGAAGGACCTTCGCAAAGCGCATGTCCACGGCGTTGATACGGTCGCCGTACACCTGGCCCGGCAACAAGAGGTCCACGTCCTGCGTCGCCAAGCCGGGAGCCAGCGGTCGTCCGGTCGCGGCCTGGAACTGCGCGGCCGTCAGGCGATAGGTCGCGGTCCTCGATGAGCCGTTCGTGCCCACGGCGGCGCCGGGCTGCGCGTTCGCCTGCGAGCGGAAGATCGCGCTGACGAGGACGTCGACCTTCGGCACGGTGTAGGAGCCAAGCCCTCGGACACTTGTGAGGAAGGGTTCCGTGGCGTTGCAGGCGGTCTCACCGTTCACGATGCCCTGGAGGATGACCGGTACCGCAGCCGTCCCGAGCGTGGGAGACATGGGTCGCCCGAACCGTCCCGTATAGGAGTCGCACGTGTCGTTCACGCCGCGGCCCGTGCTCGTTCCGCCCTGAACCGTCAGGCCCCATCGCGTCCTGGCGTTGAAGGACACGTCGACGCCGTGCCAGTAGTGCGTCTCGTCGCCGTAGTCGTCGGTGGTCGTGTAGTACGAGTCGGTCGCACCAAGGCTGCTCCGCGTGTTCCGGGTCAGGAACGTGACGGGGTAGCCGCCTCCATTGGGCAGTGCCGGATTCGAGGGTGCGATCAGGGTGACCTCGTCGTAGTCCGCGGCCGTGAGCGCGCGGTTGTGCGTAACGAAGAAGTTGCTCCACACCCGGCGGTTGTAAGCGACTTCCACCGCGATCTGCGGCGCGAGTTCCTGTTGCACGCTGATCCCGTACTGCCAATCGCGATTGCGCGTGCCCCATCCCTCGAGCACAGCGGGATTCACCGTCGTGGTCTGGTTGAAGGAGCCCCAATTGTTAGCCGACCACGCGCCGCACTCGCCGTTGGCCAGCGGGTTCAAGAAGGCGCATTCGGCGATGCGATTCCCGTTGGGATCCGACCACGAGCGATTGATCGACGTCACGAGCGTCTGGCCCGGATTGCTGATCGTGTACGCGTCACCCGTGTACGCGCCCTGAAGGTATTGCCCGATGTTCCCCTTGAGCGCCGTCTTGCCGTTGCCGAAGACGTCGTACGCGACACCCAATCGGGGTGAGATGTCGTGATACCCCTGTACGCCTTCAGTGCGCGGCAGCAGCACCGGGCCGCCGAACTCGTTGTCGGCGATGATGCCGTTCTCTCCCTCCGGCGCCCAGCTCGAGGCGGTTTCATACCTGATGGCCCCCTGCAGCGTCAGCTTGTGCCGCGTCCACTGGTCCTGGACGTAGAAGCCGTTGTAGAGAATGCTGTTGCTGGTCTGGTTCGTTCCCACCCGCTGCGACAGCTGGTTGGGCACGCCGTTGTTGAACCGGTAGCTGATCTGCCGGCCGACGTACGTCGTGCCCTCATTGTTCATGTACCCGGCCTGGTAGCCCCACTTCATGTTGTGGCTGCCGGTGACGTACGACATCGCCGCTTTCCACGTGGCGTGTTTCTGGTTGCTCGACGGTGCCGGGTTGAATCCGCGATAGATGAAATTCGCGAACGGCACGCCGGCACTGGTGGACTGCTCCGTCACCGGAATGAAGTCCGTCAGCACACCGTAGGGACGCGGATCGCCGTTGTCGGTATAGAACGCCGAGTAGCCGGTCTCGAGAAGCACGCGATTCGAGAACGGTGACGTCCACGTGGTCTGCATGATCTTCGCGGGCGCGTCCCAGATGGACCCTGACTCTGGCGAGACCGTAGCTGTGCCTGGAGTGACTCCGGGGCCTGTGGCGATCCAGTCCTTCCCGGGACCGCGGCATTGACTTCCGCCTTCTGTGTACGCTCCTGCGCTGCAGTTCTTCGTGTAGTCGATGTAGAACCCGACCTTGTTCCTCTGCGTCGCCTGCCAGGTCAAGCGCACGGCGTTCAGTGTCTTGGAGGTGGAGTTGCGAACGCTCGGGCTATCAGATCTCGCATACGTCCAGGCGTTCGGGTTCCCCGCATTCGCGTTGACGTAGAGGTTCTGCTGCTCCTGGTACGTGCCGATCGCACGCGTGTTGCCGTAGAACCACACGCGGTCGCGCAGAATCGGTCCGCCCACGGCCAGGTTGGCGTCGTAGCTCTTGATGAGCGCCGGCAGCTCGTTGAATCCCAGTGAACGGAGATGGTCGTCGATGTTGCTCGACTGTCCCCAACTGCCCGCATAGCTGGTGAAGCCGGTGCCGCTGAACGAGTTGCCGCCCGTCTTCGGGATGATGTTGAACGCCGGTCCGCCGCGATCTGCCTCGCCGAGGCCGCCCGAGATGGCCACCTGCACTTCCGACGAGTTCGACATGTCGTAGAGGTACCCGGACACTCCGCCGCCGTTGCCTGGCGCACCGACGTTCATCCCATCGAGCTGAATGAGACCTTCCGTATTTCGCCCGCCGCGCGCCGAGAAGAAGTTGTTGATGGTTGCCGCACCGCCCCCGAAGCCGGTCGCTTGAATAGCGGGGATGGCCGCGATGTAGTTGCCGTAACTTCGCGACGCCGGAAGCGCGCGCACGATGTCTCCGTCGATCACCGTCTGCTGGCGCGCGGTCTGAACGTCCACGACCGGTGACTCACCGGTGACCGTGATGGTCTCCTGGAGTTCGCCGACTCGCATCTCCGCGCCGATCGTCATGACGCCGCCACCCGACAGCTCGACTCCCTCGCGCACAACGGTGGCGAAGCCGGGCAACGTGAAGGTGACTTTGTAGGTACCGGGTGGCAAGTCCGGAATGCGATACTGCCCCGTTTCGTCGGTCACGCCAGTGCGGACCTTGGTAATCAGCGCCGGACTCGACGCTTCAATCGTGACACCCGGGAGCACCGCCCCCGATGTGTCGCGTACGGCTCCGGCGAGACTCTGCGCACTCGCCAGGCTGGGTATCGCGCCAACAATAGCCGCCACCACCAGGACTCGGATCAGCGTTCGGATCATGAGCGAGAACCTCCACAACCGCTTTTGGTTACGAGGGATGGCCCTGAGACTGGGTATGCCGCGAAGACTGCGCGGACTATGGACCGTTCCAGCACGACTGTCAAGACAAGGGGAAGGCTTCGTGAGCCAGGACGGTCGACTGGCTCACGGCAACTTCAGGGGCCCCTGCGAAATCCGAGGCGCCCCCGGAACGCGACGTCTACGATCGCGCGGAAACGGCGTCGACGAGTTCACAACACGTGCAAGCCGTCGCGCGGAGTGACTTCTCGATGGTCACACCGTCGAGTCTTCGAGAATCCGCGGCGCGGGAATCGGGACGATGAATCGTCCACCGCGATTCAGGTACTCCTGCTGCTGGCGCATGATTTCGTCCTTGAAATTCCACGCGAGGAGCAGAACGTAGTCGGGAACGGGTGACTGGAGCAGCTTTCCGGGATCGTGCACGCGGAGGTGTACCCCCGGCATGATCTTTCCTTGTTTGTGTGGGCTCAGATCGACGACGTAGTCGAGCAACTGGCCATCGATTCCCGAGGAGTTGAGCAGAATCGTCCCCTTGGCCGACACGGCGTAACCGGCAATCCGGTGACCGCGAGCTTTGAGTGACCCGAGCAACGCTCTGAGATCGGCTTGAATGGCCCGGACCCTCGCTGCGAAGCTCTCGTAGAAATCCACGCGATCAACACCAAGTTCTCGTTCCTCGCCGAGCAACTGCTCGACCGCAGCGCTGGGCCGTCCTGTCCGTTGTACGTACATGCGCAGCGAACCGCCGTGCGTCGGAATGCGCCGCACATCCGTCAACACCAGGCCGTGCTTCGCCATCAGCCGCGCGACGGCGGTCACGGAAAAATAACAGAGATGCTCGTGATACACGGTGTCGAATTCGCCGTGGTCGATGAGATCGCGAACGTACGGCGCCTCGATCACCGCGACGCCATCATCTGCGAGGAGAATGCGGATGCCGTCCACGACCCCGGTCAGATCGGCGACATGCGCCAGCACATTGTTCCCGTGAATGACGTCAGCCCGCAGTCCCTCGGCGGACAGCGATTGCGCGAGCTCGCGGCAGAAAAACTCCTCCCGCGTGGGTATCCCGCGGTTGCGCGCGACGGATGCCGGACCCGACGCCGGATCGATGCCGAGCACGGCAATGCCGCGCTCGGCGTAGTTCTTGAGAAGGTACCCGTCGTTCGACGCGATCTCGACGACATGGCTGCCTGGCCCGAGTCGTCGCGTCTCGATCAGCTCGAGCGCGTTGTCGCGGCAGTGCGCCACCCATGCGTCGGAGACGGACGAGAAATAGGGATACTCCGCGTTGAACAGCACCTCAGGCGCGACGGTCTCTCGAATCTGGACGAGCGAGCATGCCGGGCAGAAGACAACGGTCAACGGAACTTTCGGCTCCGGCTCGCTCAACTGAGCTTCGGAGAGCAGCCCGTTCACCAGCGGCATGTTTCCGAACGCGAGGATCTCGTGGAGCGTGTCGTGTCCGCAGCCGCGGCAGGTCTGAATGGTCGTGTACATCATGCGCGCACCTTGGTGACTGGCCGCAGTGCCGAGTCGGCAATCTCGATAATGGAATGAAGGGTATCGATCACTTCGACGCGTTTCCCACGGGCATGTCGCGGCCCACTGGGCGGTACAGCGGCCAGTTTCGATCCCTTTCGGACATGATCCGGGTGTCGGCGCTGGGCCAGGCGATGGCGAACGCTGGGTCGTCCCATCGCACGCCTCGTTCTGCGTGAGGCGCGTACAGCTGGTTCATCAGGTACAGCACTTCGGAGTGGTCTTCGAGCGTCTGAAATCCGTGGGCCAAACCCTCTGGAACGTAGAGCGACGCGCGGTTCTCCGCAGACAATTCCACTCCGAACCACTGCAGGTAGCTCGGTGACGAGGGGCGCAGGTCCACGATCACATCGAAGATCGCGCCGCGAATGCACCGGATCGTCTTCGCCTCGGCGTGTGGCTCCGCCCGATAGTGCATGCCGCGAAGCGTCCCGCGGTACCGGTTGTAGGACAAGTTGCTTTGCGCGACTCGCGGATCGATACCGTGCGCCGCAGCCTCCTCCTCGCACCACACACGCGCGAAGAAGCCTCGCTCGTCTTCCTTGCGTTCCAGATGGGCGACGAGCGCGCCGTGCAGCGGAGTCGCCTCGAAGATCATCGCTCCACGCTTCGCGGGCCGGCTGCGCTGAGTCCGGCTCGTGATGCCTCTGGCACATCGGCATCGCGGCGCTGCCACTCCAGCGCGCCGTTCAGGAGGCCCTGTGAGCGCAACCCCTCGAGGACCTTGAGCCTCGAGAACGATGAATCGCGAAAGTTCGCGTTGTTGAAACGCATGGACTCCAACCCCGTGCGCAGTCCCTGCACGGTTTCCGCGAGGTCTGTTTCAGGCACATGGCCTGGGGCCAGCGTGCTGAACAGCGAGAAGTCGACACGATACGAACGCTTATCCGGAGGCGCGTCCTGGTTGATGGAGACCTCGGTGCCAGGGATCGCCGCCGCGACCGCGTTGGCCAGTTCGCGAATCTGATAATTCCACTGATTGCTGCCGGCGTTGACGACCAGATGGCGTCCGCCCGATCGCAGATCGCGGCTCACCGCCCACTCGATGGCCCGCGCCATGTCCAGCACGTTGATCAGCGGCCGCCAGGGTGTCCCGTCGCTGAGTACGGTGATGCGGCCGGTCGAGAGAGCTGACGCAACGAAGTCGTTGAGCACGAGGTCGAGACGGAGGCGGTCACTCATGCCGCACGCTGTGGCAAACCGCAGGCAGGTCGTGCGAAAGCTGTCGTCGGCTAGTTCAGCGAGTCCGACCTCGGTCAGCACCTTTGACCGGGCGTACTCCGTCAAGGGGTTGACCTCCGATGATTCCGTTCGAGCCTCGCTGCTGGCGAAGCCGTACACGCTGCAGCTGGATGCGAAAACGAATGACGCGACGCCTGCGGCCTTGGCTTGTCGCGCCAGGGCGACGCTCGCCCTGTAGTTGACATCCAGTGTGACCTCGGCGTGCGCTTTTCCCATCGGGTCGTTCGAGATCGCCGCAAGGTGCACGACCGCGGACACTCCGTCGAGTGCCTTGGGAGGCACGCGGCGCACATCCGCGAAGTACTGCAGGTCGATTCCGCTTTCAGGCACGGCCGCCGCGTCCGTGAGGCAGTGCGCGAAGTAGCCCAGGTCCATGCCGACCAGCATCGCATCGGGATAGCGCCAGCGGAGCCGGCGCATCACCGAGGGACCGACGTAGCCCAGGTTTCCAGTAATGAGGATCTTCATGTTGTACCCAAGCTACCAGACCTTCCACGGAGGGTTGCCGGAACTCCACAGTTCCTCGAGATAGACCTTGTCGCGCAACCCGTCCATCGCAGCCCAGAAGCCGAAATGCCTGTATGCGGCCAGATTCCCTTCACGGGCGAGCGCTTCGAGCGGCGCCTTCTCGAAGACGGTCGAGTCGCCGTCCACGTAGTCCAGCACGGCAGGTTCGAGCATAAAGAACCCGGCATTCACCCACATGCCGTCGCCGTCTGGCTTCTCGAGGAAGCCGGCCACGCGCGGCTGTGAGCCCTCCAGCGTGAGCGCACCGAAGCGCCCGGGCGGCTGTGCCGCGGTCACCGTGGCAAGCACCTTATGCTCACGATGAAATTGCAAGACAGCGTCCAGGTCCACGTTGCCGACGCCATCTCCGTACGTCATGCAGAAGGTCTCGTCGCCGACGTGATCGCGAACGCGTTTCAGGCGGCCACCGGTCATTGTGGCCTCGCCGGTGTCGATGAGGGTGACAGACCAGTCCTCCGCGCAACTGCGGAGCACGTCCATCCGGTTCGCCCGCAAGTCGAAGCGGCAGTCGGCCTCATGCAGGAAGTAGTTGGCGAAGTAATCCTTGATCAGATGGCCCTTGTAGCCGCAACAGATCACGAAGTCCGTGATGTTGTGGGCGGCGTAAATCTTCATGATGTGCCAGAGAATTGGCTTGCCGCCGATCTCGACGAGCGGCTTCGGCCTCACTTGAGTTTCTTCGCTCAGGCGGGAGCCGATCCCGCCGGCAAGGATGACAGCCTTCATTCACGCTCCTCAGATGTTCGAGCTGCCGTGTGACCGAGAGTCGGCATCGTTCGCGCTCGCGAAGCATTCGACGCCGGGTCAGCCACGCACCGTGCTCGCAGCGGCCTCAGCCGGTGAAACGGCTGGTGCTCCACTCGAAGATCGGCCTGATGACACCCTCGACCGATCCCGCGTACTCGACTCGCCTGAATCGCCCTCGAGGCTCCCGATGATCTGAAGCACGACGATGCTGTCCTCCCAGACCTGGCCGATGTCGGATGCTAGCATGAACACAGACGAGCTGGCGTGACTGCGCGGCCGCTGATTGGCTCCGGCGGGCGGCCTCCCTCGCGCGCTGTCACATTCTGCACATCATTGCCCTGGTCCGCGCATGCATCGAGGACTTCGGCTTCGGCGGCATCGACCACTCAGTACCTCATGCGTGTCATCAACGGTTCATCTTCGCGTCAGTAACCTCGTTTCCTCGGACCGTGATCGCAATACTCCTCACGATTTTCATTTGCACTCCCGGCGGCACTTTACGTACGCCGCGAGGTCCCTCTTATTTCCCGAGCATCGATCTGGTGAACGCCACCCAGGAGCAGTTGCCGCCCACATCGCCGACGACCTCCGCTCGCGGCAGTGTCGTCGCAACTCTGGCGGTCGAAGGAGTGCGCGTTCCGTCGGTCACTGTCTCGCTGCGCCGTGTCGACGGCAACGTGGTCGTGGGACAGACGACGAGCGACTCGATCGGCCAGGTGACCTTTCCTGATGTGCCGAGCGGTCGCTATGTGGTGCACGCCGTCCGTGATGGCTTCGTAGACTCCGAATCGTCGCCGTTCACTGTTCGTGCCGGCGAGACTGAACAAGTACTCGTCGAGATGCGATTGACGTTCATCCGAGAGAGCGTGGAGGTCGTCGTTCCCGCCAACTCGCCGACGGAGAGTCTCCAGCCAGTGGCGGTCAGCGACGTGCTGAGCGGGGCGAAGATGGATATCCAGCCGCTCGCGGGCGACGATTTCCAATCGCTCCTCACCGTTCTCCCAAGCGTCATTCGAGGCCCGGAGGGGCGCTTGCGTATCAAGGGCGGCGGGCCGACCAACGGCGCGCTTCAACTCAGTAGCGCAAGCCTGAACGATCCGTCCACTGGCGACTTCGATCTCGAGCTGCCCAGCGGCGCGGTTGAATCGGTCGAGGTGTTGTCCAATCCTTTTGCGGCCGAGTACGGCCGCTTCTCGACGAGCGTAACGCAGGTCCGCACCAAGCGCGGCACGAGCGAGTGGATCGTCAAACCAAGCAATCTGGTACCGGGATTCGGGAAGGGATTCGCCTTCGTCAACAAGTTCGAACCGCGGCTGTCGATTTCCGGACCGCTCAAGCGCGATCGCCTCTTCCTCGGCCAGTACTTCCAGTATCGATTTGCCCAGACGCCGGTCAAGAGTCTGCCAGGCAGTCCTCAACTTGGTCTCGAGAGCCTCGATTCGTTCACGCGGCTCGACGCGGTGTTGTCGTCGCGCCATGCGCTGACGGGAGGCGTCATCTATTTTCCCCGCAAGATTACCAATGCGACCCTCTCGACGTTCCGCCCGCCCGAGACAACGCCGAGGTTCACGCAGTCTGGCTTTTCAGCGGGGCTGGCCGATCGCCTGATCGTGTCGGCGTATGCGGTCCTCGAGACGACGCTGGCGGTGCGCACCTTCGAAGTCGATCAGAAGACCCAGGGCGAGCAGCCGATGGTTTATGCGCCGCAAGGGCAGAGCGGCAATTTCTTCAACCGCCAGGAGCGCAATGTTCGCAGCGTTCAATGGGTGGAGGCCTTGACGCTCTCGAAGGACTGGGCGGGCCAGCACGTGTTCAAGGCCGGTATTGACATCCAGCACTCGAGGTTCGATGGCGACAACTACAGCCAACAGGTCGATGTCGTCCGTCTCGATGGCTCACTTGCCGAGCGAACGACCTATTCACCGTTGCTGACGCACCCTGAGGTCTCCGGTACC
>Ga0070674_100000226_pt1 | contig 27650 bp, 17 predicted proteins | sample KBSM33metaG_FD_65344 | JGI IMG/M metagenome (GOLD analysis project Ga0070674, IMG submission 65344) | Miscanthus rhizosphere microbial communities from Kellogg Biological Station, Michigan, USA - KBS M3-3 metaG | ecosystem: Host-associated > Plants > Roots > Rhizosphere > Soil ... | reverse complement strand
TGGGGACACGCCAAGCCGCGAACAGATCTTCTCGTGCCGCCCGAAGACGGCGGCCGACGAAGATGCCTGTGCCACGAAGATCTTGACGACGCTCGCGCGCCGCGCGTATCGCAAGCCGGTCACCAAGGCAGACACGACTCGTCTGCTCACGTTCTATCGCGCTGGCCGAGCCAGGGGCTCGTTCGACGACGGCATCCAGATGGCATTGCGCCGGATGCTGGCCAGCCCGTCGTTCGTGTTCCGCGTCGAAGAAGACAACCCGACTGCGAAGCCAGGAACGCTGCAGAACGTCACCGACATCGAGCTCGCCTCGCGGCTGTCGTTCTTCCTGTGGAGTACGATCCCTGACGATGCGCTGATGGATCTGGCGGTGAAGGGTCAGCTTCGCACTCCGGCGGTACTCGAGCGTGAAGTGAGCCGGATGATTGCCGACCCGAAGGCCGACGCCTTCGTGGCCAACTTCTCGGGTCAGTGGCTCCACACGCGGAACCTGCGAACCGTTGCGCCCAACCACGACGAGTTCCCCGACTTCGACGACACGCTGCGCGATGCCTTCCAGACCGAGGCCGAGATGTTCTTCGAGAGCATCGTGCGCGGCGACAAGGACGTCCTCGACCTGCTCACCGCCGACTACACCTTCGTGAACGAGCGGCTCGCCAAACACTACGGAATCCCGAACGTCTACGGCAGCCACTTCCGCAAGGTGACGGTGACAAACGACGCACGCCGCGGCCTCCTCGGGAAGGGCGGGCTGCTGATGGTGACCTCGCGCGCGGATCGTACGGCGCCGGTGCTGCGCGGAAAGTGGGTGCTCGAGAACGTGCTGGGGACGCCACCGCCGCCTCCGCTGCCGAACGTCCCGCCGCTCGAGGGTAGTACCGAAGAGGCGCCCAGGACGCTTCGCGAGCGCATGGAACGTCACCGTGCCAGCCCGACCTGCGCCGGTTGTCACAAGCTGATGGATCCGATCGGCTTCTCGCTCGAGAATTTCGACGCCATCGGAGCCTGGCGCACGCGCGAGGCCGGGGTGCCCCTGAACGCATCAGGACAGCTGGCTGACGGGACCCAGATCGACGGCGTAGTCGCCCTGCGCAACGCTATTCTGGCGCGGCCTGACGTGTTTGTGCGCACGCTGACGGAGAAGCTGATGACCTACGCGCTCGGCCGCGGGCTTCAGTACTACGACATGCCCGTGGTCCGGGACATCGTCCGAAAAGCAGAGCGTCAGGATTACCGTTTTTCAGGCATCATCATGGGGATCGTCAACAGCCCGGCTTTTCAGATGCGGGCCGTGGGCGACAGCGACCGTTAGTTGCGGTCGGGGGACTGATTCATGTTTGTGACCAAGAAGGCGTTACCCAGACGAACGTTCCTGCTCGGCGTCGGGACGACGCTGGCGCTCCCGCTGCTCGAGTCGATGGTGCCCGCGTTCACGGCGCTCGCGCAGACGCCGGCCAAGGGTCCGCTCCGCTTCGGTGCCGTCTACTTCCCGAATGGCGCCACCAACAAACACTGGTTCCCTGACGCGACGAGCCCGGGTTACGAGTACAAGACGATTCTCAAGCCGCTCGAACCGTTCCGCAATCAGGTCACCTCGTTCGGCAACCTCTCGCGAGCCGGTGGTAAGACCGTCACGGATCACGCTGTCAGCTCCGCTGGTTGGCTGAGCGGCGCGGTTGCCAAGCAGACCGAGGCGGAAGACATTCGCGTCGGCATCAGCATCGACCAGGTGATCGCGAAGCAGATCGGCCAGGACACGCAGCTTCCGTCGATGGAGGTCGCAACCGAGGACTTCAGCGGCTACGTCGGCGGGTGCGTCCCCGGTTACAGCTGCGCCTACATGAACAGCATCTCGTGGGCGTCGGAAACGCAGTCCAACCCGATGGAGACAAACCCGCGCGCGGCGTTCGAGCGGATGTTCGGGCGATCGAGTACGCAGGCCGAGCGACTCCAGCGCATCCAGGAAGATCGCAGCATCCTCGATTCGGTCACGGAGGAAGCACGCGATCTGCAGCGCAAGGTCGGTGTGCGCGATCGTGCTCGCCTCGGTGATTACCTCGACAACGTGCGCGAAATCGAACGACGCATACAGCGCGCCGAAGCGCAGAACTCGAAGAAAGTCATCGCGCTCGATGCGCCGCTCGGCGTGCCGGACAACTTCGTCGATCACGCGAACCTGCTGTTCGATCTGCTGGCGGTCGCGTATCAGTCCGACCTGACGCGCGTGTTCTCGTTCATGATGTCGCGTGAAGCGAGCCAGCGGACGTACCCCGAGCTCAACATCCCGGGCACGCACCACGACGTCTCGCACCACGGTGGCCGCCCCGAGAACATGGAGAACCACGCGAAGATCAACCTCCACTACGCGCAGTTGTTCGCGCGCTTCGTGGAGAAGCTGAAGGCGATGCCAGAAGGCGACGGCAACGTCCTCGACAACTCGCTGGTGTTCTACGGCGCCGGCATGAGCGACGGCCAGGCGCATGCGCCGTATCCGCTTCCGCTCGTGGCAGTGGGGAGTGCCGGGGGCAAGGTGAAAGGCGATCGGCACATCGTCGCGCCGGAGTGGACTCCCGTGGCAAACCTGTGGCTGCAGGTCGCCGATGTCTACGGCACGCATCTCGACTCGTTTGCCGAGAGCACAGGGCGGGTGGACGTCTAAATTGGGTTTCGTTCGAACCTCCCTGGTCGCCCTGCTCGTGCTCGCCGCAGCTGTCCTCGCGACAGCCGCGGAGGCGCCGCTCCGTCTGATTGATGCCGTCAAGTCCGGGAACCGCGAGGCCGTCCGCGCGTTGGTCAAGCAACCCGCGGCGCTCAAGGTCACCGAGCGCGACGGTACGACTGCGCTTCACTACGCCGTGCGCGCCGACGACCTCGAGACGATGCGCATTCTGCTTCGCGCGGGTGCCGATGCGACGGCCGCCACGCGCGAGGGCATCACGCCGCTGCAACTGGCAGCCGTGAACGGCAGCATTGCGGCGACGCAGGTACTGCTCGAGGCCGGCGCCAATCCGAACGCGGTGTTGCCCGAGGGCGAGACCGTCCTGATGACGGCCGCACGGACCGGGAGCGCCGACGTGCTGAAGGCGCTGATCGATCACGGGGCCGACCTGAAGGCGCGTGAGAAGTGGTACGGCGAAACCGCGCTGATGTGGGCGGCAGCCGAGAACCACGTCGATGCGATCAAGTTGCTCGTGGCGCGTGGTGCCGACGTCAACGAGCGTTCCCGCGCGCTCGATGTTCCACGCCGCCGCAACGGGCAATCGATTCTGCCGCTCGGCAGCTGGACGCCGGCGATGTATGCGGCGCGTCAGGGTTCGCTCGAGGCTGCGATGACGCTTGCGTCTCTCGGCGCCGATTTGAATCTCACTGATCCCGACGGCGCCACCGCGCTCGTCCTCGCGATCATCAACGCGAACTACGACGTTGCCGTCGCGCTCGTCGAGAAGGGTGCCGATCCGAACGTTGCCGACAACGAAGCAAAGATGGCCGCGCTCTACGCGACCGTCGACATGGATCGCCTGGCGATCGGCCATGGCCGTCCCAACCCGAAGGCATCGGGCGAGCTCGCTGCTGTCGACGTGGTCAAGGCGCTGCTGGCCCACGGCGCCGATCCGAATGCGCGTCTCGCCGCACCGACCTTCCAGCGGCACCACACTGGCGGCGATCGCGCGCTTGGCGAAGGGTCGACGCCGTTCATGCGCGCGTCCAAGTCGGGCGACATCGCAGTGATGAAACTCCTGCTCGCGGCGGGCGCAGATCCGAAGCTCACGCAGCCGACTCAAGCCAATGCGTTGATGCTTGCGGCCGGCCTCGGCTGGCGCGACGGCAGTCCCGCGGCTCCTGCCTACGATCAGGGTTCGGAGAAGGACGCCATCGAAGCGATCAAGCTGTGCATGGAATCCGGCATCGACATCAACGCCACCACGACGAACGGCGAAACCGCGCTGCACTCTGCCATCACCGGGCGGGCGTCCGTGACCATCGTGAAGTTCCTCGTCGAGCACGGTGCCGATCTCAACGCCAAAAACAAGCAGGGGCGCACGCCGCTCGAGGTCGCCGTTGCCAGCCGTAAGGACGTCAGCGACATCGTTGCTTACCTGAAGGGAAAGACCGGCACGAACTAGAATCTGGGGGCGATGGTTTATCTGCGCGCTGGTATTTCAGTCCTCGCGCTGACACTTCTTGCCCCGCCGATCGCAGGCGCGCAGAAGAGCGCCGAGTGTCCCACGTCGGAATGTGCGGGCACTGCCAGTTCGTCCACGCCAGCCTCCAAGCGCCTGTGGCTCGAGGCGGCGTCCATTCACAAACTGAAGCTGGAATTCGTCGACGCCCTGCAGCGGTTCACGCGCGCGCAGGCCGGGACATTCGGCGACGAAGGAGCGGAGCTTCGTCTCAGTGTCGAGTCGATGCACGAGGCGCTCGATCGATGGGATCGGGCGGTGAAGCAGTTTCAGTCGGACGCGAGTCGTGTCAATCCATCCGCCGAAACGCACGTGGCCGTGGCGACTGTCCTGCTCGACCGCCAACGCCTCGAGGATGCGGTGCGCGAGCTCAAGGCGGCAGAGAACCAGGACGACAACCGTGCTGACGTCTACACGCTCCAGGCGCTCGCCTACGCGGCATTGGATCGAGAGGCGGACGCGGCGCGGGCATTGCGGCGCGCCACCGCGCTCAATCCTGACAACGCCGCAGGCTTTTACACGCTCGCGCAGCTCCTGGCTCGACTCGACCAACAGGCTGATGCGTCGCGTGCCATAGGCGGCTTTCAGCGTGCGCTGGCCAGGCGTGCGACGTCAACTGCGGCGCTCACCGTGGCGCCGTTCGAGCGCGTCGATCTGTTGAGGCAAGCCGCGGGCGTGGCGCCAATCTTTCCGCAGGCGCGCTACATCGACGGATACGCGGCGTTGCGCACCGGAGACTACGCCACCGCCGTCGTCAAACTGCGCGCCGCGTCTGCCGAAGATCAGATCGTGGCCGGCGATGCCGTTGCGCGGGAGCGCGTCGCTCGAGCGGCAGCCATGATCCGTCAGGGTCAGCTGGATGCGGCGCTGAAGGACCTGCCGACGATCGTTGCCGACTCACCCGAGCATGCCGAGGCGCATCGCCTTCTCGGCCTCGCGTACTGGATCGACGATCAACCCGGGAAAAGCATCGACTCTCTGCGCTCCGCGATTCGTCTGGCGCCCGGTGACGAACGCGCGCGCGTCGTCCTGGCCGAGGTGCTGGCCGGCGATAGACGACTGGCGGAAGCCGGGCGAGAGCTGACGCAGGCGCTCGAGGGCGGGTCGCGCTCGGGGCGCGTGCATCACGCGCTCGCGCAGCTATACGAGCGGCAGTCGCTGCTGCCTCAGGCCGCGACGAGCTTCCACGACAGCGAAGCGTTCGGGCCCATCGTAGGCCGCGACGAGTTCTACCGTGCGCTCGGCGCGCTTCTCGTCAATCGGGCCGACTTTGACGGCGCGGCGGAAGCGTACAGGCGGCGCATCGAGGCCAATCCGAACAGCGGCGAGGCACATCGCCAGCTTGGTGAAATCTACTTCCTTCAGGGCCGCGACGAGCAGGCACTGGCGGAATTTCTCGCGGCGACGTGGCTCGACCCGAGGGATGCGAAGGCGTTCGCCGCCGCTGGCCAGGTGCAGGCGCGGCTGCTGAAGTATGCCGACGCGGTCACGGCCCTCGACCGCGCGCTCTCTCTCGATCCCGGTTTGAAGGAAGCCCGATATGCGCTCGGCACGTCGTTGATGCGGCTCGGGAAAACCGAGGAGGCGAAGCGGGTGCTGGAGCTTTTCCAGCAGCAGCAAGCCGACGCGGAAGCGGCGGGCCAACGGGCGTTCCAGCTCGATGTTCTTCGCCGTGAGGCGTCGAAGAGCCTGCTCGCAGGCGCATTCGATCAGGCGATCGCGTCATATGTCGAGGCGCTCAAGCTCGAGCCCGACAGCGCCCGCTCACGTCGCGACCTCGGGATTGCACTGTTGCGATCGAAGCGCTCGCAGGAGGCGATCGAGCAGCTCGGCGCCGCGCAGACGCTGGAACAGACCGCGGAGGGCTTTGCCTATCTGGCGGATGCGTATACCGCCGCGGGCGATCGTGACGCGGCGTCTCGACAGCGTGCGCTCTCGCAGCAACTCGTTCTGCAAGGCAAGCTCGCTCGAATACGAGAGCTCGCAAAATAAACCGCTTCGCCAGGTCCGTGCACCGACAAGCGAAAGGCGACTTGCACCGACAAGAATCGCGTTCGCGTCGACAATCGAAGAGGGATTGCACCGACAGGTATCACGTTTGCACCGACAAGCGAAAGGCGGCTTGCACCGACAAGGGTCGCGCTCGCACCGACGATCGAAGAGGGATTGCACCGACAGGTATCACGTTTGCACCGACACGCGAAAGGCGACTTGCACCGACAAGGATCGCGTTTGCACCGACACGCGTAAGGAGAGTTGCACCGACGACCGTAAGTGCGATCGCACCGACTATTTCAGAGTGATTCCCGTGCCCTCTCGCGCAACATAGAACTTATCCACGGCAAGCCCCGTGGCAGTTTCGACGACCCCACTGGGCCACTTGATCTCAATCCGATCGACGCGCATCGCCTCGGCGAGCCCGAAGTGCGCCCTCGTATCGCTGTGCGACATGTAGCTCCCATCGCCACGAACGAACGTCGTCAGTCGCCGCTTCCCGGTCTCGATCCGCACTCGTGCGCCGATGCCATCGCGATTGCTCTTGCTCCCGATCAGCCGGAGCGTGATCCAGTGATTCGCTGAAGGCGTGTCGTTGCGCAGCAGTGTGGGCCGATCGTTCATGTTGACGACGAGCACGTCGATGTCGCCATCGTTGTCGTAGTCGCCGAACGCGGCGCCGCGGCTCGACTTCTCCTGCAGCAACCCTCCGCCAATCTCGGCGCTCGCATGCCGGAAGCGCGTGCCCTCGTTCACGAACACCTGCTTGCGCTGCTGATAGCGCGTGCCGAGCCCGTGCTTGTCGACCTCGGGATACACGTGGCCGTTCGAGACGAAGATGTCGAGTCGACCGTCGTTGTCGAGATCGACGAACTTCACGCCCCACCCGAGATACGGACCGGCGGTAGCAGCGATTCCAGTGGCGTAGCTGCGGTCGGTGAACAGTCCCGCCGGGCCGTTCTCGTAGAGCGTGTTGTAGTCGTGCGAGAAGTTCGTGACGATGAGATCGGGGAGGCCGTCGTTGTTGTAGTCGCCGGCGTCGGCGCCCATGCCTGCTTGCGGACGCCCGTCGCCGCTCAGCGCCGCACCTGACACCAGGCCTTCTTCGACGAACGTGCCATTCCCGCGATTGCGGAACAGCAAGTTCGGCACTGAATCGTTCGCCACGTAAATATCCGGCCAGCCATCGTCGTTGAGATCGGTGAAGACGACGCCGAAGCCGTAGTAGCCGGGATCCTTGACGCCGGCGCGAGCGGAGACGTCGGTGAATGTGCGGTCGCCGTTGTTGTGGTACAGGACGTCGATGTCGCCGGTCAGTCGCTTCGGCCCGCAGAAGACGTCGGTCGCCATGAAGCGGCAGTTGGCCGTGGCGCCTCGCGCGGGGATCGTCTTGTCGTCGAACGCGACGTAGTTGGCGACGTAGAGATCGAGATAGCCGTCGTGATCGTAGTCAGCGAACGCGCAGCTCGTGCCCCATCGTGTCTCGTCGAAACCCGCAGGGCGCGTGACGTCGACGAAAGTGCCCTTCCCCGTGTTGCGCCACAACGCGTCGGCGCCGAACGCCGTGACGTAGACGTCCTTCGCGCCGTCGTTGTCGATGTCACCGACGCACGCGCCGGATCCCCAGCCGCGGCGATCGAAGCCGCTCGCCGCCGTGACGTCGCGGAAGTGCCCACGCCCGTCATTCTGATAGAGCGCGACCATCGGATCGCCACCCTTCGCGAAGTTGTCGCGCGTCGAGCCGTTGACGATCAGCACGTCGAGGTCGTCGTCGTTGTCGTAGTCGAAGAACGCCGCGCCGTTGCCATTGGCGTCCACGATGTAGTCCTTCGCGGGTCCGCCGGAGACGTTGACGAGATCGACGCCGGCTTCTGCCGCGACGTCGATCAGCTTGATGGCGGCACGCTGTGCAAGAGGGGCTGAGACCGCCATCGTGACCAGCAACAGCGTGGACACAACCCGTACGGCGAGTGACATCGGCGCACATTCTGGCAGATTCGAGTCATGCTTATGGGCGGCCCCCCCAAATCGGGGTACAGAAGCCTTTTCCGACGATCACGTATCCTAGTTTCGCGAAGAGTGACGATGTCGAGCAGACTCCGGATTGGTGTGCTGGTGGTCGCCGTGTGGACGGCGGCAGTGGCGTCGTCTGTCTCGCGAGCCGAGCAGGGCGCATCAGGCCCGGCCGCAAATCCAGCCCCGCGCAACGCAACCGCTCAGGTCACGAATCGGGTCAACGCTGCTCCGGCGGCTGCCGATCTGCAGAAGGTCGTCAATCAGTACTGCGTTGGCTGTCACAACTCACGGGCGACGACATCCGCGACCGTGTCGGGCGTGATCCTGGACAAGGCGGACCTGACGCGAGTCGGCGACTCCGCCGCGATCTGGGAGAAGGTGATCAAGAAGTTGCACGCCGGCGCGATGCCGCCGGTTGGCATGCCGCGTCCCGATGCGGCGGCGCAGGCAGCGCTGATCTCGTATCTCGAGACCTCGCTCGATCGAAGAGCCGCAGCCACTCCTAATCCGGGTCGCCATCTTCCGCATCGGTTGAACCGCGCCGAATACCAGAACGCGATTCGCGATCTGCTCGCGCTCGAAGTGGATGCCGCGTCGCTGCTGCCGCCGGACGACTCCGTCGATGGCTTCGACAACAACGCCGACTCGCTTGGCGTCTCTCCCTCGCTGCTCGAGCGCTACCTGTCGGCGGCCGCGAAGATCAGCGCGCTCGCAGTCGGCGATCCCTCGATCGGTCCGAGCTCCGAGACATATCGCATTCGCGGTGACGCGTCGCAGACGGCGCAGAACGAAGACCTGCCTCCCGGCACTCGGGGCGGGCTGATGGCGTTGCACACGTTCCCGCTCGATGGCGAGTACGTCATCAAGGTCAAGCTGCTCGAGATCAATCTCGGATCGATTCGCGGTCTCGAGTATCAGCATCAGCTCGAAGTGACTGTCGATGGCGAGCGCGCCCTCCTCGCGCCGGTTGGCGGACCCGACGACTACACGCAGTCGTCGCTCAACGCGACCAACGTGGTGAACTCACTCGCCGAGCGATTGCAGGTGCGCGTCAAGGTGAAGGCCGGACAGCGCAAGGTCGGCGCGGCATTTCTCCAGCGGTCGGCGGCGCAGGGTGGCAACCGCCTGCAGCCCTTCGAGCGCAGCACGCTCATCGCGACCGATCATCTCGGCCTCCCTCACGTGGAGAACGTGACGGTGAGCGGACCGTTCAACGCGACCGGTGCCAGCGACACGCCCAGTCGTCGTCGGCTCTTCACGTGCACCCCGGCCAGGGGGAGTGCCGAACGGCTGTGCGCCGAGAAGATTGTGTCGACGCTGGCGCGCCGCGCGTATCGTCGCCCGTTGAACGATGCGGATCTCGCGAGCCTGATGAAGTTCTACGACGCCGGCCGCGCGGACGGGAGCTTCGATCGCGGCGTCGAGATGGCGCTGCGCGCGGTGCTCGTCAGCCCGAAGTTCATCTTCCGCATCGAGCACGATCCAGGTGGTGTCGCGCCAGGGGCACCGTATCGCATCAACGATCTCGAGCTCGCCTCGCGCCTGTCGTTCTTCTTGTGGAGCAGCATCCCGGACGATGAGTTGTTGGAAGCGGCGAGCAAGGGACGACTGCGCCGGCCAGAGGAGATCGAGCGGCAGGTGCGGCGGATGCTCGCGGATCCGAAGGCGCAGGCGCTCGTCTCGAACTTCGCCGGCCAGTGGCTCCATATTCGCAACCTGCGGAGCACGACGCCTGACAAGAACGACTTCCCGGACTTCGACGACAACCTTCGGCAGGCGTTCGAGCGCGAGCTGGATCTGTTCGTCGGAAGCATCATCACCGAGGATCGCAGCGTCCTCGATCTGATGACGGCGGACTACACGTTCGTAAACGAGCGACTGGCGAAGCACTATCGCATCCCGAACGTGTATGGTCCCGACTTCCGGCGGGTGACCGTGACCCAGGACGCGAGGAGAGGCCTGCTCGGGAAGGGCGGCATCCTGCTCGTGACTTCTCACGCTGACCGCACATCGCCAGTGGTGCGCGGTAAGTGGATCCTCGATAATCTGGTCGGGACGCCGCCGCCGCCGCCGCCGCCGGTTGTCCCGCCGTTCCCGGAGGAGACGCCAGGAGCGCCGAAAACCGTGCGCGCGCGAATGGAGCTTCATCGCGCGAGCCCGGCGTGTGCGGGCTGCCACAAGGTCATGGACCCGATCGGCCTGGCGCTCGAGAACTACGACGCGGTCGGTGTGTGGCGCACCCAGGATGCGGGCCAGCCGATCGATGCGTCTGGTGAGCTCTCAGATGGAAGCAAGATCAATGGCGTCGTGGAGCTGCGCGAGTCGTTACTCAAGCGCCCCGAGCTCCTCGTCAGCACGATGACGGAGAAGCTGCTCACGTACGCGCTTGGTCGCAGCGTCGAGGCCGACGACATGCCGGCAGTGCGGACGATCCTTCGCGGCGCTGCCACCGACGACTATCGATTCTCGGCGCTCGTTCGTGGCATCGTGACGAGCGTGCCGTTCCAGATGAGAAGAGCCGAAACCGACCCAGGAACCCATTAGTGGTATGCCCTTCCCAAGTCATTGCCGGCCGCTCCGTTGTCGCGGCCAGAAAGATCGGCGTCGGAGGCTTGTTGTGACTGTCGCTCCCTCAGCTCATGCGGTCCCCTAAGATGTTCATCTCGAAGAGATCAATTCCTCGCCGCACGTTCCTCCGTGGCGCCGGTGTCGCTATCGCGCTGCCATTCCTCGATGCGATGGTGCCGGCCCTGTCGTCGGCTGTCGCGCGAGCAGCCGCGGCGCAGAAACGCGTCGGGTTCGTCTACATCCCGCACGGCGTGATCATGGGCCAGTGGACGCCGGCGGCCGAGGGTGCGAACTTCGAGTTCACACCTATCCTGAAGCCGCTCGAGCCCTACCGCGATTCGCTGGTGGTGGTCAGTGGTCTGAACCGCGTGGAGGTCAACAGCAATCACGCCGTCTCGTCCGGCTGCTGGCTGACGGGTACGCCGCCGAAGCGAACGGACGGTCCGGACTTCGAGGTCGGCGTGTCGGTCGATCAGGTCATCGCCAAGCGCATCGGTCAGGACACGACGTTCCCGTCACTCGAGGTCGCGACCGAAGACTTCAGCGGTCTGGTGGGCGCCTGCGATCCGGGCTACAGCTGCGCCTACATGAACACGCTGAACTGGCAGACGCCGACGACCCCGCTGCCGATGGAGATCAACCCGCGTGTCGTGTTCGAGCGTCTGTTCGGTGGTGGGGGCACGCTCGAACAGCGCCTCGCGCGCATGCGCACCGATCGCAGCCTGCTCGACTTCGTCGCCGCCGATCTGAAGCACATCGAGGGGGGGCTGCCGACGCGGGACCGCGCACGGCTGGACGAATATCTGAGCTACATCCGGGAGATCGAGCGGCGCATCGAACGCGCGGAGAAGCAGGCGCATGCGCAGCCGGACGTGCCGAACGCGCCGGTCGGCGTGCCCGAGGCCTATGTCGAGCACGTGGCGCTGATGTTCGATCTGCTCGCGCTCGCATACCAGGCGGATCTGACGCGCGTGTTCACGTTCATGATGGCGCGCGAAGTCAGCCAGCGTACGTATCCAGAGATCAACGTGACCGAACCGCACCATTCGATCTCGCATCACGCGAATCGCCCGGCCGCGATCGAGGGGCACGCCAGGCTCAACGCGTATCACGTGAGCATGTTTGCGAAGTTCGTCGAGCGGCTGAAGTCGATGCCGGACGGCGACGGCTCGATCCTCGACCACTCGCTGCTCGTTTATGGCAGCGGCATGAGCGATGGCAACGGGCACACCGGCTCGCCGCTACCCCACATCGTCGTTGGTGGTGGCGCAGGTCAGATCAAAGGGAACCGGCACATCATGACGCCGCCGGGCACGCCTCAGGCCGATTTCCTGCTTACCGTTGCTCAGAAGAGCGGCGTCGAGCAGGAACGATTCGGGGTGAGCAAGGGCGTCGTGGACCTGTAAGATCTGTAGGGATCTCGCCGATGTTTCTCTCGAAGGTCTCGATTCCTCGTCGCCGGGTGCTCCGGGGCATGGGCGCCGCGCTCGCGCTGCCGTTCCTCGATGCGATGGTGCCGGCGTTGACGCCGATGGTGATGACGGCTGCCGCCGCCCGGAAACGCCTGGGATGCGTCTACATCCCGCACGGCTGCATCATGGATCGCTGGACGCCGGCGACCGAGGGCGCCGGATTCGAGTTCACTCCGATCCTCAAGCCGCTCGAGCCCTACCGTGACGCCGTCACGGTCGTGACCAACCTCACGAGGCCGGAGACCGGAGGCATCGATACCAATCACGCCGGCGCGCCGGCATCGTGGTTGGCCGGCGTGCCGCCCAAGCGGACCGCGGGTCCTGACTATTCCCTCGGCATGACGCTCGACCAGCTGGTCGCGAAGCATGTCGGCCAGGAGACGACGTTTCCGTCGATCGAGTTGGCGACGGAAGACTTCAGCGGCCTGGTTGGCGACTGCGCCCCTGGGTTCAGCTGCGCCTACATGAACACGCTCAGTTGGCAGTCGGACACCGCGCCGCTGCCGATGGAGATCAATCCGCGCTCGGTGTTCGAACAGTTGTTCGGTGGCGGTGGCAATCGCGACGAACGGGCCGCTCGCATGCGAACGGACCGGAGCCTCCTCGATTTCGTTGCGGACGATCTCAGGGACGTGCAGTCCGGGATCGGATCGCGCGACCGTGCGCGCCTGAATCAGTACCTCGATCACGTTCGCGAGATCGAACGGCGCATTCAGCGTGCCGAGAAGCAGGCGGCCACGATTCCCGACGTCCCGAACGCGCCGGTGGGCGTGCCCGAGTCGTTCGAGGAGCACGTCACCCTGCTCTTCGATCTGTTGTTCGTCGCGTATCAGGCGGACCTCACGCGCGTCTTCACGTTCATGCTCGGACGCGAGCTCAGTCAGCGGACGTACCTCAATATCGGCGTCACCGAGCCGCACCACTCGATCTCGCACCATGGCAACCGGCCGGCGGCGATCGAAATGCACGCGAAGGTGAACACGTATCACCTCACGCTGTTCTCGCAATTCGTCGAGCGATTGAAGTCGGCCGAGGACGGCGACGGGTCGCTGCTCGATCACTCGCTGCTGCTCTACGGCAGCGGCATGGGGAACGGCAACGTGCACTCTCCCGACCTGCTGCCCACGCTGCTCGTCGGCGGCGGTGCGGGCACGGTCAAAGGCAATCGGCACATTGTCGCAGACAAACTCACACCGAACGCCGATCTCCTCATCAGCGTGGCCGAGACCTACGGCATCGAGCTCGAGAAGTTCGGTGGCAACAAGGGACGAATTTCCCTCTAATCCAGGTGGGGCGATGAGATCGAGTTTCGGGGTTGGAACAGTTCTCGTCGCTCTAAGTGTCGTTGCTGCGCTCAACGCGGCCACGACCGATACGCGTCTCATCGAGGCCGCGAAGAGCGGCAATACTTCCGCTGTGACGAGCCTGCTTCGGCAACGAGTGCCCGTGGACGCCGCGGAAGCCGACGGCACGACGGCGCTTCATTGGGCGACGCGTCTCGATCGCGTGGACATCGTGCAGGCGCTGCTCCGTGGAAAGGCACCGGTCAACGTCGCAAACCGGTACGGCGTGACGCCGCTGATGCAGGCCGCCGTCAACGGAAACGCGCAGGTCGTCGATCTGCTGCTCAAGGCTGGTGCCGACGTCAATGCGACGGGCGCCGACGGCGAGACGGTCCTGATGCTGGCCGCCCGAACCGGGCGACCTGAGGCTATTCAGCTGCTCATCGCAAAGGGAGCGAACGTCAACGCCAGCGAAACGTGGCATGGCGAAACGGCCTTGATGTGGGCGGCCGCCGAGAATCACTCCGCGGCCGTCGCGTTGCTGGCCAAGAGCGGCGCGGACCTCAATGCGAAGTCGAAGATACCGGAGTTCCCGAAGGTGAAAGTGGACGCGGCCACCATGGTCGTAACTGCGCTTCCCAAGGGTGGGTTCACAGCGCTGCTGCTGGCGGCCAGACAAGGTGCGGAGGACGGTGTCCGAGCGCTCGCCGAAGCCGGCGCCGACCTGAACGCCACCGACCCGGATGGGACGTCAGCGCTCAACATGGCGATCATCAACGCGCACAACGAGGTCGCAGCGCTGCTGGTCGAGAAGGGCGCGAATCTGAGCCTCGCCGACGCCGCCGGCATGACGCCGCTCTATGCGGCAATCGACATGCGGCACCAGGAGCCGCTCATCAACCGTCCGCTGGCCAAGCCGTCTGGTGCGATGATGCCGCTCGACCTCATCAAGGTGTTGCTCGCGCACGGTGCCGACCCGAACGCCAGGCTCAAGACGCCGCTGCTGATGCGACAGCACAACGGCGGCGACGCGTCGCTCAACGAAGGTGCCACGCCGCTGATGCGTGCCGCCAAGGTCAGCGATGTCACGACGATGTCGCTGCTGCTCGAGAAGGGAGCGGATCCAAACCTTCGGCTGCGCAACCAGACGACGGCGTTGATGATCTCCGCCGCGCGCCAGGGACGGAACGCCGGTCCGGAAGAGAACACGATCGCCGCGATGAAGCTCTTGATCGACAAAGGCGCGGATCCGAACCTCGTGAACGACAACGGCGAGACGGCGCTGCACATCGCCGTCGCCCGTGGCGACGCACTGGTCCGCTTCCTCGCGGAGAACGGCACCAGGGTCGACATCAAGGACAAGTTCGGCCGGACGCCGCTCGACGTGGCGATGGGTGTGCCTGGGGGAGGTGGTGGACGAGGCCGCGGCGGTCGTGGCGGTCCGGCCCCGACTGCCGGCACCGTGCGCGAGAGCACGGCGGCACTGTTGAAGGAGCTGATGAAGGCGCCTTAGGATGGTCAGGATCAAGGTCTGAGATGGTTCGTCTTCTGTGCTTGTTGTCGTTTTCCCTGTTGGTTTCCTCCTGCGGTAGTTCCTCTCCATCGTCACCGTCAACGGCGCCGAGAGTGTCCGGCGCATGGATTGGCAACTCGACGCTGACGTCTGTCAGTGGCGGTGAATGCGTCGGGACCACGCTGGCTGGCGCCATTGGGAGCCGAGACATCTTCTCGGCGAGGATCCAGCAGACGGACAACGATCTCGCAGCATCGCTGACCTATGAGGGCAACCGCACGAGTTGCGTCTATAAAGGGAGCGCCAACAACCAGTCGGTCAGCCTCAGTCTGGCGTCGTGCCCGGACGGCCGCATCGAGACGTTCGTGTGCTCGAACGGCGACGTGCGGCGACTGGAGATCGTGGGTTCTCGCGTGAGCGTACAGAACGACAATCGGACTGGAAACGGCACCGATTCGACGACGCTGAATGTCTACGCGCCTGGAAGCACGACCTCGCTCGGCACGCTCACGGTGACGTCCCAGTTCCTGTGGAACATGCTCGGCATCCCGCACAACGACTTCCACATCTTCGACGGATCGATTCTGCCTGGCTACGTCGACGGGACGACCATCATCCCCGAGGAGTTGACCCCTTTCTGTACGAAATGTGGTTGGTTCTAACTCTGCGAAAACTCTGTCAACTCCCAATTCCCAAGGGCCCAACGCCCAATCGTTCATGGTTCCTTGTTGGGAGTTGGGAGTTGGAGGTTGGGAGTTGACAGGTTGTTAGACCGCCCTCAAGAACCAACGATCGAGAACGACGCGTCGAGTAAACCCAGGTGACGTAAGAAGCACTCGCCCGAGCGCAGCGAGCGCTGTGCGTACCGGGGCGGGATTCATGCGAACAGCCGGGTGTCGCTTGCGGATCGCGTCCGCATACGGCTGAAGATCGTCGACGCCATGCCGGCCGCCGGCTGCGATCAACGTTTCAGCCGCGCGCCTTCCAGATTCGATCGCCGGGCGAATGCCTTCGCCGCTCTCTGGATACGCGAGCCCTGCCGCATCGCCGACGAGCATCACTCCCGTATCGATGACCGGACGAGGTCCGACGCCGGATCCGAGATACGCGTGCCCGTGCCAGCGCGCGCTCGAGACGTTGGAGATGATGCGTCGGTTCTCGAGGAAGCGGACGAAGTCCCTCAGGTACTCACCGAAGCCGAGATTGCCCCTCCGTCCGATCCCCACGTTGATGAAGTCACCCTTGCGCACGCACCAGGCGTATCCCTGAAAGTCGCGACAGAAGAACAACTCCGGTGTCGTGCCTGACACGCGTGTATGCCCGTCAGCGATTGGGAACTCGGCCTCCTTCGCGACGATCGGAGCGTCGTCAACGGCAGCGCCGCGCAGGTGACGCGCGACCGGGCAGAAGTGGCCGCCTGCTCCGATGACGATCGGCGCCGCGATCGACTCGTTGACGATCCAGCGATCGCCGCCGTGACGAAGGGTGCGAACGAAGCTGTCCTCGAGCGTGCGAGCGCCAGAGCGTCGCAGCAGGTAGGTATCGAATTCGCACCGGCGGATCGCGTAGCTGACCACGTGCGAGTAGCGAGTCTCAACCGGTCGCCCGCCCATCACGCTGGTGCGGAATGCCGTGATCTCCTGGAACGTGAGGCCGGTTGCGCGGTACTCGTCTGGCGTCAGATCGAGGAGAGGAAAAACATCAGGCGTCAGCCAGCCTGCGCATACCTTGTCACGCGGGAAGCTGGCGCGATCGGCCACGATGACGTCCCAGCCGGCGAGGCGCAGCAAGCGCGCGGCCGTGGAGCCGGCAGGGCCGCCACCGACGACGAGCGCGTCACAGCGAATCACTCAGTTCCACGACCACAGCGTCAGCGCGGTGACGTCCTTGACGAATATGCGATTGCCGGAGATCGCTGGTTGCGCCCACGTCTCGTTTGCCGAGACCTTGTACTTGCGAACCGGCTCGAACGCCGTCTGGCTGTTTCGCGCGATGACCAGCTCGCCATCGCTCTCGAGGCTGAAGAGCAGATCGCCGGCGCGGGCGATCGACGCATGGGCAGCCTGTCGCCCTTCAGAGGTCCACAGTGTCTTCCCCGTTCTCGCGTCCATCGCGTAGTACTGCCCCGCGTTGCGGCCCGAGAGCCCGAAGAGCATGTCGCCGGCGACAACCGGCGTTGCGTATCGAAGCGGCAACTCGGCGTTCTCCCAAATCTGCTCCGTGGTCCACTGGCCGGCTCGCCTGGCGACCGCGAATGCGAAGAGCGGTCCGGTGCCCGCCACAATCACCGTCTGACCGCTCACGATCGGCGTGATGGAGTTGGAGACGAACTGATGGACGAGAGGCCGCTCCCAGAGCAGCGCGCCGCTGGTCGCGTCGACTCCGACAATCTTGACCTGCGTGGGCGTGATGATCTGCCGAACGCCATCGATGGTGGCGACCATCGGCGAAGCATAGCCGGGACCATCACCAGTCCAGCTCCACACGACAGCGCCCGTGTTGACGTCGAACGCTGTCAGGGCTCCTTTGTCGTTGCCACCGACGTGAAAGATCACGTGGCCGGCATCGATCATCGGCGAGAACGCATGCGACGTGTACAGCATCTCCGGGCCGGTCCCGGGTTTCTGCCAGACCTGCTTGCCCGTGGCCGCATCCCAGGCCGTGACGACACCGGTCATGCCGATCGAATAGAGGCGGCCATTGAAGAACACGGGCGTGGACTTCGGTCCAGGGCCGTGCTGTTTCGCTGCGGGATTCATCGTGAAGGTTGCGGGATACCCGGCCTGCCACACGATCTTGCCGCTCCCGGCGTCGAGTGCGGTCATCGTCTCGTTGTCGCCGATGCGTGAGAACTGATAAACGCGGTTCCCGACGAGGAGCGGAGTCGAATAGCCGGTTCCGATCTCGACTTTCCACTGCTCGCTCAGCGTCTCGGGCCACGCCTTCGGCGCCGTCAGGCCGATGATGACGCCGTCACGGGCCGCCCCGCGCCACTGCGTTATGTCGGCGGACGGGCGCTGCGCCTGCCCCGCCAGACTCAATCCCAACAGAACCGTAACCACCATCGGCACTCGTCGTCGCATAGGCTCCCTTCGCCTCGAAAGCCCACAGTGTATTCGATAGGATCTGCTATGGCGCTCGCATGTGTTGAGGGTTTCAATTACGCTGGGCGAAAGAATCCGACCGATCGGGTGGGAACGCCGCTGGCAACTATGACCAACACAAGCGAGTTCTGGGGATAGCGTGCTGCAAGAATTGCTCGGCGCGAGCCCGGCCTTGGCCGCCGTGCGTGACGAACTCAGTCGTCTGCTGGCGCGTCCGGCCGTCCCGCTCAAGCGTCTGCCGCCGGTGCTCATCCAGGGCGAGACGGGAACCGGCAAGGGTCTCGTCGCCCACGTGATCCATCAGATGGGCCCGCGCTCGGACAACTCGTTCGTCGACGTGAACTGTGCGGCCATCCCCGACACGCTGCTCGAGGCCGAGCTCTTCGGCTTTGAGCGCGGTGCGTTCACGGATGCGAAACAGGCGAAGGCGGGGCTTCTTCAAGTCGCGCACCGCGGCACGATCTTCCTCGACGAGATCGGCCTGATGCCTGACGCACTTCAGGTCAAGCTGCTCAAGGCGCTCGAGGACCGATCGGTGCGCCGGCTGGGCAGCACGCGAACAGAGCCTGCTGACGCGTGGGTGCTCGCCGCGACGAGCGAAGATCTCGGTTCTGCGATACGCACTCGGCGATTCCGCGAGGACCTCTACCATCGCCTCGCGGTCGTGACCGTGCAGCTCCCGCCGCTGCGCGATCGCGGGTCTGATGTACTGCTTCTCGCTCGCCACTATCTGGATCGCGCGTGTCGCGAATACGGGCTGCCGAGCAAGGCATTCTCGCCGGATGCCGAAGCGGCGATGCTTGGATACACATGGCCGGGCAACGTGCGAGAGCTCGCCAACGTGATGGAGAGAGTCGCGCTCCTCTCCGAGGCCGAGCAGGTCACTGCCGCGACACTGCGTCTGCCGCGCGCGGCTCGTGTGCCCGCTCCCGGCACGCGTCCAGGTGAGAGCGTCGACGAACAGATGGCATCGCTCGAACGCGGGCGGATCGAAGAGGCGTTGCGCGTCGAGGGCTGGAATATTTCGCGAGCGGCCGCACGCCTCGGTCTGCCGCGGAACACACTGCGCTACCGCATCGAGCGTCACGGCCTCAGCGAGGCCAGCGACGCAGGTCATCGCCGCAAGACCGAGTCGGCCGCCAGGCCGGAGCCTGCGCCGCCTGTCAGATGGCAGCGGACGCGGGTCACGTTCCTCCAGACGCAGGTCGCCGACGATGGTGCGACGCCCGAGCACGAGCGCACGCGCGTACTCGACGAGATCGCCGCGAAGCTGACGGGTTTCGGAGGCCGCATCATCGAGATGGCGCCCTCGTTCGTGCGAGCGGCGTTCGGCCTCGATGTCGTTGAGGATGCCGCTCGACACGCCGCGCATGCCGCGTTTGCCGTGCAGCGCGCGAGGCCACCGATGCATCTGCGCAGCGCACTTCATACCGAGGAGATGCTCGTCGGCAGGCTCGACGATCGCGTCGAGCTGGATACCGATGCCCGTCACAACGCGCAACGCGTCCTCGAGCAGCTGCTGACGGCCACGCAGGACGAGGCGATTGTGGCGTCTGCGACGACGAAGCCGTTCCTCGAAAGGCGATTCGAAATCCAGCCGTTCTCGTCCGCTCCGGAACCACATCGCCCGTGGCGAGTCATTGGTCTGGTCGACGCCGACCGCCAGCCGGGCCCCTTCGTCTCGCGCACGCGCGAGATCGCAATGCTCGAGGATCTGCTGGCACAGGCCGAGCAGGGACGAGGTCAGGCCGTGCTGCTCGCCGGCGAACCGGGCATCGGCAAATCGCGCCTGTTGCACGAGTTTCACCGGCTGACGAGAGATCGCGCGGGCTGGTTGCAGGGCTCCGCGGTGTCCTTCGGCAGATCGCTGCCGTTTCATCCGCTGATCGATTTGCTGAAGCGTGCCTGTTCGGTACAGGCCACCGACTCCGACGAGGCAGTCAGAGGGCGGATCGACGCGGCCACCTCTTCGTTCGGTGAGTCGTTTCGACCGTCGGTGCAGTTCCTTCGCTCGCTGATGTCAGTCGACGCGAACGATGCGGACCAGGCACCCCTCGATCCGAAGTTGCGGCGCGCCGGTATTTACGAGGCGATCGGGCGGTTCCTGCATGCGACGTCCGAGGCTCGCCCGCTGATCGTCGTGCTCGAAGATGCGCACTGGACGGATCAGGCAACAGGCGAGTTCCTGACGCTGATGGTCGAGAGTCTCACGGCCAGCCGGATTCTGCTCTGCGTGACGCATCGAACCGGGTATCCGCTGCCGTTTACTCCGGGTGCGTTCGGCACGCAGTTGACGCTGTCGCGAATTCCACGCGCGGATGCCAGCGCCATCGGCTGTTCACTCGTCGGCGCGCGGTCGTTGTCGGCCGATCTGCAACAGTTCATCGATGCGAAGACCGAAGGCAACCCATTCTTCATCGAAGAGGTGTTGCGATCACTGCAGGAGCGCGGCCTGCTCGAACGGGAGGGAGACGAAGTCGGCCTGCGGCGGACAACGGAAAACGTTGACGTTCCGGACAGCGTGGAGGACGTGCTCCTTGGCCGCCTGGAGCGCCTTGATCGCGCTTCACGTGACGTCTTGCGTGTCGCCGCGGTGATCGGTCGCGAGTTTCCCCGACGCGTGCTCGAGCGGGTCATCACCGATGGATCGCAGGCGATCGAGGATCTGATTCGAGCGCTGAGGTCCGCCGAACTGATTCACAACGCCCGCGTGTGGCCCGAGGTGATCTACGCGTTCCGCCACGCGCTCACGCAGGAGGTGGCCTACAACACCCAGACCGAGGCCGAGCGGCAGGCGCAGCACGCGCGGATTGGCGAAGCCGTCGAACATGTGTACGCGGACCGTCTCTCCGAGCACTTCGGTGTGCTCGCGCACCACTTCACCCGCGCGCAGCGATGGGACAAGGCGCTCGAGTACTTGCTCTCGGCTGCGCAACAGGCAGAGGCCAACTTCGCCACGCGGGAAGCGCTCGCGCTCTACGACGATGCCCGCCGGGCGGCGGAACAGATCGCCGGCGGAGTGGGCGACACGAATACGCTCATCCGAATCCACGAGGCGAAGGCGCGGCTGTACTTCGTGACCAGCGATTTCGTGCAGTCGGCGGCCGAGGGTGAACGCATCCTGCCGCTGGCGCGATTGACTGGAAACAGGATCAAAGAGGCGGAAGGACTCGCCATCATCGCGTGGGGATCGACCTGGGGCCGCAATCTGGATGCGGCCATCCGCTTTTCACGAGAGGCGATCGCCGTCGGAGAGCAGGCTGGTGCGCTTGCTGCCCAGGGCAGGGCGCACTTCACGATCGGGTTCGTTCGCGGCGTGACCGGTTACCTCGACGAGAGTCGTGCGTCGCTCGACAAAGCGGTCGAGATCAGCAACGCAGCGGGCGATGCGTTCACTCGATCGTTGTCGCTCGCAGGCGCGGGTCTGCTCCGAAACTGGGAGGGCGACTACGCAGAGGCCGCGCGGCTCCAGAGCGCGGGCCGCGAACTGGCTCGCGACAGCGGCCGGCTCTTCCCGCTGCTCTTCGGTTGTTTTCTTCACGGCCTTTCGCTCACGGGGAAGGGTGACTACGACGAGGCGCTCGAGTCGTTCAACGAAGGGTTGTCGCTCGCGGAACGCGTCGGCGACGAAGCGATTCACCATCGGCTGCTCAACTGTCTCGGATGGCTTTACGCCGATCTGGGAGATCTCGATCAGGCCGAGGAGCTCAACACGATCAGTGCGCGGATCGGCCGCCGCCGTACCGACCCTGGCACGCAGCCGAATGCCGAACTCAATCTTGCGGAGATCTTTCGCGCGAGGGGTGACCTGGCCAGGGCCCAGGATCAGTACGACGAGGTGTTTCGCTACTTCCTGAACCCGGATACGAGTCTCTGGATGCGCTACCGGTATTCAATCCGGATGTTTGCGGGCCTCGGCGAACTGGCGCTGGCGCGCGGAGATCTCGGCGCAGCACGATCGCACAGCGCCCAGTGCCTCGAGTTGGCCACGCGCACCGCGTCGCGCAAGAACCTGGTCAAGGGCTGGCGGCTGGCGGCTCAAATCGCGCACGTTGAACGCGAAGACGACAACGCCGAAGGCCTGTTTCGAAAGTCGCTCGCCGTCGCCACGTCGATTGGCAACCCGGTTCAGCACTGGAAAGCGGAGATCGCGCTCGGTCAGTTCCTTCGCGATGCCAAGCGCCTCGATGAGGCACAGCAGGCGTTCGGACGTGCCTTTGCGCTGATGCAGCATGTGCGAGAGGGGCTGCGCGACGAGCGCCTGCGAGGTGCCCTCGGCAGGAATCCCGATTTCCGGCTTCTTCAAAATCTCGTCACGCGCGTGTGAAGCACCGGGACGGGGCCTTTATGCCCCGCCCCGGACTCGGCTACGACAGGATGAGCGGCTGTCGTGCGGCCGTCGTGCGGACGACGAACAGAATCGTCACCGTTCCAATGAGACCCGTCGTCAGGACGAACAACTGAATGCCGACGCTGGCCGCTGCCAGCGCGTAGAGGCTGATGCCGAGTCCCGTCCACGTCCAGGCAAGCGCGAGTGCTTTCGCCCTGAGCGGCATCCCCCGCGTCTCCCTGAATCGCCGCAGCATCGGCCCAAACCAGCGATTCCCTTCAAGCCATCCCTCGAGCCTCGGCGAGCTTCGCGCGAACAGATACGACGCCGCGATGATGAACTCCGTCGTCGGCAGACCCGGCACGAACACGCCGATCATCCCGAGGGCTACCGCGAACACGCCAAGCGTTGCGTAGAGCGCTCGCCGGAACGTCGTTGTTCCAGAGTTGCCGTTCATGGCGCCCTCCTCTCTCTCTTCAAGCTAGTGATCGATGTCGCTGGAGAGTTACTGCGTCTTGAACGAGTCGCATGAAACCGTGGAGTGCCAGTTCACGAACGTCCCGGTCGGGTTGTCCTTCCAGGCCCAGACGTGCAACGTGTAGAACTCCGGGAGGCCGAACCGATTCGGACTCTCGAATCGATGAAACAGCTGCCCCATCAGTTGTGGCGGATCACCAGGGTGCTTGTCGTCCCAGTCTTTCGCAATTACCAGGAAGTCGGCGCCTGTAATTCGCAGACGCCCGCTCGGCAGCGCCTCGTACAGCACGATCTCCGGTTCCATGGGATTCAGCTCGCCACCGTCGAACACACGGTCGAGGTTGACGTAGTGAAGACCCATCGCGCCATAGTCGGGGCCAGATACGCAGCCGAAAAGAAGGTGATAGTTCGCCTTTTCAGCCTCTGACACATCCTTGAACCCCTCCGTCGCTTCGCGGACCACCTCAACCAACTCGTTCATTTGCCGATTCGGGCTCGTGCCGGGGTGCGAATGGTTCTGGGCGTATGCGCCTGAGGGAACCAGGCACATCATCAACAGCATTCCGGCGGTGGATGCGGTTCGCACCGCGCCGTGGGGGCGCTTTGCCGTCATCGGGATGATCATCGGGACGCGCCGCCTGTAATCGCTGTACTGGGGATGCGCGTCGATGAGATCGCGCTCCTCGAGTTGGATCGCCACGAAGATGTACGCCGTTGTCATCACTGCGAACAGCAGGTGCGTCACGGTCATCGTCGGCGTTGCCCAGAACGCAAAGAGCCATCCGAGATACAGCGGGTGACGGATGAGGCGGTAGGGCCCCGGCGTGACGAAATTCAGCGACGTGTACTCACGGCCTCGAAGGTTGAGCCAGACCTGGCGCAGCCCGAAGAGGTCGAAGTGGTTGATGAGGAACGTCGTCACCAACACCAGGAGGAATCCGAAACCGAAGAGACCGTAGAGCACCGCGCGCGCGGTCGAGCTCTGCACATCCCAGATCACGCCACCCAGCGGGCTCCACTGCCAGAACAGCAGAATCAGCGCGAGGCTGCTGGCGAGGACGTATGTGCTTCGTTCGGCCGGCTGCGGAATCAGGCGAAGCAGTTGACGCTTGAACGCGGGTCGCGCCATCACGCTGTGCTGGACGGCGAACAGACCCAGTAACCCCAGGTCGATCAGCAGCGCCGTTCCCAGCGGCGCAGTCGGCGCTGAGTCGAGCGCTTTCGGCACTCCGAAGTTGCCGACGAAGCCGATGGCGTAGAGATAGGTCACGAAGAAGAGGGAGTAGGCGATCACTCCGTAGGCGAATACCAGCAGTCTGCTCATCACATGCCTCCGTGGACCGCTCTGCGGTCCGTTGCGAGGAATAGCCCGGTGCTGTGAAGGGAGGGCAATGGATGTGCCCGAGCGTCGATCGTCCTAACGTCTATGCAGGCACGTAGTTGAGGGCACGTGGAGCTGACGGAGGTTGGTGTCAGGTGTCGAAAATTGGGCAGTTCGACAGAGGGAAGGTACAATTCATTGGTTCCAACCCTTGATAGATCAACGTCTCATCCGAAATTTTTCGATCATCGCGCACATCGACCATGGCAAGTCGACGCTGGCAGATCGCTTCCTCGAGCTCACCGGCGCGCTTCAGGCGCGCGAGATGGAAGCGCAGGTCCTCGACGCCATGGACCTCGAGCGTGAGCGCGGCATCACCATTAAGGCGCATCCGGTTCGACTGAACTACACCGCCGACAGCGGGGAGCAGTACATCCTCAACCTGATCGACACGCCCGGCCACGTCGATTTCAGCTATGAGGTGACGCGGTCACTGGCGGCGTGTGAAGGCGCCCTGCTGCTCGTCGACGCGTCGCAGGGAGTCGAGGCGCAGACGCTGGCCAATGCGTACCTGGCCGTCGACAATGGCCTCGAGGTGATTCCCGTCATCAACAAGATTGATCTGCCGAGCGCGCAGCCGGACGAGTGCAAGCGGCAGATCGAGGACATCATCGGGCTGGACGCAGAGACGGCGATCCTGGCCAGCGCCAAAGAGGGCACGGGTACCCGCGACATTCTCGAGGCGGTGGTCAGTCGCTTCCATCCTCCCACGGGCGACCCGGACGCCCCGCTCAAGGCGCTCATCTTCGACTCGTGGTACGACGCCTATCGAGGCGTGGTCATCGTGGTCCGTGTGATCGACGGCACACTCAGGACCAAGCAGAAGGTCCGATTGATGGCGACGGCCCAGGACTACGAGGTCGACGCCCTCGGTGTGTTCTCGCCCAAAGCCCTCCCCGTCGACGAGCTCGGCGTTGGCGAAGTCGGGTTCATCGCCGCCAACATCAAGCGCGTCGCCGACGCGAAAATCGGCGACACCGTCACCGAGACCGCCAGGCCGACGGCAGCACCATTCCCTGGCTTCAAAGAGCTGAAGCCGATGGTCTTTGCCGGTCTTTATCCGGTGGAGGGGCACAAGTACACCGAGCTGCGCGACGCGCTCGAGAAGCTGCGGTTGAACGACGCTTCGTTCTTCTACGAGCCGGAGACGTCTGCGGCGCTGGGGTTTGGCTTCCGCTGCGGCTTCCTCGGCCTCCTGCACATGGAGATCGTGCAGGAGCGCCTGGAGCGCGAGTACAACATGGACCTGGTGACGACGGCACCGGGTGTTCTGTATCGCGTGACGACGACCGATGGCGAGGTGCAGGAGATCGACAGCCCGGCCAAGCTGCCCGATCCAGGGCGCATCACCAAGCTCGAGGAGCCGGTGATCACGGCGATGATCCTGACGCCATCGGAGCACGTCGGCGCGATTCTGCAGCTCTGCCAGGACAAACGTGGCATCCAGAAGAAGCTGGAGTACCTGAAGTCGGACCGCGTGCTCATCACCTACGAGCTGCCCTTCAACGAAGTCGTGATGGACTTCTACGACAAGCTGAAGACCTACTCGCGAGGGTACGCGTCACTCGACTATCACGTCACCGGATATTGGGAGTCGCCGCTCGTCAAGATGGACATCCTGGTCAACGGCGAGCCGGTCGACGCGCTGTCGATCATCGTCCACCGGGATGCGGCGTACGATCGCGGGCGTGCGCTGGCGTCGAAGATGAGGGAGTTGATCCCGCGCCAGATGTTCGAGGTTGCCATCCAGGCGTCGATCGGAAACCGCATCATCGCCCGGGAAAGCGTCAAGGCTTTGCGCAAGAACGTGCTGGCCAAGTGCTATGGTGGTGACATTACCCGCAAGCGCAAGCTGCTCGAGAAACAGAAAGAAGGGAAGAAGCGGATGAAGCGCGTCGGACGCGTCGAAATCCCGCAGGAGGCCTTCCTTGCGGTTTTGAAAGTCGGAACCGAGTAGTGCAGGGTATAACTACAGTATGACGAAGGGTAAGGACGCCGCCGAGGGCCCGACCTTCCGCAAATCGACGGCGCGGGAGTATTTCGAATCGATCTGCGTGGCCGTCATCCTCGCGCTCTTCGTGCGGACCTTCGTCGTGCAGGCCTTCAAGATCCCGACCGGGTCGATGGAGAACAACCTGCTGATCGGCGATCATCTGCTCGTCAACAAATTCGTGTTCGCGCCGACGCTCTCCCGTGTCGAAGACATGCTGTTGCCGATCGATCCGATCCGGCGCGGCGACGTGCTGGTCTTCAAGTACCCCGAGGATCCCGAGCGCGATTTCATCAAGCGCGTCATCGGCCTGCCGGGTGAGACCCTCGAACTGAAGGAGAAGAAGGTTTACATCAACGGGACGCCACTCGATGAACCCTACGTGCACTTCATGTTTCCGGCTGATGCCACAAGCGGAGACCTCGGTGAAGGGACCTTCGATGTGCGACGATCCTACGGTCCGGTCACGGTGCCCGAAGGCCACTACTTCATGATGGGGGACAATCGCGACAACTCGCAGGACAGCCGCTACTGGGGCTTCATGCCGCGGGAGTACGTCAAGGGCAGGGCCCTGTTCGTCTACTTCTCGTTCGGTGAAGGCGGCTCTGGCCTGTCCGGGTTGCTGGGCAACGTCAGATGGGGCAGGATTCTCCACCAGATACACTGACCGACGCATGAAGACAGTTCTCAAGCTGGTGATTGCTGTCGCGCTGCTGAATGCCGTGGTGCGTGGCGCCGATTCGGCCTGGAATTACTACCAACTGAAAGATGCGGCGCAGCGGGCGCTGCTTTTTGGAGCGCAGGTGAGCTCGCGGCAGATTCACGAGCAGATCATGGAGCGGGCCGGGGAACTGCGGGTCCCGTTGATGCCCAACGATCTCATCGTGAGCTGGCGGGCCGGCCGGCGGATCGCCGAGGCGAGCTACACGCAGCAGATCGAGTTCTTTCCCAGGTACCGCTATCCCGTCCTGTTTTCGTTCAACGTCGACACGGTGTCGGTCGGTACTCCGCCCGACGATGAATCGTACCCGCCGGTTCGAAACTAGGGTTGTTTGCGGTTCCGCGTAGATGTCAGTCCCTGGTGCTTCGTGCGTGGTTCTGGGTCCGTCCCGGGTCCTGCGTCCATGGTCCGACCGGACAAAGGACGAACGGACCGAGGACGGACCGAGAACCAGGGCCCACGGACCAAGGACGATCGCTACACGCGATCGAAAAACGCGCTAGTGTCCGGTCCGTAGCCTCGGCGAGGTGGTTAGCCGGAGCGTCCCGACAACAGTGACGACGCGTGCTCGGCGTCTGCTGCACTCTCCATATCCAGCCGCTGGCGCTCCGTTTTCGCT
>Ga0070674_100000222_pt1 | contig 27727 bp, 28 predicted proteins | sample KBSM33metaG_FD_65344 | JGI IMG/M metagenome (GOLD analysis project Ga0070674, IMG submission 65344) | Miscanthus rhizosphere microbial communities from Kellogg Biological Station, Michigan, USA - KBS M3-3 metaG | ecosystem: Host-associated > Plants > Roots > Rhizosphere > Soil ... | reverse complement strand
AAGCCGAAGATCGCGAACTATCCGTTCACGACGCTCGTGCCCAACCTGGGTGTCGTCAGCCTGAGCGACAATCGCAGCTTCGTCGTCGCCGATGTCCCCGGCCTGATCAAGGGCGCGCACGAGGGTCATGGCCTCGGCGATCGATTCCTCCGCCACGTCGAGCGCACTAAAGTGCTCGTGCATCTCGTCGATGTCTCTGGCGCATCCGGGCGTGATCCGGTCGAGGACTTCGATACGATCCAGGACGAATTGCGACTCTTCGATCCGCAAGTCGCCGCCAAGCCCCAGATCGTCGCCGCGAACAAAATCGATGCGCTCGACGATCCGGACGCGCTCGAGCGACTCAGGAAGCACGTGCGAGCCCGCAAGTTGTCGCTGATCGAGATCTCGGGGGTCCGGGGAGACGGACTGAACGAGTTGCTGGAAGCGGCCTGGCGCGAAATCGCCAGTGCGCGGGCGAGCGTCGCCAGCGAGCCGGATTTGGAGCCTCCGGCTTCCGAGCACATCGATCTGCTCACACCGTCGCGCCCGCGACGCGATGCATGAAGGCCACGCACACGATCGGGGTGCTCGGGGGAACATTCGATCCGATTCACCTCGGTCATCTCGACGCCGCGGAGGCCGCCCGCACCGCTCTCCACCTCGATGAAATCCGGTTGCTGCCTCTCCGCGATCCTCCGCATCGCAGTGCAAGCCCGATGGCCAGTGCGTTCCACCGCTTCGCCCTCGTGGCGCTGGCGATCGCGGATCGTCCGGCGTATCGCGTCTCGGACATGGAACTGACTCGACCGGGCCATTCCTACACCGCTGATTCACTGCGTGCCATGCACGCTGAAGGCTGGGCGCCGTCGCAAATTTTCTTCATTCTCGGTGCAGATGCCTTCGCAGAAATTTCAACGTGGCGCGAATTTCCGGCGGTCGTGGATGGCGCGCACTTCGTCGTGATCGCCCGCCCCGGCACAAGCCTCGACACCGCGATGGCGCGCACGCCGGAGCTGCGTCATCGCTGCCATCGTCCTGAAGAAGCGATCCCGAGCGACGGGAAAACCCGAATCATTCTCGTCGAAGCACGAACACGCGATGTCTCGTCCACGATGATCCGTGCGCGATTGAACGCGCGCGAGCCGATCGCCGATCTGGTGCCTGCCGCCATCGCCAGACACATCGTGGTTCATCACCTGTATGGGGCGGTAGGCGACTTGCATGGCAACGACTAAGGGACGCAAAACGAAAACGAGTCGTGCGGCTGACACGAAGAAGCCGCGCCTGCCCAGGGACGTCGCGGCCGCAGTGACGGCGGTCTGCGACAAGAAGGCCGAGGACGTCGTCGTGCTCGATCTTCGCAAGACAGGCGGATTCACCGACTACTTCGTCATTTGCACCGCCGCGAATACGCGGCAGATGGCGGCAATCGCCGACTCGGTTCAGGACACGCTGCGAGAGTCGCTCGACGAGCGGCCCGCGCTCGCGGAAGGCGTCGACAAGTCGGAATGGATCCTGCTCGACTACTTCAACTTCGTCGTGCACGTCTTCAGTCGCGAGTGTCGCGCCTTCTACGCGCTCGAACGCCTGTGGGGCAACGCCGAGCGGCACGAGATCAGCTGACATACGTCGCCGACGCCCTCGTGGCGGCGATCCTCGCGCCACATTGCGCCGCCTGCGCCTCGACACTCGAATACCCAACCCGCGGCCCGGTATGCGGAACCTGCTGGACCGAGGTGGAGTCGCTGATTCCACCGGTCACCGACAGCAGCGAGCTCGGCGCCGTGGCTCGATCGAGATCAGCAGGCCGCTGCGACGGCGCCCTTCGTCAGATCATTCACGCGTTCAAGTACGAAGGCCGTCGCTCGCTGTCGGTCAGGCTCGGCAAGGTGCTGCGCGAATCCGGCGGCGATGTGCTCTCCGATGCGCACTGCGTCGTGCCGGTGCCGCTGCATCCGTGGCGTCGGCTGACGAGAGGGTTCAATCAGGCCGCCGACCTCGCTGCATGTCTCGAACTGCCCGTCGTTCATGCGCTCTGGCGAACGCGAGCCACCGCTCCGCAGACAGGCCTCACTGCGGCCAGGCGCCGTCGCAACGTACGCGGCGCGTTCATGATGTCGCCGCTGCTTTCGACTCGTGTTCGGAAGGCCATGCTCGATGGTCGCGTCGTCGTGCTCGTCGATGATGTACGGACGACGGGTGCGACTCTGGATGCGTGTGCGCGAGTACTAACAGAAGGGGGGGTGGGCGAGGTGCGAGCGCTTACTCTCGCGCTCGCGGAGTGACCTCGATCTCGAAGAGCCGCGGCCACAGCTTGCCGGTCACGAACAATCGCTTGCTCGTCGCGTCATAAGCGATGCCGTTGAGGACGGCCTCTGAGTCGAGCTTGAAACCTCCCGACATGAGGCCGCGAAGATCGATCCAGCCGATGACTCGTCCCGTCTCCAGAGAAATCCGCGCGATTCGATCGGTGTGCCACACGTTCGCCCAGACCTGACCGTTGACGTACTCGAGCTCATTGAGATCGGTGACTGGTCTTCCCTGGTCCGTGACCTCGACGTGCCCGATCTCGCGGAACGTCATCGGATCAAAGAATCGCAGGCGATTGGAACCGTCGCTCAGGATGAATTGTCGCTCATCGTGTGTCAGCCCCCAGCCCTCGCCGGAGTAGGCGAACGTGCCCCGCGGAGCGAAGCTCGCGAGATCGTAGACAAAGGCTATCTTCGACTGCCACGTCAGCTGAACGAGCTGACCCTTCCACTCGGCGAGGCCTTCGGCAAAGTGAGCCTCGAGACCGGCACGCCGTTGGACGACGACTTCGCCCGTTTCCAGCTTCACCTTCCGTAGACTCGACTGGCCTCGAACGCCAGTGCTCTCGTAGAGGAATCCCTCCCGGTAAATCAGCCCCTGAGTAAATGCCTTTGGATCGTGTGGATAGACCTTGACGACGCGATACGACTCGACGGGCGTTGACGCTTGCGCGCCTGTCCACGGGGCGAAGGCGCAGCACACGAGGGCGACGAGAGCGCACGAGAGGGCGTAACCGCGCGGGGCTCGAGTCATGGTCGTCTCAATTCGCGGTTTGGCGCAGGGTCTCTTTCCACGCGATGTAGTTTCCGTCGGCGTTGGTGGAGCTTGATCCAAATACGTCTACCGTGTCGCCGCTGATTACGTAACTCACCTCGACAAACTTGTCACCGAACTTCATGTGGTAGTGACACACCCTGTCGAACACGTAGCCGTTGCCGACGGCTGCGCCGGCGACGTCCACGCGAAAGAGGTTGGGTGCGATCCAGGTCATGGTGAAGCGCGCTTCGACGACGGTGGCGTCATCAAAGTCGTGCTTGAAGGCCACTTCGAAGCCGTCTGTTGTCGCTGCGTTCGTCTGCTGGATCCGGTAACTGCCCGACTTGCCCGCCGAGTCGTACCAGGCCCCCGAGCCATCGAAGGTCCCGATCAGTCCTTCGACTGACGTCACGTGATCCCTCGCTTGTAGCGGCGGGCCTTCAGGACCGCCTTATAGCAGCGATCGTACTGCGTCGAAGACGTCGTCCGCCACTGCGCCGCGGTCGCGGTCGGCATCGAGACGAACCCATCGACCCGACGCGGCCTGGCGAAGATAGCTCGCGCGGACTCGCCCCAGAAGCGCGAGATCGCGCTCGTATTTGTCGCGCTCCGTCGTCTTGCGGCGAGCCGACACGTCGGGGTCGATGTCGAGCAGGAAGGTGATGTCCGGCTCCGGCAGGTGTCGCTGGACCTCACGCAGCCATGCCGCGTCGAGGCCCTGCGTCTCGCCGTACGCGATGCTCGAGGCGACGTAGCGATCGCAGACAAGGACCGTGCCCTGGGCCAGCTCGCGCTCGATCATCGGCCGGGCCTCGTAGCGATTCGCGATGTAGAGGAGCTGCATCACGTCCGCACCCCAGTCGCGGGCACCGGCAAGCGCGTGACGAATCTCGATGCCTATCGGCGTCTCATACGCTGGAAACGACAGCAGCCGCACCTGACGTCCGGCTCCGATCAAGCGGTCGCGCAGCCGCTCCGCCTGTGTCTGCTTGCCGCTCTGGTCGAGGCCTTCGAACGCAATGAGCAGTCCGCGCATCAGCTCTCGAGCGCCAGCACATCGTCGAGCGTCTGCCGGCGACGAATGATCTCGAAGCGATCGTTGTCGACAAGTACTTCAGGCGCGAGGAATCGACGGTTGTAGTTGGAGGCCATCACCGCGCCATACGCGCCGGTGTCGAGCACCGCCACGAGATCGTCGACGCGGAGCTCCGGCAGCGACCGATCGCGCGCGAAGACGTCGCTGCTCTCACAGATCGGCCCGACGATGTCCCACGCGCTCTCGGCACCACCACGTGGCGCCAGCGGCAGAATCCGGTGAAAGGATCCGTAGAGCGCCGGGCGCATCAGTTCGGTCATCCCGGCGTCGAGGACCGCGAACTGCCGGCCGTCGGGGAAGCGCTTCACGTCAACCACTCGAGAGACGAGCGCACCGGCATTTCCCACGACGGCCCTCCCCGGCTCGAGTACGACCGGGATGCCGATGTTGCGCAGTTCTGGCAGGACGGCCGCCGCGTAGCCCGATGGCGTCAGCAGCGGACGTCCCTCGTAGCCGATGCCGAGGCCGCCGCCCAGATCGACGTGTTCGAGCGAAAAGCCGTCCTCGCACAGCTCGCGCGCGAGTGAGACCAGTGCGCGCGCCGCGCGCGCGAGCGGCTCCGCCGTCGTGATCTGGGAGCCGATGTGAACGTGAACGCCAACGAATTTGAGACTCGAAAGATGCCGACGCTCCGCGTAGATGGCGCGTGCCTCCTGGATCGGCACACCGAACTTGTTCGACCTGAGCCCCGTGGAGATATTGGGATGGCTCTTCGCGTCGATGTCAGGATTGACGCGCAGCGCGACTCGAGCCACGCGTCGCTGCTGCGCAGCCACAGATGCGATGCGATCCAGCTCGCCCGCCGACTCCGCGTTTATCGTCCCGATCTCGGCAGCAACCGCAGATGCGAGCTCGTCGCGCGTCTTCCCTACGCCAGTGAACACGACGTCTTTCGGCTCGAAGCCGGCGCGCTGCGCCACTTCGATCTCGCCCCACGAGTTCGCGTCGGCACGGCTGCCGAGCGAGCGCAACAGACGCAGCAACCCGAGAGTCGAATTGGCCTTCAGCGCATAGTGAATCGCGTGCGGATACTCTGCAAACGCGGTATCGATGTCCTGGTACGCGCGCCGAATCGCGCCGGCGCTGTAGACATACGCAGGCGTGCCAACGGCCTCGACGATGGAAAGCACGCTGACGCCGTCGCAGAGAAGACCTGCTGAAGAAGGCTGGAACGGTAGGTACACGAGCCTTCGCATGTTATCATGCGCGCATTTCCTGCATTTCAGGCTCGAACGCCGTCACTCAGAGCTACGATTGGCCGTCTTGCAGTTCTTCGCTTCGCGCGCGAGCACATGCGCGACCATCTCTCCGTGATGTCTCCTGACGCGCCCTCCCCAACACAGGTCACCGACGAGATTATCGAGCGCTGTCTGACCGGCGACCAGGCAGCGTGGGAATCGATCGTACGGATGTACCGGCGGAAGGTCTTCAATGTCGCGTACAAGTTCGTCGGCCGTCACGATCAGGCGGAGGACCTCACGCAGGACGTCTTCCTCAAGCTGTATAAGTCGCTCGATACCTTCGATCGCCGCGCGAACTTCCAGACATGGCTCATCAGCGTGAGCCGCAACCTGTGCATCGATCACTACCGCGCCGTCCGCAAGGAACGCGAAACCATCAATCGCGATGTCGATCCGAGTGACTTTGCGCCGGCCTCTGCGGACACGCGCGTCGACACGCAACTGGAGCAGCGCGATCGCGTCAAGCTGCTGCGCAAGGCGCTCGACAAACTCGCGCCGACCCTGCGCACCGCGGTGATGCTGAGGGACATCCAGGAACTGACCTACCAGGAGATCGCCGACCAGCTCCACCTGCCCGAGGGCACGGTCAAGTCCCGCATCAATCGGGGCCGGACCGAACTTGCCAGGCAGATTCAACGTCTGCGTGAAGAGCAGGATGCTGTACCGAGAACCGGAGTATCAGGATGAATCTGACGACCGAACGCAACCAGAACGTCTCCATTGTCCGCGTCAACGAGACCCGGCTGATGTATCCGATCCTCTCGGAGTTCGCGAGCACGATTACCTCGCTCATCGGAAGCGGCGACAAGAAGTTGCTCCTCGACCTCTCGACCGTGACCTACGTCGACAGCGCCACCATCGGCTGCCTCATGGACCTGTACCGGCAGGCCAACGCCGCAGGCGGGGCGCTCAAGCTGTCGGGCGTCCAGAAGCGCGTCGAAACCATGCTCTCGATGACGGGAGCCCAGAACTTTCTCGAGATTCATCCCGACGAGGCGTCGGCGATCAGGAGCTTCGGGGTATGAGCACTCGAACAATCACGACCACGACCGGAGCCGAGATCCCGCTCGACGGCGACCTCCTCGCCGTCATGGAAGCCCTGTACCGCGAGGTCACCGCCCGCCGCGAGCTCGAACGGTCCTTCGAGGACATGGTCAGGGAAATCAATCACCTGATCGAGCAGATGGACGACAGCGAACGTCGTGCCTATCTGCTCGAAAGCCTGTTTCTGAATACGGTGAAGTACGAGAACGACAAGCTCGAGGCCTACATGCGGAGGATTGCCCGGTAGAGACCGGAGTGCCTCGAGCCTGACGCTAGTTGGCCTGAACGGGATCGGTTACCGGGACCGGCACGGCCTGAGCCGCATCCACCCCGCCATCGACCAGCATCCACGCCTCTGATTCTTCCAGCACCCGCGCCGCAAACGCGGTGTGCAGCGCGTGCCCGCCCCGATGTGCAACCAGATGGCCGATCATCGGGTAGCCGACGAGCGCCATGTCGCCAATCACATCAAGAATCTTGTGCCGCACGAACTCATCGTCGAAGCGCAGGCCGTTGTTCAACACGCCCGTATCCGAGATGACGATGGCATTTTCGAGCGAGCCACCGAGCGCGAGGCCCTGCTGACGCAGCATCTCGACTTCCTTGAGGAAGGTAAAGGTGCGCGCCGGCGCGATCTCGTCGATGAAGGCATCAGCCGTCAGGCGGATGGTCCGCGACTGGTGACGCAGCATCGGGTGATCGAACGCGATGCTGTAGGTGACCTTGAAGTGATCGGACGGGTAGATCGCGATCCGCTTGTCGCCGCGCGTCAGCGAGATCGGTCGGAGAATCTTTAGATACCGGCGCGGCGCATCCAGCGTCTTCACGCCAGCTTCCTGAATCAGATAGACGAACGGCGCCGCGCTGCCGTCCATGATCGGCACCTCGGGCGAGTTCAACTCGACCGTCACGTTGTCGATGCCGAGGCTGACGAGAGCGGACAGCAGGTGCTCGACCGTATCAACTTGAACGGCATCCCGCATGAGGCCCGTCGCATAGTTGATCGCGCCAACGTGATTGACTTGCGCCGGCAGCTCGAGCCCACCAAGGTCCAAGCGGCGAAAGCGAATCCCCGAACCTGCCGGGGCAGGACGGAGAGAGAGGGTCACCTTACGGCCTGAATGCAGGCCTATACCCGCGCAGGAGATGGCGCGGCGAAGCGTTCGTTGTGAAGAGATGCTGGTCACGGTGTGTTCCGGCTAGTGGCCCATATAGCAAGCCAGATACCATGGCCTTGATCGCAATCAAATTCCTGGATAACCCCTTAATGGTCAGGCCGTTGCCGGAAACAGAATGCTTAAGCTGCAAACATGCGAAAGCATTCACTTGTGGCCTTAATGACACAAATATTTGGACGAGGCCTGTGGCCCGTGAACCACATCACGCCGGGTGCCCGTTGAGCAGTCCCGTCAGAAATTGACCCGTCGCAGAGCCCGCCATGGCCGCAATCGCCTCAGGCGATCCTGATGCGACGACCTGCCCTCCGGCAGCGCCTCCCTCCGGCCCGAGATCGATCACATGGTCCGCGCATCGAATGACATCCAGGTTGTGCTCGATCACGACGACGGTGTTGCCCTGATCGACCAGCTTGTTGAGCACGTCGAGCAGCTTGCGCGTGTCCTCGAAGTGCAGGCCGGTCGTCGGCTCATCGAGGATGTAGACCGTTCGTCCCGTGCTCCGGCGCGACAACTCGCGCGCCAGCTTCACCCGCTGCGCTTCACCCCCGCTGAGCGTGACCGCTGATTGCCCGAGCTCGATGTAGCCGAGCCCGACGTCCTGCAGCGTCCGCAGCTTGTTGGCGATCGGAGGAAAGTTCTCGAGCAGCGGAAGCGCCTGATCGACGGTGAGGTCGAGCACTTCTGCGATCGACTTCCCGCGGTAGCGAATGTCGAGCGTCTCCCGGTTGTATCGCCGTCCCTTGCACTGCTCGCAGGTGACGTATACATCGGGCAGGAAGTGCATCTCGATCGCGATGACTCCATCCCCCTGACACGCCTCGCAGCGTCCGCCCTTCACGTTGAACGAGAAGCGGCCAGGCCTGAATCCGCGCGCCTTGGCCTCGGGCATCATCGCGAACAGTTCGCGGATGAACGTGAACATCCCGGTATACGTCGCGGGATTCGATCGCGGTGTGCGGCCAATCGGCGACTGATCGATCTCGATGACCTTGTCGATGAGGCCGATACCATCGATGCGATCGTGCGCGCCCGGCTCGGCAGCGGCGCGATAGATCGTCTTCGCCAGCGAGCGATAGAGGATGTCGTTGACGAGCGTCGACTTGCCGGAGCCACTGACGCCGGTGACGGCCGTCAGCGTTCCCAGCGGGATCGCGACGTCGATATTCTTCAGATTGTTCGCACGTGCGCCGCGGATGACGATTTCGCCCCTCGACGCCGGGCGTCTCGCAGCCGGCGTCGGAATCGAACGTTCACCCCGCAGGTAGGCGCCCGTCAGCGATCCGTGGCCGTCGGCCATCAGTTGCGACGGCTCGCCCTGAAAGATGACGTGACCGCCATGCTCGCCGGCACCGGGCCCGAGATCGACCACGTAGTCCGCCGTCCGAATCGTCTCTTCATCGTGCTCGACCACGACCACGGTGTTGCCCAGATCGCGCAGCCGCGACAGCGTCGTCAGCAGACGCCGATTGTCGCGCTGATGCAGTCCGATGGACGGCTCGTCGAGCACGTACAGCACGCCGGTCAGGTTGGCGCCGATCTGTGTGGCCAGGCGAATGCGCTGGCCTTCGCCGCCCGACAATGTCGCCGCGCTGCGATTGAGCGTGAGATAGCCAACACCCACGTCGTCGAGGAATCGAAGGCGCTCGCGAATCTCCTTCAGCACGCGTCCCGCGATCAGCGCCTCGCGCTCGCTCAACTCGAACGATTCGAAGACAGCCAGCGTGTCGCTAATCGGCAGGTTCACGTACTCGGCGATGCCTCGTCCCTTCACCTTGACCGCGAGGCTTTGCGGCTTCAGCCGCTGCCCATGACACGTGGGGCACTCGCGCAGCGTCCGGTACGGCTCGAGATCTTCCTGAACCGCCCACGACCCCTCCTCGTACCTGCGGCGGAGATTGGGAAGCACGCCCTCGAAGTTGCGACCGAACGGATCGGATTCCGACTTCCCTGCTGATCGACGACGCGGGAGCTCGAACTCCTCGTCGTCCTCTTCATCCTCTTCGTCGGCTTTGGCCTGCGTCGCGGCTTTGGCAACCTTCTCGTGCTTCGCCGCTCCCGCGGGTCCGAACAGCACCAGCTCGCGATGCTTGCGCGGCAACTTGTTGAAAGGCAGCTCGGGATCGAGTCCGTAGGTCCGCGCCAGCGTCATCACGGCCTCGCGCACCAGCTTGCGATCGCCGCGCGCCCACGGCGCAATCGCGCCGCCGAGCAACGACAACGACTCGTCTGGGACGACGAGCTTCGCGTCGAAGTCGTAGGTCGCGCCGAGCCCCTGGCAGGCCGGGCAGGCGCCGTGCGGCGAGTTGAACGAAAACGCGCGCGGCGTCATCTCCGGCATCGAGATCCCGCACTTCACACAAGCGAGCCGGCGCGAGAAGAGTTGATCGCCCCCGTCGAATGTGTTGATGACCACGATTTCATCGGCGAGCGAGAGCGCGGTTTCGAGTGACTCGGATAGACGGCGCTCGATGCCCGATTTCACGATCAGCCGATCGACCACGACCTCGATCGTGTGATTTCGTCGGCGATCGAGCTTCAGGTCTTCTTCGAGCGATCGGAACTGACCGTCGATCCGGGCCTTCGTGTAGCCGCGCTGCCGCAACGCCTGCAGCTCTTTCTTGAACTCGCCCTTTCGACCGCGCACGATGGGCGCCATGATGTTGATGCGCGCATCGGTCGGATAGAGCATGACGAGATCGAGAATCCGCTCGAGCGACTGGGAGGAGATCTCACGCCCGCAGTTGTAGCAGTGCGGCGTGCCGGTGTTCGCAAACAGCAGTCGAAGGTAGTCGTAGATTTCTGTGACCGTGCCGACTGTCGAGCGCGGATTGGAGCCGGTCGTCTTCTGCTCGATGGAGATCGCTGGAGAAAGCCCGTCGATGAGATCGACGTCCGGCTTCTCCATCTGCTCGAGAAACTGGCGGGCGTACGCCGACAGCGATTCGACGTAGCGCCGCTGGCCTTCCGCGTAGATCGTGTCGAAGGCAAGCGACGACTTACCTGAACCGGACAGGCCCGTGATCACGACGAGCCGGTCACGGGGCAGATCGACGTCGATATTCTTGAGGTTGTGGACGCGAGCCCCGCGGACCGCAATCCAATCGTGTGCCATAGCACCCAGTGGGAACTTCCGAATGGTCCGAAACGACCATTGTACCTCTCGGCTGGTCCGAAGAACTACCTGTCCCGGCGGGTCCGCAACTGTGAGTGCCGATAGCCGTAGAAGGCGTAGATGATGGCGCCAATGACGAGCCAGATGCCGAACCGTTCCCAGGCCGTTCGAGGCAGCCCCAGCATCGTGTAGAAGCACGCGAATGCGCCGACGAGGCTGACCGCCCAGACCAGTGGCACGCGAAATGGCCGGTGCCGGTCCGGTTCCGTGTATCTGAGCACCAGCACGCCGATGCACACGATCGCGAAGGCGGAAAGCGTTCCGATATTGGTCAGATCGTAGATCTCGTTCTCGTCGGCGACGAGTGCGCCAAGCGCGACCACGATCCCCGTTGCCCACGTCGTGATGTGCGGCACCCGTCGTTTCTCGCTCAACTTTGCCGCCCACGCGGGAAGGAGCCCGTCACGCGCCATGGCGTAGAAGATGCGCGGCTGGCCGTACTGAAAGACCAGCAGCACCGCCGTAATCGAGACCACCGCGCCGAACGACACGATCCAGCCTGCCGTCTTCAGCCCCGCCACATCCAGTGCCTTCGCGAGCGGATCGGCCGCCCGCAGTTCCATGTACGGCACCAGCCCTGTCGCCACAATGCCGACGATGACGTAGATGAGCGTGCAGATCGCCAGTCCGCCGAGGATGCCGATCGGAAGATTGCGTTGCGGATTCTTTGTTTCTTCCGCGGCAGTCGAAATCGCATCGAAGCCGATGTAAGCAAAGAAGACGATCGCCGCGCCCTGGTGAATGCCGGCCCAGCCGTTCGGCGCGAACGGGACATAGTTGGCCGTGTCGATGTGAATCGCACCGACGACGACGAACAGCCCGAGCACGAGCAGCTTGATGACAACCATGATGTTGTTCGCGCGAGCGCTCTCCTTGACGCCGAGCAACAAGACCCAGGTCACGAGCATGACGATGGCGAACGCCGGGATGTTGAGGAGAACCGGGATGCCACCGATTCGAGGAGCGGTCTCGAGCAGCGCCTGCACGGCGGGATCGGAGCTCAACGTCACGGCCCGATAGCCGTGCGTCAGCCACGCGGGGAACGTGACACCGAACCCGCTCATGAATGAATTGAAGTAGCCACCCCACGCCACGGCGACGGCGATGTTTCCGACGGCGTACTCGAGAATGAGGTCCCAGCCGATCACCCACGCGATCAACTCGCCGAGCGTCGCGTAGGAGTACGCGTAAGCGCTGCCCGCCTGTGGGATCATCGCGGCCAGTTCCGCGTAGCACAGCGCCGCGAGGCCACACACGAAGCCGAGCAGCACGAACGAGAGGATCAGCGCCGGACCGGCGGCAGCACGGATGACCGTGCCGTCGGGGCGAATCTCTCCGGCGGCTGCGGTACCGATTGAGGAGAAGATGCCGGCGCCGATGACGGCGCCGATCGCGAGCATGATCAGGTCGCCGGCGCCGAGGACGCGCTTCAGCGAGTGCGCGCCCTCCTCAGGTTGCAGATCAGATATGGGCTTGCGAGCGAACAGGCTCATGAGGACGCAGACAGTATGCAGTATGCAATATGCGTAGACCGCCTAATGCGTACTGCCTACTGCTTACTGCCTACTTTATTCCGGCGACAGCGATCCGACGTACGCCGAGATATTCAGAATGTCCTCGTCGGTCAGCTGCATCACCGGCTTCTTCATGAGCGCCGCGTCCGGCCCATTGCGATCGCCTTCCTTGAAGAGGTGAAGCTGCCGTGCGACGTAGATCGGATGCAGGCCGGCGATGCGCGGAACGTTGCCGAGCCCCTTCATGCCGTCACCGTGACAGATGTTGCAGGCAATCGTCTTGTTGCGTCCGCCGGTCTCGGCGAGCGCCTTGCCCTTCGAGATGCTGCCCGGGGGCACGTACGACACGAACCCGGAGCGCGGATCGCGCGCGCGCGCCAGCTCCTGGTTCTCAGGCACCGTGATGATCCGGCTGCCGATCGGCTCCATGCCCTTGTCTTTCGGATCGAGGAACCGCATGCGTCCCTGACCGACAAACGTCTTCGGCACCATCGCGGCTTCGACGACCCTCGACCACTTCTTGCGCGACAGCGACGCGAACCATTCGGCAGCCTCGCGCGCCTCCTGGTCGGAGACTTCTTTCGAGATGCCGTTCATGCGCGCGTAGTCCTTCCGCGTGTTGTTCTTGAAGTCGATCATCTGCTGGACGATGTAGTCGGCCGTGAACCCGGTGAGGTCGGCGGATTCGGGATGGCCGAGGCCCGACATCAGATGACAGGAACCACAAGCGAGCGCAGCACCACGGCCCTTCTGCACGATGCCCGGCGCAGGCTTGTGTGCCTCCGGGAACCAATCGGGTGGGGCGAGAAGGTTGTCGATCTCGGCGGGCGTGTACTTCTTCGTGCTCCCCTCGAGTGACTTCGGCTCGGGCGATTCTGCAGGCAGCGATCCGGCCTGTACCGGGAACGCCCACGCCGGCTCGCGCTGAGGCGGCGATGGGAGCGCGCTGGCAGGGGCCGAAGGTTGCTGCTGCGACTGGAGACCGACTGAGGCCGCAGCGACAACGGCAATGACCAGCACCGACAGACGTGTCTTCATCGCGTTTTCCTCCGTGGGCAGTCTAAACGCGCCTCGGGTTTCGCTCAAGTCTCGGCATGTCTGGCGGTATGCTGCGAACCTGCTGGCAGCCGAGACTGACGGGCCTCGCTCATGAATGAATCTCTTCAAGTTCGACCGTTTGCTGGACGGCCAGAGTATGAGCAAATGGTCGACTACTTCCTCACTGCCGATGACCAGTTCCTCCACGGGATGGGCGTCGCCAGGTCCAGGCTGCCGTCACGCGAGGACTGGATCAGTTCAACTCTCCGGGATCACGATCGTCCGAACCATCAAAAGGAGCGGGCCTACCTGGCCTGGGTTCTCGATGGCGTCGTCATTGGGCATTCGAGTATCAACAAGATCAAGGTTGGAGAAGAGGCTTTTATCCACCTGCACCTGTGGGCGCAAGCGCACCGCCGGGCAGGGCTTGGCACCGAGTTTTTTCGGCTATCCGTCGATCGATTCGTGAACGACTTTTCGCTCGACCGTCTCTACTGTGAGCCGTCTGCGGAAAACCCCGGGCCAAATCGCGTGCTGCTGAACTCTCAGTTTTGCTTCGTGAAGCGATACCGCACGGTTCCGGGAGCCATGAACTTCGAGCAGGACGTCAACCAGTACGTCCGGCATTTTCGCGAGCCCTGTGGGAAGCGGCTTGGGATTTCCGCCGTTTGATGGCAGGATCGGCGCACATCCCGCGTCCCGGTTGACGTAAGGAGGCCCGCGTGCGGTTGACCACTTGTCTCACGGCGGCGTGTGTCGCTCTGATTGGACTATCGGCCTCGGCCCATCACTCTCACGGGCAATACGAAGAGACCTTCAGGGATATCGAAGGCGTCGTGAAGGAACTGCATCTGCTCACGCCGCATTCCTGGGTGTACATCGAAGTGAAGGACGGGACCGGCGCGCCGCAGGTCTGGGCGCTCGAGGCGACGACGCGCGGCCAGCTGGAAAAGATGGGCGTGTCGCGTGACTCGCTCAAGACCGGCGAGCTCGTCAAGGCGCGCTGCCATCCGCTCAGGGACAAGACCAACGGCTGCCTGCTCGGGTTTCTGAAGACGGCCGACGGCTCGATCAAGGATTGGGACGGCGGAAACGCTCCCGCACCAAAGGACTTCTGACAGGAGCACACATGCGCCTGAGAGCCGTCGTCTTCGGGTTACTTCTCCTTGGTCCGCACGCGGCACTCGCACAGGATTGGGACGAGTACACCAGCCTGCAAGATGGCTTCAGGATGAATTTCCCAGGCAAGCCAACGATCACTGAGACGACGTGGACGTCGCAGTTGAACTACGTTCTTCCGGCACGCGTGTACTCGGCCACCAAGGATAAGGAGCGCTACTCGGTTACGGTCGTCGATTACAGCAGCATCGAGCAGCAGGGGATCGAGCGGGGCAAATCATGTCCGCCGGGAAATGCGAACTGCCGCGCCAATGCGCCCGAGGCGCTTGGCGCCGGCTACGCGAGACACGACGAGCGGGGAGCCATCGTATACGCGACGTTCAAGCTGCTGCAGCGTGACGCGAAGCTGAACTTCCTCGGGTACGACTGGCAGGATCTGGTCGAAGGCAACATCATCCAACTCACCAATAATGCCGATCAGTCGCGTACATTCGCGTGGGTCGGGATGCACCAGCAGAAGCTGTACATCCTCGAAGGCACTGTCCCTGCGGATCGCCCCGAGCCTGGCTTGTTCCAGCAGTCGATGCAATGGGTGGACAAAGACGGCAACGGGATTCGCTATAGGTCGATCTACTCCAACTCGTTTCACGGCATGGGCGTGTATCCGCCTCCCGCCATCGTCGGGCGTGATGCTGCCCCCGTCGCCAGTCCCGCCAAATGAAATGCGTCATCGCCGCGGCGATGGTGGTCTCGCTGTCGAATGCGGCATTCGCGCAGGAGTGGACTGAATTTGCGAGCCGCGAGGACGGCTTCTCGACCAACTTTCCTGGTCCCCCGGCAGTCACGCAGTCGACCTACCAGTCACAGTTCGGAGCAGACCTTCCGGCGCGCGTCTACAGCGCGACGCAGGGACGCAGCCGCTTCTCGGTGACGGTCGTCGACTACAGATCGATCGAGAAGATCCTCACCGAGAAGGCGAAGGCGTGCCCCGCCGGCGCCGAAACATGCCTGGGCGGTGCCAATCCTCGCAGTTCGACGGGCGCAGGGTACTGGAAGGCGGACTATGCCGGGGCACTGATCTACGCGACGCGTCAATTCATGAAGCGCGACGCGGTGATTACCGAGTTCGTCTGGACGAACATCGATCTGGTCGAAGGGCACATGCTGCAGTTGACCAACAAGGATCAATCACGAACCTACGCGTCGATCCTCATGCACGCGGACAGGCTCTTCATCGCCGAGGCGACAGTACCCGCCGGCGATCCGGAGCCGGGGCTCTTCCAGCAGGCACTTGGCTTTGTCGACGCGGACGGCAACAGCATCCGGTATCAGACGCTCTACCATCACGGTCAACCTGTTCCAGCACGGGGGCGCTAACAACACACGGTGCGACGGGGCGAAGGGACGACGGAGCGACGGTCCGGTCCGATGGTGCGAGGGTCCGGTCCGAGAGTCGGGTCAGAGGTGCGACCGGACCGTCGCACCGGACGTCGAACCATCGCACCGTGGGACTGGACCGTCGCACTGCCGCCCCGTCGCCCCATCGCACCGTTGATCACTGACACCGATTGGCCCCCGCAGTGTTTCCTTCCTGCGCACCGTCGCGATAGACCTTGTGGCAGTTCGCGCACGACTCATTGAGTCGATCGGCAATCTTCACCACCGCGTCGACGTTGCGCGTCTGCGCTGCGCGATAGGCCTCCCGTCCCACGTCCATCAGCGCCGCTGTGTACTGCTTCCAGTCGGCGCGATCGATCGGGACCGGCTTTCCGTTCTCGCATCGTCGTCCTGGCAGTAGAAAGAGCGGCGCTGTTTCGACGAGCGCGAGGGCCGCCTGATCGACCGCCTGCCACCCGTAGTACACCGTTCCGCCCCACTGCACGTAGTCGAAGGGTATCGGCATGGCGGGCTTCTCTTTGCCTGGATCTTTCACCTGCACGTTGAACAGGATGTTCGCGTTCGGGAAGGTCACGCCGCGCATCAATTGCGCCAGGTTGCCAGCGACGGCGAAGGAAGACGCGGCGCCAGACGCACTCGCCGCTTGAGGCGCCGCGGGAAATGTGATCTGCGGCAGCGACGCCGCCTGCAAATCAGTCTGTCCGGCTGGGAACTTTCCCGCGCTCAGCGCATACGCCGCCACATCGATCGCCGTTTGCTGAGACACCGAGCCGGGCGCCTGCGGCGGCATCGTCTTCTGGATCTTGTCGACGAGATCGGTGAGCGGACGCGAGCCCCAAACGGCGAGAAAATTGGTACCGGCAAGAGGCGGCCCCACAACGCCTTGCAACGTGTCGCCGTGACAGGCGAGGCATTGCGCTTTGTACACGGCCTGGCCGCGCGTGGCCTGAGCGTCAGAGTAGACACGATCGGCAACCGTACGTGATTGCGCGGCCGGATCGGTACCCGAAAGCACGCCGACGAGCAGCCCCAACAATGCGGCGCCCGCAGCGCGGTGAAATGCCGTTGGCCTCGAGGGAAACGCAATCATGTGGCACTCCGGGACGAAGAACGAAGGATGAGGAACCCGGCCGCGGATTATAGCTTGCGCGCCCCCCGCGTTTTGGGCAGTATCTCCGACACTACTGAGCCGCCGTTGCCGGGGCTGAAGCCGAGGAGGAAGCATGCGCCTGATTCCATTGATTCCTGCGGCGTTGATCGTCTCGCTGGCTCAACCGGTGTCGGCGCAGGACTGGACGCGCTTCACCAGCATCGAGGACGGCTTCAGCGCCAACTATCCCGGTCAGCCGAAGGTAGAAGCGGTCACGTACACCACCGAGTACCGGCAGCAATTACCGGGCAAGACGTACAGTGCCTCCGACGCGCTGGGACGCTACTCCACTACGGTCATCGACTACCGGAACATCGAGAAGCTACACGCAGATCGAGCGGCAAAGTGCCGGGCAGCGCAAGGTGACGGCGATTCCTGCCAGAACGACTTCCGGCTCGATCTCGCCGGCGCCACCGATCACGAAGTCTGGAATTTCATGCAGCGCGACGGCGTGAAGATCACGCACTACATGTTTTACTTCGTCGAGCTGGTCTCGGGGCGGCTGCTGCAGATGACCAACCCTGACAAGACGCGCACGTTCGCGGCAATTCATCAGCACGCCGGCAGGCTCTACATCCATCAGGCCACTGTTGCCTCGGGCATGCCGGACCCGATCCTGTTCATGCAGGGGCTGGCGTGGGCCGACGAGAAGGGACTCGCCATCCGCTACCGAACAATGTACACGGAGGGTTACGGGGAATGGAAGTTTCCCCGCGAGATGCCGCCATTCACCGTGCGAGACCTGAATACGTCGATCGATGGCACCATTCCACCGAAGAAGTGAGGAGGGCGACATGCGATTCAAGTCCTTCGTCGTTGCGTTCGCGTGCGTGGTGTGTCTGACCGCCACCGCTCTCGCCCATCACTCACACGGCAACTACGACGTGCAGACGTGGACCACCATGGAAGGCACGGTCAAGCAGGTGATCTTCATCGTGCCGCACTCGATCGTGTATCTGGACGTCAAAGGCGCGAAAGGCGACGTGGTCACGTGGTCGCTCGAGGCCACCAACCCGCAGGGCATCTTTCTGAAGGGTGTCAAGAAGGAAGACGTGCAGGTCGGCGACAAGATCAAGGTGCGTTGCCACCTGCTCCGAGACGGCGGCCAGGGCTGCCTCCTGGGATTTGTCACGCCGATGCATGGCGACAAGGCGCGCGGCCATGGCGTCGAGATCGAATGGGACTAGGACGCGTCGATATCCTCAGGCTGATGGCAGTCGGGTCTCCATCAGGTAGAACAGCAGGTCGGTCGACGGCGGCGCGACGCCAAGCTGTCGAATCATGCCCACGACTTGCCCGCGGTGGAGAGTCGCATGATTGACGACATGCTGCATCTGCTGACCGAGCGGCAGTGAATAGGGCTCGCCGGTGAATCGCGTGTAACCCAGCTCGCGAGCGAGGTCCGCATCCGATATCGTACCCAGGTACTCCTTGCGCCTCTCGATGACCGGCTGCCACTTCTCCCGCACCTGCTGCAGGCTACGCGCGTCGGCAGGTGTCCATCCCGCCCAGACATCGGGGCCCACGGGAGAGTGACCGAACCAGCGTTCGAGCCATATCCACTCCGCACCAGCCATGTGCAAGAGCGTGCCGAGGATCGACTTGTAACTGATGTGGACGTCGCGCAACCGTTCCTCGGGCGGCAGCTTCTCCGCAGCATCCAGGGCACGCGCGTTCGCCCATTCGGTGTATGCGAACAGATGACGAACTTCAGCAGTGGTCATGGTGGGCGGGTCCTCCAGTGTCAGATGTATCGCATCCACGGACTCGGCCGTGTTGCCTTGACGTGCATGTACCAGCGGCACGCCGCGTAGAGAATCGCGACGTCAATCGCGAAGACGAGATACAGCAGCGACAGGCTCCACTGCTGACGCGGATCCTGAATGAACACGTAGGGAGCCGTTGCGAATCGCTCGGCGCCAAACGCACTGTCACGCAGATACCAGGCGACGAGCGCCGTCAGGTGGATTAGAGGGATGTGCAGCAGGTAGTAGAACAACGGCACCCGCCCGAACGTCTCGAAGAACGTCGCGATTCGCCCGCGAGTTCCTTCCATCAGCGGCAGCAGCGCAATCGACGGTCCGAGCGTCATGAGCAGGAACAGTGGCGACGCGGGATACTTCCGCTGATTCAATAAACGAAACAGGACCGGCATTCCATCGTCCGCGGGTGGAGCTGCAAACACCGTCACGCCACCAACCACCAGGAAGAGAGCTGTTGCCGCAATGCCAAGGCGCAAGAGGATGCGTCGACGGGCGGCGCTTTCCATGACGACGAACGCTCCGCACGCATAGCCAAGAGCCATCACGCCGATCCACGGCACGAGCGTGTAGAGGACGGTGACCGTGAGGCCGTTCTTGCCGAAGCGCACTTCTCCGCCGAGATACAGAAACTGCCACAGCCACTGCGTCGAGGCCCCACTTGCCGACGCTAGGGCCGGCAACACGTTCTGTCCAACGACGAGCAGGAGCCCAACGAGCCCAACGCCCCAGGTTGGCAACCAGATCACGCCGGCAAGCAGCACCATGCACCAGCCGAGCATCCAGATCACGCCGGCAAGAATGAGCCCGCCGTAGTCGACGTTGAACGTCCACGCTGTTCTGATCACCGTCAACTCGAGCACGACGAGCATCAGGCCGCGCGTCACCAGATACGTCGCGAGCGCTCCTTTGCCACTGAGCTTGCGCAAGTGCAGGAATGCCGCCGTGCCAGCCAGGAACACAAAGACCGGCGCGCAGAAATGCGTCACCCAGCGAGTGAAGAAGACACCCGCGCTCGGCCCGCCAGCGGGGACGCCCGAGTAGACGCGGACGTGATCGATCGCCATGAGCACCATGACAGCGCCGCGAAGGATGTCGAGCGACGCGAGGCGGGAACTCGCTGTTGACGTCCGAGAGGCGACGTCGACGGCTGTGCTCGCGGCCATACGGCCGATCAGGATACCCGCGGCGTGAGTCGATGTCGAACTGCGGCGCTCTCATTCGACATATCTGTAGAGAGCAACTTCTGGTATGGCGAATGGTGCAGGTATGATCGACGGTCTCGTGTCAGAAAAGCCGGTCGAACACGGACCCCGACAACGGCTGCGCGCCCTCTATCACTGGCTTACGGGAGCTCCGTCGGCAGACTCCTCGTCGGGCCTGACGAGCGCACCACAGGGCGATGTCGCGCCCGAGCGGTTCGGGCACTACGCGATCACCCACAAGCTCGGAGCGGGTGCAATGGGTGTCGTCTACGCAGCTCGTGACGAACGGCTCGGCCGCACTGTGGCTCTCAAGACGATGTCGTCGGTGGCCAGCGACGACACGGCGCGAAAACGCTTCTGGCGGGAAGCTCGCGCCGCCGCGAGCGTGAACCATCCGCACGTCTGCCAGATCTACGAGATCGGCGAAGACCGTGGTGAGCTCTTCATCGCGATGGAGCTACTCGAAGGCCAGGCGCTCTCCGAGCGGCTCAAGGAAGGCGCGATGACCGTGTCGCAGGTCATGCCCATCGCGCTCGAGATGCTTGCCGCGCTTTCTGCCCTCCACTCCCGCGGCATCGTCCATCGTGATCTCAAGCCGTCGAACGTCTTCCTCACGCCCCACGGCGTGAAGCTCCTCGACTTCGGTCTCGCCCGCCCCGAGCCGGAGGAAACGATCAGCCCGGATTCGGACCTGACCAGGCCCGGTTTCGTCATGGGGACACCGAGGTACATGGCACCCGAGCAGATCACGGGTGAACCGGTCGACGCGCGTGGTGATCTCTTCGCGACTGGCGCGATCGTGTTCGAGATGCTGGCGGGACGACCGGCGTTCACCGGCAAGACGGTCGGCGAAGTTCTGCACGCGACGCTGTCGGAGCAGCCACCGGCTCTCAGCGGCTCGCCTTCGGTTGCGGCGGTCGATCGCGTGATCCGGCGCGCGCTGGCGAAACGCCCGGCCGATCGGCCCGTATCTGCGGATGTCATGGCTGACGAACTGCGCGGCATCAGCAACACGGATAGCGACGGAAGTCGCGCACTGGCACAAGCTCTGACGCGCATCGTCGTTCTGCCCTTCCGGGTGCTGCGTCCCGATCCAGAGACGGACTTCCTCGCGTTCAGTCTGGCCGATGCCATCGCCACGTCGCTATCGGGCAGCGGTTCCTTGATCGTCCGCTCGAGCGCGACCGCCGCTCGCTTCCCCGGCGAGGCACCCGATCTCAAGGCGCTGGCGGTCGACGCCGACGTCGACCGCGTCGTGATGGGCACGCTGTTGCGATCCGGGGATCAGTTGCGCGCCTCGGCGCAACTCGTCGAGGCACCGAGTGGAACGCTGCTGACCTCACACACCGTGCAAGCATCGCTCGGCGATCTGTTCCGGCTCCAGGACGACATCACGCGACGCGTCGTCGACGCACTGTCGCTTCCGTTGACCGGGGCGACTCCAGCGTCGGCTGATGCTCCTCACAACGCGCGCGCCTACGAGTTGTATCTCCGCGCAAACGACCTGGCGCAAACCTACGATGGCATGGCCAGCGCGCGCGACCTGTATCGGCAGTCGCTCGACCTTGATTCGAGTTTCGCTCCGGCGTGGGCACGCCTCGGCCGCTGCCATCGCGTCATCGGCAAGTACGTGACACACTCGCCCGACAGCGAGTCACTCGCTGAAGAAGCCCTTCAGCGCGCACTGACGCTCAATCCACATCTGTCGATCGCGCACAAGTTCTACGCGAATCTGGAAGCCGACATCGGTCAGCCCGTGCGAGCGGTCGTGCGGCTGCTGAATGAGGCTAACCGTCACGGCAACGACCCCGAGCTTTTCGCCGGTCTCGTTCATGCGTGCCGTTACTGCGGACTGTTCGAAGAGTCGATCGCCGCGCACGTCGAAGCACGACGTCTCGATCCGAACGTGCCGACGAGCCTCGAACAAACACTGCTCATGGCCGGGGAGCTCGACGTCCTGATGAGCGTCGAGCCGGCAGCGCTTGTCGCGGGCGCCGATGAGGGCATCCGCGTCATCGGGCTTGGCCTTTCCGGCCGGCGCGACGACGCACGCCAAGCGCTTATTCGCATGCGACGCGCGCACATTCCGGCGTTCCAGTCGTGGTCTGAATTCCTGATGGCGTGGCTCGATAGACGGACACCAGACATGCTGCGCCGGATGTCGACGTTCGACGGACTGAAGATTCGAGAGGATCCGGAAGCGATCTTCCAGGAGGGGCGCTTCTTCTGCGACGTTGGCGAGTACCGGCTGGGGCTCGACCGGCTGCAACGTGCGGTGACGAAAGGCTACTGGGTTGTCCCCACCCTCGCGCGAAGCCACGAGTTCGAAGCACTGCGCGGCGACCCCGAGTTTGAAGCACTCCTTGCCGACGCCACCACCGGACGCGACCGCGCAGCGGTGGCGTTCAAGGAAGCGGGCGGCGAACGTCTGCTCGGACGCCGAGCGGCATCCCAGTCTCACAGCTCGCACGCAACATCATGAAAACGATGGCCAGGCCGGTAGACAAGGCCGAGATCGTGCGCCGTTTGAAGTTGGTACGGCCAGACTGCACACGCCGCTGGGGGCGGATGTCGCCGCACCAGATGGTGTGCCACCTCAGTGACGCCTTCCGCCACGTGACGCGGCAGAAGGCAGCCAGTCCGGCGACGAGCCTCGTTCAATCCACGGTCATCAAGTGGCTGGCCCTCTATGTGCCATTGACGTGGCCGCGTGGCGTTCCAACGCGGCCGGAGATGGATCAGGAGATTGAGGGCACGAAGCCAGGCGACTTCGCCACGGATCTCGCGGAGCTCGAATCGCTGCTGGAGGCTGTGACCACTGCAAGAAACCGTGAGTGGCCCGCGCACCCGATCTTCGGACAGATGTCCGAGTCAGCGTGGATGCGATGGGCGTACTTGCACGTCGACCATCACCTCCGGCAGTTCGGCCTGTAAGAGGACTTGCCCGTCCCGCGTTCGAACGTTGTGCGTTGCGGATGAGCCTCAGCGAATTGCGCTGAGCTTGGAGAGCACCTTGCGCACGTAGTCGCGCGTTTCACCGTACAACGCGGCCTGTCCGCGCGCGTACCGTTGCGCGTAGCCAGGACCACCGTTGTAGGCGACCAGTGCGAGCTCGAGGTTGCTGCCAAACATTTTCAGCAGCTGCGAGAAGTATCGAATACCGCCTTCGATGTTCTGCTCCGGCACAAACGGATTGACGCCGAGCTCGCGCGCCGTCATCGGCATCAACTGCATCAGCCCGATCGCTCCCGCACGTGAGAGCGCCGCGGGATTGAATGCAGATTCGGTCTCCATGATCGCCCTGACGATCGACGCTTCGACCTGATGGAGGTTGGCGTACTTCTCGATCCAGGGATCGAATGCCGTCGTTCTCACTGGTGCGCTCCCTGCGCGTCGTCGAGGCAGGTTGCGCGCGTTGTGGAGAGCGACGATTCGTTTGTATTGAGAGTCGAGATAGTTCGCCGCCATCTCCTTCGTCTGACCCACGGCGAGCATCTGACGCGCGGTGTCGAGCGCCCGCTGACTGATGCGGCCGCTCACAACGTCTGCGGTCTCACGCGCGGAGTATCCGAGAGCCAGCAGCTGATACGCAGCCATGTCGCGAATGGCGACGCCAGCCGTCGCCGCCACGCGCGGGCCATCGCCACTCGTTGCGGCAGTTGCGAGCTCGTCGAAATCAAAGGGGCCGACCTTCGAGTCGCCGATGACAGCCTGCGAGACCAATGAGAAGTCTGCCCATGCTGCGGCCCGTTCACCCTCGGTCATCGTGACGCGCTGTCGTGCAAGCGCATTCACGAGGCGACGGATCGCGGCGAGGTCGAGGAGTCTGATGTCGGGGCGGCTGACGGTGGCCGGCCGAGCGACAGCCGTCGCGGTCGGACCGGACGACACGGTCGCCAGCGTCACGAGAAAAATGGCGGCAAACGGGGCCATCGCGCGTCTGTAATCGCTCTCCCAGCTCCAGGGTTGCAACCGGAGAGCCAGAACGTCGACGCGCAGAAGTGCACGCAATTGACCAACGGAACGGCGGGTCTAGACCCTGCCGTTACATGAAGAGATGTCTGTGTGGGTGTAGAGGCGCGTCTTCAGACGCGCCTGGATCTGACGTTACGCCCCAACTGCTTCGGCGAGGGCGGGTGCGCTGACCAGCGTTGCCAACTGCGCCGCGAGGATCGTCGCCGCGGCGCGCACACATTCGAGTCGCTCACTGCCATGGCGGAGTTCGAGGGCGAGCACACCCGCGCATCCGGTCGCTGTGAGCAGCGGCACCACCACCGCACCCGTCGCCACGTCGTCTCCGTCGACCACTCGCGCTTCAGAACTGCGGAAGGCGCGGGCGATCGCGTTGTCCGAATCACGGGAGACGCGACCGAGTTGCGCGGTCATCTCGTGTGAGTAGCCATGAGTGAAGACCGGCGTCAATTCGTTCCCGTGGCGATCACCGACCCACAGGATCAGTCCGACAGCCCTGAGCACTCGGGCCGCCTCGTCCAGCACCGGAGTCACATCGCGGACATCGAGGGCACGCGCGAGCCGAGTGCACAGCTGGGCCACGTCCGCGAAGTCCACCCCCGATCTCTCGTGGGTGGGCGGAGCCTCTTGGACAACCTGCGTTTCTTGGACTACTTCGGTCGCCAGGCTTAACCTGGGCTCCAGGGTTAACCGGGGCTCCTGGGTTACCTGGGGTTGTGGGCTCAGGTGGGTACCGCGGCGCCAGGTCGCTGGTGGGGAAGCAAGTTCGGCGATTGGCTCTGCGGCGGGGCCCACCCTCTCGGTCCTGACCCCGGACGGGGTGCTCTTGAAACTCGGCTGGAGGTTTAGGGCCGGCAACGCGTTGACGGCCGAATCAATCAGGCATCGAAGCCGCGTGGGGGGCCGTCGCGGCTGTGTCAGCCGCGCCTGTGCCAGCGCTTCGTTGACGTCGTCCTGAGTATCGGGGTCGGGGTAGAGCGCCTGGAATTCGCCTATCATCTGCTCGGGTTCGAGCCCAATCGCGCTCGCGTAGGCACGGAAATACGAGCGACGGAATATCCCCGTGGGCCATCGCGACACGTCGTCACGCTCGAGCCCTTCGAGTAGTGACAGCTTGATCTTGGTCTGCTCCGCGATCGTCGCCAGCGGGATCTGCTGTTCCTCGCGCTGGAGCCGGAGCCTCGTTCCGAACGATTCATTCATTGATTGCACACCCACCAGCAAGTCCATTGCACACCCCACCGGCACACATCCGGCTGGCCACACGGGTTTCTTGTTACGAGGGAAGTCGTGAACGTCGGGGTTCGTGGCCGATGTGGGATGGGTGCCGCACAACCTCGAGCGGAACGAGGTGCCCCCGTGCGGGAAGGACCACGAATTTTGTCAGAGTAACAAGTGTGACGGGCCGCCGCAAGCGCTGATTGACCTGAACCGTTGCACGCGACCGCAACGGCAGTGTTCCGGGCAAGCCCTGCTGGCGTTACATACAGCATGGCAACGCGCTTTGATGGTCAGACGTTCACGTTCACGCAACCCGATGGCACCCCGATTCAGCTGCGTGGTTGGGGCGACCAGTACTTCGCCGTCTTCGAGACCCTCGACGGGTACACCGTCACGAAGAACCCTGCGACAGGTTACTGGGAAGTCGCCCGGTTGGCGTCGGATGGCAACGCACTGGAACCGGCTCCAAGAGCAGGCGACCGGCTCGATGGAACGCGCGCGGGCGTCCCGAAAGGACTCCGTATCCGTCGTGAAAGCGCCATGGCCGCGGCCCGGGAGTCGGCGCTGCGCGCGTCGGGCCGGCGCTGCGAGCAGCGGCGGCGGGAGCGACGGGAGCAGCAGCGCGCCATTCGCGCGATGGCTGCCGCGGGCGGTCCGATGCTGGCGCCACCCCAGCGCCAGACGGTCGGTGACTTCGTCGGCCTCTGCCTGCTGATCGATTTCAGTGATTCGCCCGCCACGATCGCACGGGAGGAGGTCGAGCGCTTCTGCAATCAGGTTGGCTACGCCGGTTTCGGCAACCACGGCTCGGTCCACGATTTCTTTCTCGAGAACTCGATCGGCCGGTGCCGCTACACCAACGTCATTGCCCCGTACTACCGCGCGCTCCATCCCAAGACCTACTACACGGACCGCACGATCCCGCAGCCTCAGCGCGCCTACGAGCTGATGAACGAGGCGCTCGCCTTCCATAAGGCACACGGCTTCGACTTCTCGCCCCTGACTGTCGACAACCAGGGATTCGTCTACGCGATGAACGTCTACTACGCGGGGCCAGTGACGAACAACTGGGCCGAAGGGCTCTGGCCGCATTCACATCACCTCGGGAGCGCCGTGCAGCTGAGACCGGGGATGCGAGCCTTCGACTATCAGTTCACCGCGATCGGCTCGGACCTGGAGCTCGGGACCTTCTGTCACGAGAACGGTCACATGCTGTGCGACTACCCGGACCTCTACGACTATGGGTACGAGTCGAGCGGCGTCGGCGGTTATTGCCTGATGTGCGCCGGCAACAACGTGAGCGAGAAGAACCCGATTCCGATCAGCGCGTACCTCAAGCGGCTTTCGGGCTGGGCGCGGACCACGACGCCGGTCACACACGGCGCCACCATCACGCTCGATGCCGGCACGAACGACTTCGCGATCTACTCACGCGGCGGGCGCGAGTATTTCCTCATCGAGAATCGCCGCCGCACCGGCCGCGATGCCTCGCTCCCCGACGAGGGTCTCGCAATCTGGCACGTCGACGAGGACGGCGACAACAGTCACGAGCAGATGACGAGCGGCAGTCACTACGAGCTTTCACTCGAGCAGGCGGATGGGCTCTTTCAGCTCGAGCGCCAGCGAAATCAGGTCGGCGATCCGGGTGATCTCTTTGCCGGTTCCCTCGCCCGCTTTGGCGACAACACCGTCCCGGACAGCAAGTGGTGGAATGGCACGTCGTCCAATCTCACCCTCGAGCAGATCTCTCCTGCCGGCCAGTCGATCACTTTCAGATGTCTGCTCGCGGACGTGGTCACGCCGCCGACGACGCTGAAGAGAACGTCGACGCCAAACAGTGCGATTCCGGAGAACAACCCGGTCGGCATCACCAACGCGATCGACATCTCGGAGGCGATCACGATCTCGAGCCTCAAGGTCGGCGTCGACATCACGCACACCTACCGCGGCGATCTCAATGTCACGCTGACGACGCCAGGGGGAACGGTGGTCGAACTCCACCCGAAGGGGCGCGGCGGCAACGCGCACGATCTGACGATGACCTACGACGAGACGACGCTGCCGGCCTTGGCCACTCTGCGTGGGCAGAACGCGCAGGGCACGTGGACACTGACGGTCAGGGACCTGGCACCGGGGGACACGGGACAACTGAATCAGTGGACGCTGGAGGTATCGTCAGTCGATGCCGTCGTCGGACCAATCGAGCTGAAGGAATCGCCCGGCACCAAGATTCCAGACGCGCCAAGCGGCGGCATCGTCCGCTCGCTGGCAACCACGAGCGCGGCCAGGATCGGCAGCGTCGAAGTGTCGGTGGACATTACGCACACGTGGATTGCGGACCTGCGCGTGAGCGTGCGCTCCCCGTCCGGCACCGAGGCAGTCCTCCACGACGGGACCGGAGGATCTGCGGACAACATCGTCCGCACGTTCACTGCGGCCACTGCTCCCCCACTCGCGGCCCTGGCGGGACAGCCAGCAGGCGGTACGTGGCAACTGAACGTCGTCGACCGGTCCGCTCAGGATGAAGGCAAGCTCAATGCGTGGAAGCTCCTGATCAAGCCGTCTGCCTGA
>Ga0070674_100000220_pt1 | contig 27796 bp, 17 predicted proteins | sample KBSM33metaG_FD_65344 | JGI IMG/M metagenome (GOLD analysis project Ga0070674, IMG submission 65344) | Miscanthus rhizosphere microbial communities from Kellogg Biological Station, Michigan, USA - KBS M3-3 metaG | ecosystem: Host-associated > Plants > Roots > Rhizosphere > Soil ... | reverse complement strand
CGGCCTCGGGAGACGGCTGGGGCAGTCGACGCAGGAGGTCAATCGCTGGGTCGAATTGTTCGTGGAATGACATCGTGGACCTCGCCGCCGGAGCGGGACTTCTGAACTTCATCGAGCCGATGCTGGAGCAGCGCGCGAGCGCGCTTCAATCGTTGCCGAAGCGCCTCCGGTGAGATGGCGCAGACCACTGCGGCCTCAGCGGGGCGCAGCCCCTCGATACCTACCAGCAGCAGTACCTCGCGAAACGCCACGGGCAGACCGGCGAGCGCGGTCTCGATCTGCCCCTCGAGTTCCTGGCCGGCCGTGTGATCGAATGGGGAAACAGGCATGACCGTCGGCCACAGTCCGATCCCGCCGTCAACGTGCGACACCTCGATGGCTCGCGAACGGCAGTAGCTGATGTGAAGATTCCGTGCGACGGCGAACAGCCACGGGCCAAGTCTGGTGTCGGGCGCGAGTCGCGCTGCATGCGCCACAAAGCGCAGCCAGGTCTCCTCGAGCAGGTCCTGGGCCACATCGCGGTTGCCGGCCATGCGGGCGAGAAAGGAGAACAGGCGCGTGTTGAACATGGCGTGCACCGTGTCGAACGCGTCCGTGTCGCCGTCCCGCACCCGCTGCACGAGCTCCAATTCGGACTCGCGGTCCATGTCGTAAGAACGCTGGCCAGGAGCGAGCGTGACACATGTCACGCATCGGCGGCTGGCGCGTTCCTATTCCAGCATCTGTTTGCTCGGGCGGACATCGCGTCGCGTCGCGAGCGGCCATCGGAGGTGGTCATGCTGGCTATCAGGAATCTCGGTCTGGCGGGGTTGTTCGGCCTCTTCATCACGGCATTACCAATGCTGGTTGGTCTTGCGTTTGCCGTGCGGCGCAACGAGCGTTTGCTGGCCTTGATGAGGCCGTTATCGCTTGCCGGCATCTTCGCCGCGACGGCCAATGTGTTTCTTGGCGTGACCAACGAGCTGGTGTGGATGTCGCGAAATAACCTCGCGAGTCCATTCGACCAGCGCCTGCTGGCTGGCTCGGCAGAAGTGGCGGTGCTTGGGTTTGCGTCGTTTGTGTTCCTCACTGTGGGCTGGCTGGCCGTCGCCGTCGGTATGAGAAAGGTGCCTTAACGGATAATACGCGGATGGAAGTCCGCGTCTATTCCAATACCAGGCGACCCGGAGTCGGGATGGCCCCGAAGAGGGAAGGGTCGCGTCCGCTGCTGCCGCAGCATGCTCGCCATTGCCCCGTCCTCGAGGCCGGCAGCGCGCTCGGATTCATGGTGTACGCCGCGCTCGAACCGAAAGAGTCGGTCTACGTGGAGTTCGAGGGCGACGGCCGCTACAAGTTCGTTTACTACCTGCAGACGCAAGGCGGCAAGCGCGCCCCGATCTTCCAGGTCACGATGAGCATGTCAGTCGGAGGCGTCGGCATGATGAAGGAAGAAGTCACCTTCGTCGGTGCGCCGATGCTGTCGCGCGAAGCGGCGTTCGCGGTCATGCGCGCGTTCGTCGTTCCCGAAGACATGGGCACACCGGCGGGCGCCCTCGCGCTGCGTGGCGCGACGAACTTTCAGACGCCCGCAGGATGGGACACGGTCTACTCACCCATCCTGAACATGATCGAGCGACCGGTTGCCCCCATGTTGTCCGTGCGAGTGGAGACCGACTGGTATAGCCACGAGACCGAGTTCCGCTACGTGCTGCAGCCGGGAGAAGGGATCACCCTCGAGCACAGCATCCCGATCGGCCAGGTGTTCTTCGTCCCCCGCGAAGAGATCACCATGCGGCAGTGCACGGCAGAGGAGTTGAAGACGATCGAGGCCTCACGCGACGAGTTTTATCACCACAAAGCTGCAGCCACGCAGCAGACCTCGTACGGTCTGAGCTACAGTCCTCACTATCTGAGGCAGAGCCGCGCACAGAAAGAGTAGTCCCAGCGCGTGTGTCATTAATCTTCGTCAGCTACCGGCGTCAGGACACACAGAGCGCCACTGGCCGGCTCTGCGACAAGCTGCAGGCGCATTTCGGCGCCGATCAGGTGTTTCACGACATCGAGTCGATCGACGCCGGCTCCAGGTTTCCGGAAATCATCGCGTCGAAAGTAGCGGAGAGCTCGATCGTGCTGGTGATGATCGGTCGGCACTGGCTCGATGCGGCGGGTCCTGACGGCCGATCGCGCCTGTTCGATCCGAACGACTATGTTCGCCTCGAGGTCGCCGCGGCTCTCGAACGCGGCGGTCCAGTGATTCCGGTGCTCGTCGAAGGCGCTGCAATGCCCACGGCCTCGACATTGCCCGAGCCGCTGGCCGCACTGGCCACGCGGCAGGCACACGAGATCACCGAACAGCGCTGGCAGTACGACAGCGACATCCTGGTCAAAGAGCTCGAACGGTTCGTCGCGCCCGAGGGCGCGCCGGCGGTGGAGCAGGCGACATTCGGCCAGACGCTGCTCCGGTCTGTTGCCAGCTGGCCTTTCGATTTCGCTCAACTCCTGGTTCGCCCGCGTGGATGGCTGGCTGCGCTCAGGGCGCAGCCCAATGCCGTTGCTCGGGCGGCCGTGTTCTTCGCGCTCTCGCACATCCTCGCCGCGTGGCTCTTCGTGATACCCGAGCTCGTCGCCTCGGTGCCGATGTTCGTGCTTGGAGGAGTACCAACCGGGGCATCCTTCCTCCTGCTGGTGTTGATTCCGCTGCATCTCTCGGCACGGCTGGTCCGCGTGCCGAGTCACGTGCCATCAACGATCGTGCTGCTCGCGTACATCCAGTCAGTAGCCATGGTGCTGGTTGCGGCCGGCGTGACGCTCGTGTGGACCGGGTTTGGTCTTGCCGATCCGGAGTTCAATTCGAAGTTGCGTGCCGCCCTTGTCACCAACCTGCCGCTAGAGGTCCGCATGATGCGAGCGAGTGCGGTCATGGAGTCCTCGATGGGCGGGTCGTTCCTGGCGTCGTTTGTCGTGACGAACGTGATCTGGCTCTACACGGCCGGCTGGCTCGCGGTGGCGAGCCAGGCATTTCGTGAGATGTGGAAGATCTCGCGGCTTCGCTTCGCTGCGATTGTGGTCCTTACGGCACTCGTGCTCTCAGTCGCCGCCGCGCTCGTGGCGTTCGCCGCCACGCTATAGGGACCGGGCTATGGCTTCAGCTTGCGATAGGCAAGTCGATCCGCGAAGAACGAGCCGAGCCACAGATCGTCACCGACTCGCATCGCGATTGCCGTTCCGGTGAACGACGGCGTTGCCGGTCCTCGCGCGATCTCGGTGACCGCCATCGTCTTCGGATCGATCGTGACGGCGACATAGCCGCGCGGGCACCTGATGCCTTCTTCCGTCTTCGGTGCTCCGCCGCACGACGGCTCGTTGTCGATCATTCCCGCCGTGATCAGCCGATTGTCTGAGGTCCAGCGAACGTTGTCCGGACCGAACTCCTTGAGCTGCGCGGTTCGAAGTGGCTTGTGCGGGGCATTGCGCGAGAAGGCGATGATGCGCTTCGTCGTCGTCGAAGCGACGTAGAACTCGCGATCGTCGGGCGACGTCTCGATGCCGTTGTTCGCGGACAACTCGGTGCCCGGCAGCGCCTGGAACGTCTTGTCACCTGGCTTCCAGGCGAGCACGACGCCGGTGTTCCGTTGCGCGAACGCATCCTCGAACGTCTTGCCCGGAAGAATCAGCACGGTCGCGACGAGCGAGCCGTCCGTGAATGCCGCGACGCTGTTGAGTGCCATGTTGTCCGGCGTCACGACACATCCGATCCAGGTAGCCGTCGGTGCCGCGCCGCTCGCATCAAGTTCGAAGACCTCCACCGATTCGCGGCCGCCGTGATTGGTCGCATACACCGTGTAGCGACCATTGGCTGCCGGACGCAGACTCAAGCCGTGCAGTAAGGCCTGCTTCGCGTCGAGCGGGCCCGGGCAGTTCGCGTATTTTGTTTTGTCCGCACGCGCATTGGCAGTGCCGACGGCGTACAGCTTCCCGACGGTCTTCGCCTGTGTGTCGACGAGATGCAGGCCGCTGCCCGGAGCCATTCCGCTCGCGACCATCCAGCGGGAATCGGGGACGAGTACGAGGTCTTCGGCGTTCTCGACGCCACAGACGAACGACAGGCCTCCTGACGGGGTGCATGGCTGCTTCGTCTGTGCAGCAGTCGTCAAGACCGAACCGCAGATCGCAACGCAGGCCAGGGCAAGAAGTGTCTGTCTCATGTGAGTCCCTAAACGCGAAGACCCGCCCCACGGGCGTGGAGCGGGTCTCGGAATGTAGAGGCGACCCTTCAGGGTCGCCTGATGCGGGCGGGGTCTTCAGACCCGCATCTACGAGCTAGAGATCCAGTCTGCCAGTGCTTGCACCGAGCTTCTCGATCTCTGCGCCGGACAGGTGCGCCATCGCGAGCAGGAGATTCGCCGTCGGCGCTTCCTTGGCCTCGATGTGGCGGTTGCCCTTCATGCGACCCTGCGCCCCGCCAACCAGAACTCCGGGCGGATTGCTGCGATCGTGCTGGTTGCCGTTGCTCATGCCGCTGCCCCAGTAGAGCAGTGAGTGGTCGAGCAGGTTGCCATCGGCGTCCTTGGTGGCCTTCAGCTTGTCGAGGAACTCGCTGAACTTCACGATCTGGTAGGTGCAGAGCTTCGCGTACTTCGCCAGCTTCTCGGCGTCGTTACCGTGATGCGAGATGCTGTGGTGCGTCTCGGGGATGCCGATGTGCGCGTATCCGCGGTCGCTCGCCTCGTGACCAATCATGAAGGTGAACACACGGCTGATGTCGCCCTGGAAGGCGAGGTGCATCAGGTCGTAGGTGATCGTCATGTGATCGTCGAATGCTTCCGGCAGCCCGATCGGAGCTTCCGGCGTGCCCGTGATCGTGCCGAGACGCGTTTCCATGCGATCGAGCTGCTGCTCGACCTGACGGATGTTGCTCAGATACTCGTCGAGGATCGCCTTGTCAGGTGCGCCGAGCGTGGTGCGCAGCTTCGAGGTTTCCGCCATCACGGAGTCGAGCAGGCTCTGCTTCTCCTTGAGGCGTGCCGTGCGCTGTTCCTTCGACCCGGTCTCGCCGAACATCCGTTCGAACGTGACGCGCGGGTTGATCCCAATCGGAAGCGGGCTGAAGTCATCGCGCCACGAGAGCGCGTTGAAGAACGTGCAGGGGAAGCCGTCACAGGCACCCACCGCCGTTCCCATGTCTTCGGTTCCGACTTCGATCGAGCGCAGCGGCGTGTCATCAGCCACCGCGTCAGCGATGTACTGATCGAGCGTTTTCTTCGATTCGATCTTGCCGAAGGCGTCACCCGATCCATCACGCGCGCCGACCGGGCCGACGCCATTGAGGAACGCCGAGCTCGCCCCCAGGTGAACCGACTCGCCCCACGGCGCCTTCATCTTGCTCACCGTGACGAGCTGGTCGCGGAACCCTTCGAGCGGCTGCATCACCGGCTTGAACTCGAAGTCGGCGCCGACGGTTGCCGGATGCCACGTATCCGGATACACGCCGTTCGGCATGTAGATAGCCCCGAAGCGGAATGGCGTCTTTGCCGCCGTCCGTGCCTGGGCCGTCAGGGCCGGCACCATCGCATCGAGCATGGGCAGCGCCATTGCGGCGCCAAAGGTACCGCGCAGGAACGTGCGGCGGGACAGATGCTTCTTCGTGATGATCATGGCTGCTGTACCCTCGCTAAGGAACGCTGACTGGGCGATCCACAGACTGTGCAACTCTGGTCGTGGGTTCCGCCGACTCCAACCTGGTCCGCATCTGGAATGGCGCGCTTTCGACGATGCTCAAGACGATAGATTCAAGACGGTAATTATTGGGTGCTGATTTCCTGACGATGCTGCGAACGACGGGCATGTCTGACGGCTCGACCCCGCGCCCCAGGGCGTAGGTCATGAGCCGCTCGGTCAGGACCGTTGCGAACGCGTCCGGCCGACTGAGAATCGCAGTGCGCAGTGCGATCGGTCCGTCGACCTTCGAGCCGTCCGCGAGCACTCCACCAGTATCGATCGCTGCGCCGGTTTCCGTCACCTCGCGCCACTGACCGACCGAGTTGAACTTCTCGAGGGCGAAACCCGCTGGATCGATGATGCGGTGACACGAGGCGCACACCGGATTGTTGCGGTGGCGTTCGAGCTGTTCACGCACCGTCTTCGGCGCGGCGTCCTTGTTGCTCTCCTCGAGTGTCGGCACGTTCGGCAGCGGCGGGGGAGGCGGCGTGTTGAGGAACGTGGTCAGGACGAACTTCCCCCGGAACACTGGCGACGTTCTCGTTGCCACTGACGTCAACGAGAGGATGCTGCCCTGGCCGAGCAATCCGCGGCGGTTCGGGTCGGTGATCTTCACCTGCCGGAAGCGGGTGCCATAGACGCCCGGGATGCCGTAGTGCTTTGCGAGACGTTCGTTCACGAACGTGTAGTCGGCGCTGAGCAATTCCATCGCGCTGCGGTTCTCGCGCAGGATGTAGCCGAAGAACATCTCCGTCTCGCGTCGGAACGCCTTGCGGATGTTGTCGTCGAAGTCCGGGAACATCAGCAGATCGGGCGCCACCTTCGATTCGAGGTTGCGCAGCTGCAGCCACTGCCCCGTGAAGTTGTTGATCAGGGCGTCGGCCTTCTCGTCCGCGATCATCCGCTTCACCTGCGCGTCGAGCACCCCGGGCTGGCGCAGACGGCCGGCCACTGCGAGGTTCATCAGCGTCTGGTCGGGGATGCTGCTCCAGAGGAAGAACGAGAGCCGCGACGCGAGCTCAATATCGCTGACCTGATGCGCCACGCCGGCACGCACGCCTACCGGATCCCGCTCCATGCGATACAGGAACGACGGGCTGGCGAGGACGCGCGCCACACCGACGCGGATCCCGGCGTCGAAGCTTTCCTTGCTGTCACGTGCCTGTTTGTAGAACGCCATCGGCGCTTCAACGTCGGCCGCGGTCACGGGACGTCGGTACGCACGGCGCGTGAAGTTCGTGAAGATCTTCTCGGCGCACACCGCTTCATCGGCCGCGGATGACGGCTTGCAGACGAAGAGTCGTTCGCGGCTCGCGGACTGGCTGACGCCCTTCACATCGTACGGGCCTTCGACCCCGACCGTCTTCAGTCGTGCGAGGCCGCCAATCATGTGGACTTCCTGGCTGTCGCGCTGCGCAGGCTGCCAGACGTCCTGACGGCGCGCCGGACGCTCTTTCCAGGTGTAGCCCACTTCATGCGGACCCGCCGTGACGAAGACCTTGCCGGTCATGCGCGCGTCGATGAGCGCCTTCGCCTCGTTCATGTCCTTCGACTGGATCTCGTGATCCTTCGTGCCACCGACTTCCGCTGTGAAGACCTCTTCGCCATCGATGGTGATGACGAACGTGTCCGGTGTCTCGTTGCTCTCGACGCCGGCGTAGCCTTCTTCGACGCCGCGGACGAGACGTCCGAACAGCTTGTAGTCGGCGTCAGCGGGAAACACGTGATTCACCACGGTTCCCCCACGCGTGCCAAGCGGGAGACCGTCGACGTGCATGTTCTGGCTGAACTCGCGACTGATCGAATACTCCGTCGTGCCCGGGCGCATCGTCGGATCGCCGACGGCCATCGTGCTGATCCGCTGCGCAGCCGTCAGATACCGCTCGAGCAGGAGCGGGGACGTGCCGAGTGCTGACGCGATGTTGTCGAAGCCGAAGTTCGCGCCGTCGCTCGGCAGCAACTCGGTGACGTCGATGTCGAGCGCGAGCAGATCGCGAATCGCGTTGGCGTATTCAGTCCTGTTCAGACGGTGAACGACGTAACGTCCGGGCGTGCTTTTCCCCTGCCACGCCCGATCGAGTGAACCAGCCAGCCACGTGGTGAACCCGACGTAGTCGGCCTCGGTCGGATGCGGCATGCCTTGAGGCGGCATTGCGCGCACGCTCAACTTGCGCAGCACGCGCTCCCACGTAGCGGCCTGGGGCAGCAGGTTGGTGAGGCTCGCCGTCTCGAGGTTGACCGGCTCATTCGCCGGCGACGCCGTGCGGCTGTTGTGACACGAGATGCAGTACTGCTTGACGAACGCCTGGTGCTTCGCAGTCTGGTCTACGGCGGGCGCAGGTTGCGCTGCAGCGACCGGCCGTGGCTGCGCCGGTGTCGAAGAGGCGGGCTTCGCGGGAGTCGTGGGCGATGAGGCGGTTGTGGACGGCGGGCGAACGCTGCTCGTTCCGGTCTGCGCCCACAGCACTGCTGCGCCAACCCAGACGAGGGCCGCGCTCAACAGGACTTTTCTAAACCCCATACGCTCAACAAAGATCATTAGACGGCGTCCTCTTCGCTCTTCTTCTCGTCCTTCTTGTCCGACGGAGGCGCCGGCGGCGGCTGCGGCGTCGGGTCGTCCGGACCGAGATGCATCAACTCGCGCACGGCGGCGATGACGTCCTCGCGCGAGTCGCGCTTCGGGCGGTACGTGCGTGAGTCGGTGTTGTTTCCTGGCGGTGGCGGCGGCTCGGGTTTCTCAGCCAGTTGCAGAGGCGTCAGGTTGTCTTTGTTGACGACGTCGAACGTCGCGCCGGCGGCGGCAAGCGCGCGGATGATCTCAACCTGTCGCGCCGCCACTGCCTGGTGCATCAGATACGCGCCGTCGGGAGCCTTCGCGTTTGGATTGGCGCCCGCGGCAAGCAGCGCTTTCACCGCGTCGACCGGCTGGCGATTCGACTCTTCGCGGAACGGCGGCGGGCCGAGCCGATCGAACCCAGGTCCTGCCGCGAACGACGCACCGCGACCACCGGTCAGCGCCACCATCATCGGCGTCTTTCCCACGTTCGGGTTGCCACGGCCGGCAGGAGCGCCTTCCTTCTTTTCTTTCTTGACCTCGGTCGGGCTCCACTCGACCTGCGCGCCGTGCGCGAGCATCGCCTTCAACGACTCGACGTCCGCGGCCACGGCCGCGCGGAAGAACGGCGATGAATTCACATCGTCGCCGCAGCAGAGCGTGTAGGAGTGAAGTTGCCCGACGAATGCCTTGTTCGGATCGGCGCCCTTGTCCAACAAGTACTTCACCAGATCGAGCGCCGTCTGTTTGTTGGGGAAGTCGGCGCGGAGACGCGAGCCGTCCTTGGCGCGCATGTCCGTCGTCGCGTCGTGCATGTCCACGGCGAAGTAGAGCGAGCCGTCGTTCGCGTCGGCGCCGAGATCGACGAGCGTCTTGGCCAGGTCGAATCGATCGTTGACGATCGCGACGATCGTCGCGGTCGCGCCGTCACCGTTGGTGACCTTCGGGTCGGCACCGCCGGCGATGAGCGCCTTGATCGTGTCCTCGTGACCGTTGCGGGCCGCATACATCAACGCGGTGAAGCCACCGGTCGGATGATCGGCGTGCTTGCGTTCGGTCAGCGTGGTGACCGCCGCCTTGACGTTCGGATCGGCTTTCGCGTCGAGCAATGCCTTGACCACGTCGGTGTGGCCTTCCGTTGCCGCCCACATGAGCGCCGTCTGCTTCTGATACGTGTCGGTGGCGTTGACGTCGACTCCGGTTTCGAGCAGCAGCCGCACCGTGTCGATGCTGCCGGCGTACGAAGCGGCCATGAGCGCTGTTTCACCTTCGGGATGCGCCTGCTTGGAATCGGCACCCGCACGAAGGAGCGCTTGAACGACTGGAGCGGCGCCCGTGCGGCTGGCCTGCAGCAGTGGCGTCACGCCGTACTTGTTGGGAGTGTTGGCCTTGGCGCCCGCTGCGATGAGCGCCTGCGCCATCGGGAGGTCGGCGTTATAGGCGGCCCAGAGGAGCGCCGTCGACCCGTCCCGTCCTGCCTCGTTCACATCGGTGCGCTTGCCGATCAAGGCACGGACGGTTGCGACGTCACCTTTCCTGGCTGCCTCGACGAGTGGACTATCCCCGGCCGCCTGTCCCTGGCCACCTGGGAAACCCATCACAATCGTCAAGAACGCGATCAGAAGCCATCCGGAATTACGAGCGGCGTGCATCTTGGCTCCACCTTTTCAAATGCGACAAGTGCAACTACGGGAATGTGACGGGAAATAGTACCCCTGTTACAGCCTCAGAGACGGTCAAAAACTACACAAATATCCGCGCGCACACCTAAGACGCGACACAGCTGATATTACACCCACGGACGTCCAGTCTGGGCCGAATACCTATGCCGGCTGTGTATAACCGAAGTGATGGTTATTCAGGCGTTTAGGGGCACGACTCAGCCACGCGATTTACGGTGGCCACGTTGATCCCATTTACACCGCCGGCACCGATGAGGATCCCGGTCACCGCCATGCGCTGACCGACGAACGAATCGAGCCGGTTGAGGACGAATTTCAGCGTCATCGCGCGGTCGCCCAGCGCGCGGGTGGCATCTTCCGGGACGGCCCCGGTCTTCTCGATGCGTTGCGGAACTGTGGCGTTCGTCAGGGTCCAGTCGCTGCCGCTCTTCGGCGCCAGGCATCCGACGATCCGAACGAGGGTGTTGCCGGGCAGTTCGCCGGGTCCGTCCTTGGGAATGATTTGAACGTCCGTCACGCTCTCGGGCGTCAGCTCGGCCTTGCCAGCAGGAAAGCCGTTCGACTTCAGGATCAGCGCGACGAGGTCGTTATAGGTGGTCGCCGGCAGCGAGCCACCCTGACCGTTCGGCATGTTCGTCTTCACGAAGGTCAGGAGGTCGCCGACGGTCTTCTGCGTGTACCCCTCCCAGAACTTGTCCCCGGTCAGCGGACGGGTGCCTTGCGACGCGAGCGTGTGACACCGCTCGCAGTTCTGACTGAACGTGCCGGTCGCACGGTCTGCCTGCGCGTCGGTGAAGACACCGTCCCAGACGGTGGGACCCACGGGCTTAGCGGTTTGCGCCGTCACGGCGGTCGTGACCGAGCCCACGAACAGGACACACATCAGGCGAAGCATCGAGCGTCGAAGGTCGGGCATTGTCGCTGCCTCCCGAGTACGAGGTTCCGGTGTTTCGGTCGGATGCGGATGGTCGCGCGTATTGTAATCAGGAACGATCGCCGAGAGGGAGGCGAAGTGTCGCGCGCGTCCCGCGGCGGTCGGTGCGATTCTCGAGAGAGAGCGTGCCGCCATGTCCTTCCGCAATCTGGCGGCTTAATGCGAGGCCGATCCCCGATCCACCCGGCTTGGTCGTGAAGAACGGCACGAACAGGTTGCTCGTGCTCTGAAGTCCCGGCCCTTCGTCCTCGATGCGGACGACGAGCATGCCGTCCACCGTCGCCCAGTTCGCAGCTACGCCGCCGCCGGTCTCGATCGCCGCGTCGGTCGCGTTGCGCAGCAGGTTGATCAGCAGTTGTTCGAGTTGATCGGCATCGGCCGAAACCGTCGTCTCGAAGCAGCCGTCGAGTGACACCGGCAGTCGCGATTCGAGCCCGACGACGCGCCGCATCAGCTCGCCGAAGGCGACCGTCTTTCGCGTTGGTGCGGGCAGACGCGCAAGCCGCGCGTACGCGCTCGTGAATCGACTCAGGGCGTCGGCACGCGAGGCCACGATGCCGAGGCCGCGCTGCATGTCTTCGCGCCAATCGTCCGGTGGAGGATCCCGCGCCAGCAACGACTCGAGGCTGCCGGCGATCGATTTGATCGGCGCGAGCGAGTTGTTCAACTCGTGGCCGATGACACGAATCAGGCGGCGCCACGCTTCGCGCTCCTGATCGCGCAGGGGTTGGCTCAGATCCGACAACACGAGCAGCTCGTGTCGCGTGCCGCCCTGCCAGAACGTGGTTCGACGCGTCTCCCAGCGGCCGGTGCCGCCGGGAAAACTCAGTTCCTGGATCGTCGACCCGCCGCCGAGCGCAGCTTGCAATCCCAGCTGGCCGGCCGGGTGCCCGATGAGGGTCATCGCGTCCTGGCCGAGCAACTTCTCGCCGGCCCGATTGACGAGGACGAGCCGGTGCTCGTTGTCGAACGCGAAGATGGCGACGTTGATTTCCGCCATGACGGAACGCAGCAGTGCGGTCGCCTCCTGAGCGCCAAGGCGCTGCACGCGCAGCGTCTCCGCAAGCGTGTTGATCTCGAGCATGACGTGGGCAAGCGGATCGCTGCCGGGTGCCTCGCGCGCCCGGACAGAGAAGTCACCCTCCCGCATCGCGGCGAGGAGGTTGGCGATCGTCTGGAGCGGGCGCGCGACCCGATCGCGCACGACCACGGTCAGCGCGATCCACGCGCCGATCGCAAGCACGACCGCCGTGACACGCACGAGCGTCGAGTAGTTGCCGACCCACAGCAGCACGACGCACAGCGCGATCGCCGGCAGCGCCGTCGTCATCGTCAGCAGCGTGATGCGGCGATCATGGGTGAAGAAAGAGCCCACGTGGTTCACGCTTCTCGGTTCTCGCTTCTCAGTGCGTGTTCAGGTTCGGTTCGACGTTCTGTCTTCAGCATGCGCCGTTCCCGCGTCGGTGTGGGGTTCGAGCGGCCGAATCGCTCGATCGAACCTGAACCCGAACCGAGAAATGAGAACCCTGAAGTTGGAACGACAGTTCTCATGTTCGGTGCAGTATCTACGACAGTTTGTACCGTTCGAGCCGTCGATAGAGAGCTGACCGGCTCAGGCCGAGTGCCTTGGCGGCGAGCGTCACGTTGCCGTGACGAGCCATCGCCTTTCGAATGAGCAGCGACTCGACGTCTTCGAGGCTCATCTCGTCGAGATGTTCGCCCATCGCGACGGCGGCGCGCAGGCCGAGGTCCGCGGTGTGCACCACGTTGCCTTGCGCCATCAGGACCGCGCGCTCGACGGCGTGATCCAGTTCGCGAACGTTCCCGGGCCACCGATGATCGACGAGCGCTCTCAGCGCGGATGGGTCGAATCCGGTGATCCCCTTCCGATAGCGGTGTGCGTGGTTCGTCAGGAAGCAGGCCGCGAGCCGCGGAATGTCCTCGCGACGCTCGCGGAGCGGCGGCAGATGAATCTCGATCGTGTTGAGGCGGAAGAGCAGGTCCTGCCGGAATCGTCCGGCGTTGACTTCGGCGTTGAGGTCGGCATTGGTCGCCGAGATCAGCCGAACGTCTGCCTTGCGTGTCCGCGACGATCCGAGGCGCTCGAACTCGCCGGTCTCGAGCACGCGCAGCAGCTTCTGCTGCTGTCCGAGCGGCACGTTCGCGATCTCGTCCAGGAACAGCGAGCTGCCGTCTGCCATCTCGAATCGTCCGACACGATCCTGCTTGGCATCGGTGAAGGCGCCCTTCACGTGTCCGAAGAGCTCGCTCTCGAAGACCCCTTCCGAGACGCCGCCGGCGTTGATCGTCACCATCGGCCGCGGGGATCGTACGGACACACCATGCAGCGCCTGCGCGACGAGGCTCTTGCCGGTGCCGTTCTCGCCGGTGATGAGCACGTTGGCGTCCGATGGCCCGACGCGATCGATCATCTGCAACACTGGACGCATCGCCGCGGCTTCGGCGATCAGTGTGCCGCCGCCCTCGGTTGCCGCACGGGTCTGCGCCTCGAGCCTTCCTGCCCGGCGCAATGCGCGGCCCAGCTCCATCTGCGTCCGCAGGATCGTAAGCAGGCGCTCGTTGTCCCAGGGTTTCTCGATGAAGTCTCCGGCGCCTCGCCGCATCGCTTCGACCGCCACGTGGACCGATCCCCACGCGGTCATGACGATGACCGGCAGCATCGCATCCCCGGCGTGAATCTGCCGGAGCAGTTCGAGCCCCTCTTCGCCGGAGGTCGTGTCTCGTGCGTAGTTGAGGTCGATCAGGACGACGTCATAGTCCCGCTGGCTGAGCGCGGTGAGCGCGGCGGCGGGGGACTCGACAGTGTCGATCTGGTAACCCTGCCCCTTGAGCAGCAGGCGGAGGGCTTCGAGGACATCGCGCTGATCGTCGGCGATGAGGATGCGTGGCGAGGTCGAAGGCACGGCGCGAAATTATCCCTCAGCTGATTCAGGCGCTCTTTTCAAGGCTGAACACCGCCGTTGTCGCGCCGATACACAAGTAGGGGAGATGCCGCATCAAGCGGCATGCCGCCCTTAGACGCCCAAAAGCACTTGTGTTTACACATATCTTGTCCGCTCTTGGGACGAGATGTCCGGACGCGGACGAGCCGGTGGCGATACCACGAGACGCTGGTTTGGTACGATAGGTCAGAGATGGTCAAAGGTTTTACACGGTTGGCCGTGATTGTCGGGCTCACCGCGCTCTCCGTCGCCAGTCCTCGAGCGCAGAATCGGCCGCTGCCCGACCAGGAGGCATTCCTCAAGGAGACGCGCAAGCACCTCCAGACCGACAGCTCCGTCCAGAGCAGCTACATGTACGTCGAGACCCGACGCGAGCAGAAGATTGATAAGAACGGGCGGATGGAGGAGGAGTCGGTCAGGGTCTACGAGAGCTACCCGGGGCTCCCCGGCCAGCCTCGATGGGAGCGGCTCGTCTCGGAGAATGGAAAGCCGGTCGCGGCAGGTGAGTTGGCGGATCAGGATCGCGATCGCACGAAGAAGGCCACCGCCATGGCCAAGCGCCTCGAGAGCGACCCCGGCAAGGAGCGCGCCCGTCAGCAGCGCGACTGGGATAAGGCCCATGACGAACGCTCAGAGGCGGTCGACGACCTCTATGTCGTCTACGCGATCCGTATGACCGGTCGCGAGCGCGTCGAGGGTCACGACACGATTGCGTTCAACTTGACGCCTCGCCCGGACTCGAAGCCAAAGACGCGCGAAGGCGATCTGATGAAGCACTTCACCGTGAAGGCCTGGATCAGCGAAGTCGATCACGAGCTCGTGCGTCTCGAGGCGCAGGCGATCGACAACGTCGCGTTTGGACTCGGAGTGCTGGCGCGCATCCACAAGGGCGCACAGTTTTCGTTTCTACGCCGCAAGATCAACGGCGAAGTGTGGCTGCCGGCGGTGGCAAGTTACAGCGGGAGCGCACGCGTCGGGCTGCTATGGACGCTGCGTCGAACGGGCTCGTCCGAGTATTCCGGCTACAAGAAATTCTCGGTCGACACGTCGTCGAGCTTCGAACATCCCAAATAGTTTCGGGTAGCGGCGAATCTTTAGACTCGCCGACGGTATCAGGCGGGTCTGAAGACCCGCCTCTACTGGCGCAACGTCTGCGCGGGGTCGACGGCGAGCGCGCGCTTCGCCGGGATCAGACACGCGACGAACGCGATCAAGACCAGGAGGACGGTCACGGTGAAGACCGTCGTCGAGTCGTTGCCGTCGGTTCGAGTGATCTGAAGCGGCAACACCTGCAGCACCGCCAGAGATCCTGCGAGGCCGATCGCCAGCCCCACGATCACCTGTATCGACGCTCGTCGCGTCGCAAGCCACCACACCTGACGAACGCCGGCGCCGAGGGCGATGCGCAATCCGATCTCGCGCGTGCGCTCTGCGACGGCGTACGCCGTTACCGCGTAGAGGCCGATGCCGGCCATCGTGAGCGCGATCGTCGCGAAGATCGCGAACATCGATCCGAAGATGCGCTGAGCCCACCGCTGATACGCCAGTAGATCGTCCACCGTGCGCACGTCGAAGACCGGGAGGTCGGGGTCGATCGCGCCGAGCTGATTCTGAACTTGCGCAGACACGGCGCCGAGATCCGTTGAGCCACGAACCAGGACGCTGACTCCCCAGTCGGCGCTCGCCGTCAGGGGAATGTAGACCACCGGATCGAAACTCCCGTCGTCGGGCGTTCGTTGCTGGACGTTGGCGACGAGGCCGACGATCGTCATCCACTCCGTTTCACTCCCAGGACGCGAGGCCGGCGCACCAGGAACGATCAAGCGAATTCGTCTGCCGATCGCGTCGTCGCCGCCGAAGTGCATCGCGGCGAACCGCTCGTTGACGATTGCCGCGCCGCGGCCTGGCTCGCCATCGTTTGCGCTGAAGAAGCGGCCACGAATCTGCCGTGCGTCGATGGTGTCGAAGTAGCGATCGCTGATGGTCACCATCGTGACGTTCGGTCGCACGCTCGTCTCTCTGTTGGGGCGACCGTCGATGAGAAGCTGGCGCGAAGCTCCGCCACTGGCCGGAGGTACGGTCGCGATCGACGCCCGCAGGCCCGGCATGGCTTGCAGGCGCTCGTCGAGCCTCCGATAAAACGTGGAGCGCTTGTCCGGAGTGTCGTACGCGGGCGAGGGCAGATCGAGTCGAAGGCGAACGAGGCCTGTGGTATCGACGCCAGGATCGGTCGTCGAGAGCATCAGTATGTTTCGCACCATCGCGCCGGCGCCGCTCAAGAGCACCAGTGTGAGGGCCAGCTGTCCGACAACCAGCACCGCGCTCCAGCGCCTGCCACGTCGCCCGCCGGTGACGCCGCGCATCATCGCTTCGACCACGTTGGTCCTTGCCGTGTAGAGGGCGGGCACGAGGCCGAAGAGAACCGACGTTGCGAGGCAGATGGCGGCCAGGTATGTGAAGACCCGCCAGTCGATTGGGAACCGCAGCCAGTACGGTGGATGCGTTTGCGCGGCGACGAGCCAGAAGGCGCGGATAGCGGCGGCCGAGAGGGCGAGGCCGAGCAGACCCGCGCACACCGCGAGCACGAGGCTCTCGACGAGGAGTTGTCGAACGATACGCCACCGGCTCGCGCCGATCGACATCCGCACCGACACTTCGTGCGCGCGCGTGGCCGCACGCGCCAGCAACAGGTTCGCCACGTTCGCGCACGCAATCAGCAGCACGAATGCGACGGCGCCCGTCATCGCCATGAACAGCGCGACGATGGGTCCGCCGACTCCGCCTCGAAACGCCTCGAGGCGAGGCTCGATGTCGCGGTTTGTGTCCGGATGCGCGGTGGCAAGCGACGCGATCACGCCCTGCAGGTCCGCTCGGGCCTGATCGAAGGTGACAGACTCGCGCAGTCGGCCGAACCCGCTCAGGAGGCGCGCTTGACGATCGTTTCTATCCCTGGATGTCAGCGCCGACAGCGGCCGCCAGATCTCCGATATCACCGGGAACCCAAAGCCCTCGGGCATCACGCCGACGACGGTCGATAGGACCCCGTTGACGCGAATCGTGCGGCCGACCACGTCAGGGTCTCCTTGATACCTGCGCTGCCAGACGGTCCATCCGAGCAGCACGACTGACGGTGCGCCCTCGCGATCGTCCTCGGCCTGCAGCGTGCGACCGAGAAGGGGACCGTGACCGACGAGCGCGAACGAGTTGGCCGAGACGAACGTGCCCTCGAAGCGCTCCGGTGCGCGCTCCTCGTCCGACACGTTCATCGTCTGCTCGTCGTACCCACCGATGCCTGCGAACGTTCGAGCGGACGCTTGCCAATCGCGCAACTCGAGGACGGAGAGTCCTTCTTCACGCTGGGTGTTGCCGGTGTGCCTGATGCCTAGGGCGACGATGCGATCGGGTGCGTCGAAGGGCAGATCGCGAAGCAGCGCACCGTTGACGAGCGTGAAGACCGTGCCGTTCGCGGCAATGCCGAGCGCGAGGATGACAATCGCAGCGCAGGCGAAGCCTGGACTGCGGCGAAGTCCGCGAAATGCGTAAGTGAGATCGTTCATGAGAAGAGGTCAGCTGTGTCGGAGAGTTCGCGCCGGGTCAACCGCAAGCGCGCGTCGCGCTGGCGCCCACACGGCGCACAGGCCGATAACTGTCATGAGGGCAGCGACCAGAACGACGACGAGCGGGTCGCGGGACGATGCGTGGAACATGATGGAGCGCAGCAGGGGCGCGGCTGCCACACTGAGGGCCATTCCGATCAGCGCTCCGACTCCGAGCAACACCGATGTGCGGGTCAGGACCGATTGCACCGCCTGAAGTGGGCTGGCCCCGATGGCGACGCGTATCCCGATGTCTCTCGTGCGCGCCGATACGGAGTAGTTCGCGAGTCCGTATACGCCAATCACCGCAAGCAAGCCAGCGAGGAAGCCAAACGCGGTGAGTGCGACACCGGCAGCCTGTGCCGGGAGGAATGCGACAGCGATCGCGTCTGCCAGGCTGCCTCGCGACAGCAACGGAACACGCGGATCGAGGCCGGTCACGATACGCTCGGCTTCGCGCTGCAGCGCAGGATCGGACCTCGATGATCGCACCAGCAGGACCATCGTCGAGGAGTAGGACTGAGCGACCGGTCGGAACATCACCGGCTGCGGCGCTTCCACCAGCGACCCGTACTTGCCATCGTCAACGAGACCCACGACGCGGACCGTGCGGCCTGCACCCGACTGAAAACGCATGTTGATCGCGTCCCCGGTCAGCAGGACCTGCCGCGCGAAGGTGCGATTGACGATCGCGACCGGTTCGCTCTGGAAGCGGTCGTTTTCGGTGAACGCGCGGCCGGCGATGAGAGGTGTTCCCATCACCTCGAGAATCTGCGGAGAAACCTCGTAGACCAGCGCCTCCACGCGGCGAGCGGCCGCCGGATCGACGTCGGTCGGCCACACCGTTGATGTCGAGCGGTCCACGGTCAGCGGAAGAGAACTCGTGAACGCGGCGGCCGTCACGCCTGGGAGAGCAGCGATCGCATTGAGCGCGCGCCGCTGAAAGCCGAGTCCGTCCTGCGCGGAGTATCCGGCGGCGGAGAGGTCGAGACCGATCGCCGTGACGCCGTTCGTATCGAAGCCGACTGACACTCGCAGCGCCGCATCGAGACTGCGAATCGAGACGACGCTCGCGGCGATCACGACACAGCAGAGCGCGACCTGCGCAGCCAGCAGCGCATCGCGCAGCCGCCAGCCAAACAACGCGAGGGCGGGTGATGTGCCGACGAAACGAGCCGGGTCCATTCGCCAGGCTTGTCGAGCCGGGACCAGTGCGGCGATCGCCGCGGTCACAAGCGTGGCTGCGGTCGTAAAGACGATGACCATGAGATCTGGTGTCACGTCGAATTGCACCGGCAGTGCAAGCGGCAGCTGCCAGTTGCTGAGGAGTCGAAGCAGCACGAGCGCGAGCGTGTAACCGGCGGCGCCGCCCGCGATAGCCAGGACAACGATCTCTGCGAACACATACCGAAGCACGTCGACGCGTGAGCCGCCGATCGCCAGGCGAATGGCGATGTCGCGGAAACGGTCGACCGTGCGCGACGACAACAGGGTTCCGAGGTTCGCGCATCCAGCAAGGAGCACGAGGACGGCGAGCACCATCACGCCGAGCATGAATGCGCGCATGGGAGTGCGGCCCATGTTTCCGAGAAGTCCGGGCGGAATGAGTTGGAAGCGAACACCCGTGAACGAGTCGGGATACGCAGCTGCGAGCATGCTGGCGGCGTTGTTCAAGTCGGCGATGCCAGCCGCCGGGGCGCGACCGTCGCGTAGCCGGCCGACGACAAACACGTTGCGCGTGTTGCGGTTGTCGAGCCAGTTCCGCGCCTCGATCTGCGGCTGCATCGACATCGGGATCCAGACATCGGGGCGATAGAAGATCTCCGTTCCCTGAAAGCCTTGCGGCGCGACACCGAGCACGGTGTAGGGAAGGTTGTTGATACGAACGGTGCGGCCAACGATACCGGGATCGCCGCCGAATCGTCGTTGCCAACTCTCGTAGGCGAGAACGGCAAGCGGTGACGCGCCCGCCGCCGCATCCTCCTGCGCTGTGAAGAAACGACCGAGCGCTGGTCGGACACCCAGCATGTCGAAGTAATTGCCAGTGGCGAGATAGCCCCAGATGCGTTCGGCACCGGCATCGCTCTGGAGTGCCATCGGCGTGATGCGATACGCGGCGAGATCGGCGAACGCCGACGTCCCGGCTTTCAGATCACGATAGTCGGGAATCGACTGCGTGACGCCGCCGTCCGTTGTTTCGAGGAAGAAGACCTGGCCCGGGGAGGCGATCGGAAGCGGCCGGAGCAGCAGCGCTTCGACGACGCTGAAGATGGTGGCGTTGGCCCCGATACCGAGAGCCATCGTGACCAGCGCGATCGCCGTGAATGACGGACTCTTGCGAAGAGCGCGAAAGGCGTACCTGAGATCTGTGTTCACGCTTCTCGGTTCTCGCTTCTCAGTTCGTGTTCAGGTTCGGTTCGCTGTTCGGAGGTTCGGGGTTCAGGGTTCGGTGCCGACTCGAACAGCGAACTGATGGAACGCAGGACTGAACCTGAACGCGAACCGAGAACGCAGAACCCAGAAATTCGAACGACAGGTCTTCAGACTAACTCTGCTCGATATATCCGTCGCGCAGCTTGATGATGCGATCGCCGTAGGCGGCGTTCGCTTCCGAATGGGTCACCTGGATGATCGTCGTCCCCTGTTCGTTGAGCCGCTTGAACAGCTCCATGATTTCCTGGCCCTGGGAGGAGTGCAGGTTGCCCGTCGGTTCGTCCGCAAGGATCACTGCCGGGTTCGCCACGATCGCCCGCGCCACGCCAACAAGCTGCTGCTGCCCGCCGGACAACTGATTCGGATACAAGTCTTTCTTTGCGACGATGCCGAAGCGATCGAGCACGTTCGCGACGGTGCCCTGGCGCTCGGACTTCTTCACGTCGCGATAAGAGAGCGGGAGCTCGATGTTCTCGTAGACGGTCAGGTTGTCGAGCAGGTGATAGCTCTGAAAGACGAAACCGATGTGGCGCTTCTGCAGCGCCGCGCGATCCTTCTGCGAGAGTGCGTGGATGGGATGTCCCATCAGGTAGTACTCGCCGCTCCACGCGCTGTCGTGCATCCCGAGGATGTGGAGCAGCGTCGACTTGCCGGCACCCGACGGTCCCATGATCGAGACGAACTCGCCCGGCTTGATGTCGAGACTGATACGGCGCAGGACGAAGGTCTGTCCCGCCCCGACCGGGAACGACTTCTCGACGCTCTTGAGCGACATCAGCGGGGCGGTCGGGTCGAGCTGCTGTGGCTCAGTGAGGGCGGAGGAGGACGAGCGTCTGAAGATCATGGTCGTGTGTTCCTTGTCTGAGCCCGGGCGAAGTCAGTCATTGTGCCGGACGGGTCTACGCAATTTACGCGATCTCGGGGGCTGTTTGTTCAACGCCGGGCTCCGCCCGGCGAACTCCCAACTTTCAATTTCCAACTTCCAAAGAACTCTGAAGGTTTGGGAGTTGGGTGTTGGACTTTGGGTGTTGACACGTTTCATCCACTAATCTGTCTTGAGCGCATTGATCGGATTCACCCGCGCGGCGCGGCGAGCCGGGAGATAACTCGCGGCAAGGGTGGCCATCAGAAGCAACGCGGCCGAGGCGACCGCCACGATCGGGTCGAACGCGTTGACCTCGAACAGCAGTGTCTCGAGTAGCCCCGACACCCAGAGCGCGGCGAGCAATCCGACGCCCGTGCCGGCCAGGGCGACCCGTGTGGCATCCCCGAGGACGTCGCGCGTCAGATCGAACGGCCGTGCGCCGAGGGCCAGCCGCACGCCGAACTCCTGCGTCCGGCGGGCGACGGAGTACGAAAGCACACCATAGAGTCCAATGCAGCCGAGCAGCAGCGCGAGCGCGCCGAACGCGGCAGCCAGGTAGGTGACGAGCCGCTCGCGCAGGATGTTGCGATCGATCTGCAACGCCATCGTGCCAACGTTGTCGAGCACGAGGCTGGGCTCTGCGCGCTGCAGCGCAGCGCGGACGCTCGCAACCGCGAGATTCACATCACCACTCACCCGCACCGTCAGGTTGTTCGGACGGCTCGGCCACTGCCGGATGGCGAAGTAGAGCATCGGGAGTGGCGCGTCACGAAGCTCGCGTGGACGAACGTCGCCAACGACGCCGACGATCTCCGCGGTGAACTCGCGATCGCCAATCCGTCGTCCTATCGGGTCCAGGCCGGGGTAGTAGCGCTTCGCAACGGACTCGCTCACGATCGCCACGAGCGCACCACCGTCTCGATCGCGGTCGTCGAACTCGCGGCCGGCGGTGATCGGGATGCCCGCGGTTGCGAAATATTCGGGACCGACGTAGTTCTCGTCCAGGTCGACCTGGTCGCGCGCACGATCGCCGTCGATGAAATACGAGCTGCTGTACTGACAGTTGTCCAGCAGGCCGCACGTCGAGAGCGCCGCCGACAGATATCCAGGTGCCGACGCGACAGCGTTGAGGAGTCGAGAGCTGAGCGCCGGAATCTGCGCGGCGGAGTACCCACTCGCGGACGGACTGAACGAGACGGACACGAGATGGTCCGTGTTGTAGCCGGGATCGACTTTCGCGAAGTTGATCAGGCTGCGGGCGAGCAGCGCGGCTGCGAAGACGACGACGACCGCCAGCGCGAGTTGCGCCGCCACGAGTGGCCGCATGCCCCGCATGATCGATGGCCCGCCGGTCGACCGTGAGCTGACGACCAACGTACCGTGCGAGTCAGAACGAGCGGTTCGCGCGGCTGGCAGGAGGCCGCACAGCAGCGCCGTCGCAATCGAGACGCCGGCGGTGAAGATCAACACGCGCACATCGGGCGAGTAGATCTCCGGCAGCCGATCGCGTGATGTGGCGAGGAAGGCACTCGCCAGGACACTGCTGGACCATTGACCGAGAACCCAGCCTGCCGCGCCGCCAAGTGTCGCGAGGAGCGCGCTCTCGACGAGGCCCTGTTGCACCAGGCGTGCACGAGTGGCCCCGACCGCGATCCGAATCGCCAGCTCGCGGGCGCGCGCCGCTGATCGAGCGAGCAGCAGGTTCGCCACGTTGGCGCACGCGACGAGCAGCACGATCGCCACCATGGCCGTGAGCGCGAGGAACGCCTCAGACAGTTGCGCACGCAGCCTGGAGAAGCCTTGCGTCAACGACTGCATCACCAACGCGTTGCCGCGTATCTCTTCCCTGAACTTCGCGTCGTCGACGGCGCTGGCCAGGTCTTCGATGCCAGCGCGATTCACGACTTCGAATTGGGCGCGAGCCTGGGCTTGTCCGGCGGGTGGAATCCGGCCGATCACGTTGAGCCACGCGATGACGTCCTGCGTCACCCAGGGATCGGTCAGCTGGGCGTCGCCGTAGGAGCTCATGTTGTTTCGATACCCGAGCGCCTGCTGCATGGTCAGCGGCAGCCAGAGATCCGCGCGAGCGTCGTTCCAGACGCCGATGAAGCCAGGGGGAGCAATGCCGACAATCGTCGCTGTCACTCCGCTGAGGGCCATCGTCTTGCCGACGACGTCCGCTCCGCCGAGACGTTCTTTCCACAGACGGTCGCCGATGACGGCGACTGGCTGGCCGTCAGGGAGTCGCAGATCGTCACGGTTGATCGTACGGCCGCGAACGACCGGCACGTCGAGCGTGGAGAAGTACTCGCCAGACACGAGTTGCGCGCGGACAGATTCCGGCTGCGTCTGCCCGGGAAGACGGGCAACGAGGGTGGCGGTGCGAGTCATCGCGGCAAGCGAGCCGCGCGAGTCGAGTGCAGTGCGCAGGCGTTCGAACCGCGGATACGAGAACCGCATGTAGCGTCCGGTTCCGCCCATTGCATCGGGATCGCCCTGGCGCGGCCGCTCGTAAAGCGCCACCAGGTCCGTCGGTGACGGTACGTTGAGCGGCTTGAACATGACCGCGTCCAACAACGTGAAGATGGCCGTGTTGGCGCCGATGCCGAGCGCCAGCGTGACGACCGCGGCGATCGTGAATCCGGGCGTGCGGCGAAGGGAACGTGTGGCGTATTTCAGGTCCTGCCAAAGAGTGTCTGTTTTCATGACGTGATTAATCGTTCCTCAATGCGACGAGCGGATCGATTCGTGCCGCACGACGTGCGGGGAGGTAGCTGGCGATCGCCGCAACGAGCGAGATCATCAGCACCACAGCAATGTAGTTCGCCGGATCGCGCACGTCGATAAGTGAGAACACTCCAGACATCGCGTAGACGAGCCCGACTGCAGCGGGAACACCCAACAATCCACCACCGGCCACAGGACGCGCCGCCTGCTGAATCACCATTCGTAACACGGTGCCGGGTCGCGCGCCGAGTGCCATGCGGAGGCCAATCTCGCGTACGCGTTGCGTGACCATGAACGACACGACGCCGTAGATGCCGACGCCAGCGAGGCACAGCGCGACGAACGCGATCGCGCCGAGCAGACCCGACAGCGAGTACAGGCTCGCCTGATCGTTGAAGAGGACCTGTTCCATGGAGGCGGCGTCGAAGATCGGTTCGTCAGGTTCGAGGGCCGCAGCCTGCGCGCGTATTGCCGACACGCTGAGCGTCGGATCACTACTCTCGGTGCGAACCACAATGGCCATCGCACGCTCGGGCAGCAGCGCTGACGGCACATACACCTGAGGCATCGTTCGCTGATCGGCATCCGATCGGCGCACGTTGGCGACGACGCCGACAACCTGCAGCGGCGTCGCAGGCATGTCGCTCGCCACGATCGTCGCCTGTGTGCCGATAGGATCGCGTCCGGGCCAGAAGAGACGCGCCGCCTCTTCGCTCACGAGCGCAACCGGCGCGCTGCGAACGAAGTCATCGTCACCAAGCCCGCGCCCCCGCACGAGTGGAATGCGCATCGTCTCGAGATAGCGAGGGCTGACTGTCGCGAGCGCGATGAACGGAAGCGCGTCCTCTTGCACTGGAGCCGCGTCGTCGGTCCTGATGCGAGCGCTCAGTTCTCGATCGGCAACCGGCAACCGATTGATCGTTGCGGACGACACGATGCCGGGCAGCGCGTCGATGCGCGTCAGCAACTCGCGATAGAACTGGCTCGTTCGCTCGCGCGTGTATTTCGCCGCCGGCAGATCCATTCGAAACGTCAGCACGCCGTGCGGGGTGAAACCGCTCTCCATCGTTCTGAAGTTCCAGGCGGTACGCGCGAACAACGAGATTTGAACCAGCAGCACCACCGCGAGTCCGACCTGGACGGCGACGAGCACTCGACGGACTCGATGCGCGGAGCCGCCTCCGATCGCCCGCGCGCCGTCCTTGAGGTCCGCGGGATTTGGGCGCCAGGACTGAAGGGCAGGGATGAAGGCGAAGCCGAGTGGCAGGACGAACGCCGTCGCGATGCCCACGGCGACGATGCGCCAGTTGAGTGCCGCGTCGCCGAACAGGCGCGCTTGTGGTCCGGCCAACCACTTGAGGAGCGCAAGTCCCCAGCCGCCGAGCACCAGGCCGGTCATGCCGGCGGTGAGCGAAAGCAGGAGGCTTTCGGCGCCGAGTTGCGTCAGATGATCACGACGCCGTGCGCCAAGCGCTGTCCGCACGGACAGCTCGTGCTGACGTCCGATCGCCTGCGCGAGCACGACATTCGACACGTTGGCGCACGCCATCGCGGCGACCAGCGCGGCGATGAGCGCGAGCAGGATGAGCAGCGTCCGAATTTGTCCGCCGAGTTGCTCGATCAGCGGCCGCACGACGACCCCCGTGTCTGCGTTGCTGTTCGGATACTGCGTCTTCAGGCGATTGGCGATCCCAGAGAGGTCCGCTTCGGCCTGTGCTCTGGTAACACCGGGTGCGAGGCGCGCGGTGACGAAGAGCCGCCGTTCGTCGCGCGCGTTGCGTGCGGCATCGAGCGGAAGGGCGACGAACAGATCCGTGTCAACGAAGATCCCTGTTCGGATCGAGGGAGGCATGACTCCGACGATCGAATGAGCGACGCCATCGAGCAACACGCTTCGGTCGATGACCGACGGATCCGATGCGAACGCGTCCTGCCAGTATCGATGACTGAGGAGCACCACCGGTTCCGCGCCGACCGTGCCATCACCGGCGCGGAACACGCGGCCGAGCGAGGGAAAGACTCCCCAGAGCGAGAACATCTGCGCGGTGGTGCGGACGAGCGAGACGCGCGCCGGAGCGCCGCGCCCCGTGAGTGTCGCGGTGCCGTAGCGAAACGCGCCGAACTGCTCGATGGTCGTGGATTGCGCGGTCCAGTCCACGAGATCGGGCATGGAGGTGCCCGTCATGGCCACGTTGCCTGACATGCCCGACTGCGCCTGGCTGGGTCGCGGATCGGTCGAGGCAACGAAAACGAGCCGGTCGGTATCGGCAGCCGGGATGGCGTGCCAGACGCCGTCTATCGTGCTCGCGATGATCGTGGTGGCGCCGATCGCGATCGCCAACGTGACCGTGACGACGAGGGACGGCCCCGGCGACTTGATCAGGGTCCTGAGCGCGTGACGGAGAGGAAGCACCACGCGTCTGCAGCCTCAAAGCCCATGCCAGCCCCGGCGGCTGCGCCGACCGGTTTTGCTAGGGTTTCGCGCGCTCGACGACGCGCACGACCGGCGCGCCGTCCGCTCGTGGGACGCCACGTTCGGTGGCGCACAGTCGTGTGTGAGATGCGATCTGACTGTTGATTAGAGATTTTCGATTGTTGAATCGTTTAGGTTGTTGATTGTCGATTGCTGATTGGCTGGTTCGAGCGTCCAAATCGTCAAACAACAATCCCAAATCAACAATGAATCAACGATCGATAATCCCAAATCACCAACGTCGTCTATTCCTGTCGCAATGCGACCAGGGGATCGATGCGCGCGGCACGTCGCGCGGGCACCCACGCGGCCAACAACGTGATCGCCACGAGAGTCGGGACGACGATCAAATACGTTGTGACGTCGATGAGGCCAGCGTTCGGGAAGACGCCGCGGACCAGTCCTCCGACGGCGACGCTGCCGACGATGCCAACGATCACGCCCGCTAGCGCCAGTGCGAGCCCATGGCGAAGCACCATTCGCAGTACCGACGAGGAGGGCGCGCCGACGGCCATCCGGATGCCAATCTCTCTCGTCCGCCGCGCGGCTACGTACGCGACAAGGCCGTAGAGTCCGATGAGTGCGAGCGACAAGCCTAGCAGTCCCATCAAGCCGGTGACGTTCGTCAGCGCAAACACTAGGCCAGCCGCGTTCCCGTAGTAGAACTCTTCCATCGTCCGAATGCTGGAGATCGGCATGTTCGGATCGATCTCCTTGACGATGTCGCGAATCGGCCCGGCGAGCGCGGCCGCGTCGCCGCTCGTGGCGATGAGCAGCGTGCTGCGCGATCCCACGTCCTGCCGCTGCGGCAGATACAGCCAGGTTGTCGGTCCTTCACCGATCCAGTTGAACTTGTTGTCAGCGGTGACACCAACGACCTCGGCCCACGGCTGGTTCTCGCGATCCATGAGCCGGACACGCTTGCCGAGTGGGTTCTGTTCAGGCCAGAAGCGGGCCGCCATCGTTTTGTTGATCAGGGCGACGCGCGGCGCATCGGTCGTGTCACTTGCGGCGAAGCCTCGGCCCATGACGAGCGGAATCGCCATGGTCTCCAAATAGCTCTCGTCGATGCGCGAGGAGAGGATAGTCAGACTGGTGGTGTCCCGAGGCAGTTGGAAGCCTTCTGGAGCGATGGAGATCGGCTCGCGGTTGTCCTGGTTGAGCGGCACGATCGACGTCATGCCCGCGGATGTGACACCGGGCAGTGCGCGCACGCGCTCGCGGAGCTGTCGATAGAACGCTTCGGTGCGCGTGGCATCGTAGCCAGCCAGGCGCGGGTCGAAGCTCGCAAGCAGCATGCGCTCGGTGCGAAACCCGGGCTGACTGAGCTCGGCGCGAAATGCCCGGCCGAGATACACGGTCACCGTCAGCAGGATCAGCGCGAGCGCCACCTGTCCCACCACCAGCCCGTTGCGGCCCCAGAGTCGCGAGAGGCGCTGGACGTTCGAGCCTCCCGAGCGCAGGGTGAACGCAAGATTGGTGGCATGGCTCGCGCGCCACGCCGGAACAAGGCTCGAGAGCAACGCGCTTGCGGCAGCGAGTACGAGCCCCACGGCGATCACGCGTCGATCGAGATTGAACGTCAGACGAACACCGATGTCGCTGATGATCGGCAGCCGGCGAAGCAGGAGCACGCCGGCGTAGCCCATGGCGAGCCCGAGCGCACCGCCGCCCGCTGCGAGCAGAACGCTCTCGGTGATCACTTGCCTGGTGATGCGGCCCCGGCTGCCTCCGATCGCGAGCCGGAGTGCCATCTCTTTCTCGCGCGCCGGGGCACGGCTCATCAGAAGCCCGGCGACGTTGGCGCACGCTACCAGGAGCACGGCAAAGGCGAGCGTCATGAGCATGAGCGTGGTGGGTGCCGCTCCACCA
>Ga0070674_100000219_pt1 | contig 27803 bp, 20 predicted proteins | sample KBSM33metaG_FD_65344 | JGI IMG/M metagenome (GOLD analysis project Ga0070674, IMG submission 65344) | Miscanthus rhizosphere microbial communities from Kellogg Biological Station, Michigan, USA - KBS M3-3 metaG | ecosystem: Host-associated > Plants > Roots > Rhizosphere > Soil ... | reverse complement strand
TTCGCCCCCACCTCGTCGTCCACACCGACGACGGCGTTGAAAGCCGTGCAGATGCCGTCGAGTTGGTAGCGGATCTCGGAGTAGGCATGGACACCGAGGCCCTTGACGTAGGAAATTCCGCCGATCCGCAGCGGTTGTCCGTCGCCTTGCAGTGTTTCGCCGTTGCTGGAATCCCGTTCGACCGGTCCCCAACCGTTTACAGCCGATGTCCAGTTGATGTCGCTGGCGTACCGTGTTTCTGAATTGCCGACGTAACGAATGCGACGAAACTCCCCCGTGTTTATGGCGACGTAGTAGATCTGCTCATCCGGAAAGACCTGGATGTCGACCGGCCCTGGCAGATCCGTGGCGAATGTCGTCGGCCCGGAGACCACGTTGTCGGACGCATCCATCTTCAGAAACTGCATCCAACCCCGCGCATAATCGGCAAAAAAATAGGCGTCACGATACTCGGGTGGGTAAGCCGTACCTGTGTAGAAGGGACCACCGACGACGGCCGCCGAGGCGTTGTCGTGGGCGTACGAGGTGAGCGGCAGTTGGACCGCGGATGGACCAGCCGCATAGAGCGCCTGGCAGGTGGCATTGCTCTCGTAGCCTCCCTGTCGACCGGCCCCCTCGTAGCAGGGCCATCCCAGGTTGGCACCTCGTATCGCGACGTTCACTTCTTCGTAGGCCGACCAGCCGACGTCAGCGACATAAACCGTATTAGCGGCGCCTGGTCGGAGGGACATCCTGAACGGATTTCGAAGTCCGTACGCCCAGACTTTCGAGCGCACGTCCGTTGCGTTTCCAGTCCAGTACGGGTTGGTGGAAATACCGTTACCGGAGGTCGTGATGCGAAGCACCTTCCCGGCCAGCGACCGCAGGTCCTGCGCACGCAACGCCAGGTCATCGACTACGGTGAAACTGGCGCCGTCACCAGTGGTCACGAACAGGTTGCCATTCGACGCGAAGCGCAGCGATCCCCCGTTATGCGATGGGCTGTCAGCGGGTATGCAGTCGGAGCCGATGGGGAAGCCTCCGCACGAGGGCCCGCTCAATGAGCCCAGCAGGACGACCTCCGTCGACGGATTCGCCGTGTCGCCAACCGCCGTGACTCGCGTGAGCCGAGAAGTTTTCGGGCCGCTGTAGTCGGAGGCATTGTGCTCGTACACGTAGAAGAGGTACACGAACCCATTCGTCGCGAAATTCGGGTCCGCGGCAATCCCCAGCAGGCCGCGATCCCAGTAGTCGTTGACGCGCGACGTGAGGTCGATGAAAGGCGATGGCTGCACGATGCCGTTCTTCAGGAGGCGCACTACGCCACTCTTCTGAGCGATCAACACGCGGCCGTCGGGAAGGCGCGTGAAGGCGATGGGCATCGTGAGATCCGTCGCGATAATGTCTTCGATGAAGTTCGGCGGCAATGTTTGTGCACCAACCGGGTGCACGAGCGCCACGAGCACGGCTGCACAGAAAAGCGCGCGCAGACGAAAGACTTGCCTCATGCATGACCTCAACGACCGGTCCGGGAATCGCCCGACCAGAGACAACCGCGGTGAGCGCTTTCCGCCTCGGTTTGCCCGGCCACGATGGCGGGGTAGTCCGCCGCCGATTGATGACTGGGCTTCGCCTGTACCATTCCCGCCAGGGCGAGCTCGACTGCAAGCGACAAACCCGACGAGGTCGTCACGCGATAGATGCGGCGATGCCGCGCGTCGAAGGACGGGAGACCCGCGTCCTCGTCGAGCCAGATCGGGCCGGCTACCAGTTCACTCGCCCGCTCGATCGCCTCGCGGCCGCAGCTGGTATTGCCTGCCGGCGCTGTGATTCCGGCGACGGCCACCGCGAACCGCGTGCCGTTGGCCCAGACCTCGAACGTGTCCGCCTCGACTACGCGTGTCGGGCCAGGGAGAGCGAGCGGGCCCGATCCTCGCCCTGGCGCCTGCGCCGACACTGCGGCGGTCGCGGCACTCACGCCGATTAATAGGCCGATAGCGCAGATGCGCACTCCTGGTTCCACGATGCTCTCTCCTTCAGGAAGCCGCTGCAGTGGAGTGTGCATGCTCTGCCGCCAGCGCATACACGTTCATCAGCTGTTCGTAATTCCGTTGCGGTGAGTACTTCATTTCGTACTCGGCGCGTGCGTGCCGTCCCATATCCTGCAAGGAGTCTTCATTGGAAAACACCTCCTGCAGGACGTGAGCGAGTTCCACGTGATCGCCGGGCCGATACAGTCGGCCCGTGTGCCGGTCTCGAATCACCTCTGCGCATGCGCCGATGTTGCTGGCGACGACCGGCAGGCCGGTGGCGAAGGCCTCGACGAGGGTCATTGGGAAACCCTCGTAGTGCACGGATGGAAACACCAGCAGCGATGCCCTCTTCATCACCTCCAGCACGGATTCGCGGGGCTGCCAGCCAAGCCACTCGATACCGGGCGGGTTGTCGCGCTGCAACACCTCCATGGGTCCCGAGCCGACGATCGTCAACTTCAGGCCCGGTTGGCGAGACGCGAGCAGCCTCCACGCGCTGATCAGCGTGTCGAGCCCTTTCTCCGGTGCCAGGCGGCCTACGAACAACGCCTCTCGGCAGCGATGATCGCCGACACCCGGGTCCTCGGTGAAATTCGGTTTGACAACGATCTTCTCTGCGGGAATTCCTCCCTCGATGAACTTGCGGCGCCCGAACTCCGTGAGCGCGATGTACACATCGACCGCACGAGTCCACGTGCCGATGGCCCGATGCACGGCCGTCATACCCGCGACGGCAGCGGTTGCTGACCGGCTGCCGCGATAGCACGCATGGACGACTCCCGGCCACGGCACCGATCGCCCGAGGCACTCCTCGCAGACACGGCCATTGCGAAACAGAAGCGCACTCGGGCAGAGGAGGCGGTAGTTGTGAAGTGTCTGCACGACGGCCACGCGCCGTCGCCGGGCAGCGTAGTACGCGGCTGGCGAGATCAGCGGAAACGTGTTGTGGAAGTGTGCGACGTCGCTTCGGGTGACCGTCAACCGGTCCAGGAGTTCGTCATGTGCGGCACCATTCCAGAACGTTGCCTTGAGCAGCCTCGCAGTGCCCATCTGCTCGACGGCGTCATTGTGCAGGCGGAATTCGCCGACCTCGTGGCCGCGGGATCGGAGCAGCGCGGACTCGACGCGGACGACTTCGTCTTCGCCGCCCGGCTTCTGATAGTGGTTGTGGACTACGAAGATTGAGGGTGCAGGCACAGGGCTTCCGCGATGCGATCAGCGATGCGGTCTGGCGTCAGTTCGAGGATTCGCGTGCTCGCGACGTCTCCCATTCGTCGTCGCGCATCAACCGTGGAGGTGAGGGCGCGATCGAGCGCGTTGTAGACGTTTTCGTCGTCTCCGGGCGTGAAGGTCCATCCGGTCTCGTCCTCGGTCACCAGCTCGGTAACCGCCTGACTGTAACGGCTACCCAGCACAGGCAAGCCAGCCGCCATGGCTTCGTTCACGACGACCCCCCATTCGTCCGCGAGAGTGGGGAGCACAAAGACATCGGCCCTTGCATAGAGGGCGGGCAGTCGATCGTAAGGAACAGGGTCCAGGATCCGGACAATGAGGTTGCGCGGGCCGCCGAAGCCTTCGAGTGCGGCCTTGAGGGGACCGTCGCCAGCGATGTCGAAGGTAACCATGCGCCCTGGATGCGTCTCGGCCCAGCGTCGTAACACGGCAAGAAACGGCAGCAGTCCCTTGCGCTCGACGAACATCCCCGCAAAGAGAAGGCGTACGGTTCCGGGAGGCCCGGGTACACGACGCGTCGCCTGGAACGCTGCGACATCGGTGGTGTACGGAGCCAGAGCAACGCGCTCGCGCGCAACCCCGAGCCGCGTCACGTATCTGGCGCCACTGTCGCCGTTCACGAGTACGACGTCGGCGCAACGGAGCAGGCGTGGCCTGACCAGCGTGCGGAGCAGACCGCGGCTGCCTTCGGTGTGCTCGGACAAGGTGGCCCACACCACGAGCCGCACGTTCTTGTGTTGCCGCTTGTACACGGCTGCCAGCGCAGTCCTCAATCCGAGTTCGCTCGAGATGATCGCGTCAGGTCGGAAGCGGCGGAGCTGCGCGAGCGTGTCATATGGGAAATGGACGTACCCCGTGTCGGCAAAACCTGCGGTGTCGCGCCAATGCTTCCGCACCGTGATCGTGCGTTGCATCGTGACGTCCAACAGGCCCGACTGCGGCCGCCACGTACGGTTGGCCTCGACAGGCGTCGATGCGAACACGCGAAGCTGCCCAACACGAGCGTGGAGCGCTTCGAAAAGCGGCACGCGGTAGGGCGCGACGAAGTTGGTGAGAAGCGCGACACGAGACACGGTTCAAGCTCCGAGAGGCGCTTCGATGTACTCGACGGGAGTGCCGGACGGCACCGCATCGTGCTCGAATACCCGAATACCCAGCGCGGCACCGATCACCAACCCCGACGGGGCGTCCACGAACATGTACATGAAGCCGTTGTCGGTTATCGCGGCCAGCATGATTCCGAGCAGCGTGAACAGCGCTGCCAGTTCGATCTCCGGATGGCTACGAGAGGTGGTGACCGCCCAAACGTATTGTCGACGGAGCAGCAGCAGCCATTTGACGAACGCGAACACGAGCAGACCGATGGCGATAATCCCGCCGTCGTGCCAGACGCGAAGGTACTCATTGTGCGGTTGGACGAATTCACCCAGGGCAACCTGGCTCGATCCCAGCCCGCCGCCGGCGATCGGGTGCTGCATGCCGGACTCGAACACGATGGGCCACATCCGATCGCGGCCGGACGTGCTCACCGACACACCGGCCACTTCGACACGGGTATAGCCCTCGAAGAAGCGCTCGTAGAACGTGGATTGGAAGGCGAGCACCAGCAGACCCACGATCGCGACGCCAATCGCCACAATCGGGGCCCGGCGAACGAACTTGCCAGGGGTGAGCCAAAGCTGAACCAGGAATGCCATGAGTGCCGTGAGGACCGCCACGGCCGTGGCAGTCCTCGAAAGGCTTGCAAACACCGCCAGCGTCCACAGAAGGGCCCGAAGACCCTCGCCGCGACGTCCGTGCGTCCACCAGGCCAGGTGCCACGAAATCGGGATGATCGCCAGCAAGGCCACCGATCGTGGCGACACCAACCAATCGCCGACGCCCTCTTCCCCAGGAAGTCCATTGCGCAAGCTGATGGCCACGAGCCCCAGCGCGATGAGATCGAGCAGGAAGAAGCCGCGGCGGAGAACTGGAATGGTCGCGCTCGACGCAGCCGCCGCTACCGTTGCTCCGAGAAGAAACTCCATACCGAACAGCGTGTACGACAGCGCATTCTGCAAGGCGCCCTGATCCGGTCCGCCTTCAAAGGGCCATGCGACGAGACTGCGCAGATACATCCAGGTCAGGAACAAACCGTACGGAAGGAAGCGGGACAGGACGAGACGGGGATAGATTCGGGCCGCGATCAACCCGGCGGCGGCAATGACGAGTTGCAGGCCACCGAGCACTCCGAGCAGGCTGATGGTCCCCCCGCGGATATCGCCCGGCAGGTCGCAGAGGCCCGCCACGACCAGCGGAACCAGCAGGAACGGGAGCCCACCCGTGCTGACGCGTTTTGAGGCGACCTGATCAGCGAAGTACATGACTTGAGAAGACATGGGTCCTCAGGTTGAAGTGCGCAAAGCGCAGCGAGTCCACGGTGTGCACTGCGAACCGCGTCCGCCACGATCGGGCGAACTCGTCGAACGACAGCACCGGCTCTGCGCTGCCGTAGCAGTTCGCTCGGTAGACGGCGTACCGATGCGCTCGCATGGATTCCGCCCACACACGCAGTGGGACGGCGCCCAACGGATTGCGATACTGAAGCAATTCCTGCGGCAGAGTGTGGAACCGGTACTTGAACGAGAACCGTCGAAACAATTCGAAGTCCTCTGCAGTCCTGAGATCTCCGCAGTACGGTCCCAATTGCTCGAAACACTCGGTCCGGATCATCGAGGCCCCGTGGGCCGCGCCCATCTTTCCCCTCGCAAGGCGCCTCGCAATCGCCTCGTGGCCGGTCGGGAAAATGATCAGAGCCGAGCCGTGCTCCGAAAGCTGACGGATGTAGGCGGAAACAACACCAATGTCTGAATGTGAATCGAGAAACGCCACGTGCTGTTCGAATCGCGTCGGATCCGACACGTCGTCGCTGTCACAGATCGCGATGTAGCGTCCCTGTGCCTGCTGAAGTGCAATGTTCCGGGCCGCCGCCCGCCCGACGTTCTTCGCCAGCGTCTGGATCCTGATCCGGGGGTCGGTGCACCTGGCAAGCACGTCCGCGGTATCGTCGGTCGAGCCGTCGTCCACGATGATCAGCTCCCAGTCGGTGAACGTCTGACTGATCACACTGTCGATCGCCTGCTGAAGCCAGGGACCCTTGTTGTAGGTCGGCATCACGGCCGAGACCGTCGGTGAAGTTCTCATTCGATGCCCTATGAATGGGCGGCCGGTCGTCGCCGATGCGACGGCCGGCCCGTTACGGTGGACCAGCGTTACTTCTCGATACCAACGCCTGAACTCTGTTCGCATCGCCTGCGTGTTGAGGCGCTCTGTGACGCGTAGACGTGCGGCCTTCCCCATGGCGACGCAGAGCGCTGGGGAGTCGGTCAGCGCATCCATGGCGATCGCCATGTCTTGAACGACCTGGCCGGGCTCTCGCGCTGGAACCCTGAAGCCGCAGTCAGGCGTCACCTGCAAGCCGGGGCCGCCAAGATCCAGGCAGATAACGGGCCGGCCGGCGCCCATGACTTCGGCGCATACGGCGCCACCAGACTCGTGCATGCTCGGGTGCACGAGGACATCGCAGTCCCGGAGCGTCCGAAGCACGTCCTCTCGAGGAAGCTGGCCAAGAAACCGGACGCGGTGTTCCACGCCAAGCTCGCCAGCCAGGGCCTTCAACGAGCGCTCGGCCGGCCCCCCGCCGACGATCCAGTATTCGGCTGATGTGTGCCGCATGCGCGCCAGCGCTTGAAGTCCCAGGTGAAAGCCCTTCCATGGCACAAGACGCCCGATGCTGATGAAGCGGATCGCCCCGTTGGCGCAGGGAGCCGGACACTGAGCGAGCGTGGCGACTTCTGCTTCCGTCAACGCCACTTGCGTGCAGACTTCGATTGTGGGAACGCGGAGCCTTCGCATACGTGCGGCCGTTTCGTGCGTCGTCGCTACTCCGAGCGTGGCGCGTCGCGCCGACAGTCGCAGAAGAGGGTCGTGCTCGCCCAGGAACCTCGCGAGCTCACGAACGGCCTCCAGCAAGGCACCCTGCCACCCGAGGCCACGCCAGAATGCCTTCGGTGCCGACTCTCCCCCACCCACCGGTCCCCATATAAAGGGGATGCCGAGGAACGGAAGGAGGCTCGGCATCCAGTACCGGCACACGGTCACGTGATGGGCAAGATCGAAGCTGATTTGCTCGTGGAGCTCCCGTGCTTTCACATACGCGAGAATCTGCCAGCAGTACTGTTGCAGTTCGAAGCCGGCACGCGTCCTCTTCAAGAACCCCAGCCATCGCGGCCAATCCAGGAACACGAACTGCACAGACGCCGGCTCGCGCGCGAGCGCCTCTTGGATGCTGTTCCGGTGTTCCTCCGATGTGAGAACCCACACGTCGTGATCGCACGCGACCTGACGAACGGCGTTCCATCCGACGCCAGGCTCGGACGCACGATTGGGTCCGCAGGCATACGCAGAAACGAGGACCCGCAGTCTCCGCCCAGTTGTCATTGCAACACTTCGAGTGTGCGCGGCGATTGACGCGTGCCGACGAGGGTGTGGTCATCATCGAGATCGGTGACGACCGGTCTCGCGAGGAAATGGGCCATGACGAAGATCCGCACGACGTCGGCCACGATCATCCCGGTGACCGCGCCGTAAACTCCGAGCGTGGCCATCGACGCGAACCCGACCAAGAGCGATGCGACGGTCGCCGCAACCGCCGCCCAGAACACCATCCGGACTTGCCGGTGTACACGGAGCACGGCGCCCAGAATGTTGACCCGGCTGGCGACGAGGGGCAGGGCGCCCAGGACCAGCAAGAGATCGGCGTACGCGATGTACTGATCGCCGTACGCGAATCGAACGAGATCGTGTCGGAATACTGCAACAACCAGCCAGCAGACCACTCCTTCGAGCGCGAACAGGCGCTTCGACCAGCGGACGATTCGCGACATATGGTGAGCGTCGCGACGAGCCCGCGCCATTTCCGTGGCGATGAGCGTCACCAGTGCGCTGTCCGACTGCAGAACAGGCATCACGAAATTGGTCATTGCTCGAAGCGCCGCCGTGGCTTCCAGGCCTGCGAACAACGGAAGCACCAGATAGAACACCAGCCCCTGACAGAAATAGAGCAGGCCGGATGGACCGCTCCAACGGAAGAAGTTCCAGTGATCGCGCCACAACACTCGCATGTCGAGCGTTGTCGTCAGGCGTGTTCCCGAGGGCACCATCTTCCGAAGAGTGACGACAGCCGCCGCGCAAGCCGCGACGCCCATCAGAAGCTGCGCCGCCATCGATGTCAGAAGCCCGAGGTTGTCGATCAGCAGGGCGCCGAGACCGGCGATGAGGAGGTAGATCGCCCCGCCGAGCGCCGCAAGCGCGGGCTTCCGCTCGATGTAGCACGCCCGCCGCGCCAACCAACTGAGATAGATGAAGGGGGCAGCGCAGGCGAGTCCGAGGAACGTTCGTCCGACCAGAGGTTCGCCGAGTGCGTAATGCACGGCGCCGACGATCAGCAACAGTGCGGCTGCTACTGCGCCGAACGCCCACTGAAAGCGCAGCAGAATTGGAAAGTATTCCCTGAATCGACCGGCATATTTGCTGGGGCCGAGCACCAGCATTGGCTCGATCAGCAACGCCGAATGCGCGACACCGATCAGCAGGAGCACCACGTACGCCGTGACGAACGCTCCGTATTCACGGGTAGGCAGCCAGCGCGCGAGGAGCACGTTGATGATCAGGTTCGAGATCGCAAACAGTGCCTGATCGACCACGGACCACGCGCCCCGCGTGGTCCAGTAGGCGAGACCCTCGATCCAGTCTGCGCCCCGGGGGTCCAAGGGCCGAGCCGAATTCATCCGTTATCCAGTCCGTTCTTCGCGGCGATATGCCTCAAGGAGTGTCTGTGCCGTCAGGCTCCACTTGAACTGACTGACGACCGCCGAACGCGCTCGAATCCCCATTTCCATGAGCTGCCGTCGATCGAGAGTGGAGAGCGCGCGGAGACCTTGGGCGATGCTTTCTGCTGTTGAATCGACGACGATGGCGCCGCCGCTGCGACTGATTGTGCCGTTCGGGTCGGCCATTTTCGTCAGCAGGCATGGCTTCTGCCAGGCCGCCGCTTCGAGTACCGCAAGCGGCATACCTTCCCAGCGCGACGTGTGAACGAACACGTCGGCGCCGGCCACGAGGTCCGCGCACCGTTGCGGCGTCTGTCCGTCGAGGAACAGCACCTGCCGACGCAGTCCGAGGCTCTCGACCTGGTGCTCGAGCGCCGCGCGGCCATTCCTCCAGTCGGGACCGAGTACGACCAGACGTGAGTCGGGCACGTTCGCGAGCGAAAGGCCCCGTATCAGAAGGTCCAATCCTTTTTGCGACAACGCAAGACGTCCCATGAACACGAACACGCGGCGGCCAGTCAGTTCTGGAGCGAGCGAAAAAAGCGCGTTGGGATTGGCGGCCGATGGCAACGAATCAACATCGATTCCATTCGGTGCCACGATCGTGCGGGTCTTCACGCCGTAGGCCCTGATGTCGTGAGCCTCCTCACGAGTCAGCGCATGGATGAAGAGCGCGCCATCGAGATATTCACGCTCGCCCATCCACCAGAACACTGTCTTCCGGGCGCGGCCTCGTTGCTGGGCTTCACGACGAAGACCACCGTGCACCGTCACGCAATAGTTGACCCCGGCGTGGCGCAGACGCCTGGCCAGAGAGACGTTCTCGGGCACGTGTATCGAGTGCATGTGCACGATATCCGGTCGATGGGCCAGGAGCTCTCCGGCGAGCGTCGGCGAGATCTGGCGGGTCGCCCATGCGAATCGATTCCTGGCCAGGGTCAGGGCAGAACGATGGACCTCGTTCGCGTACGGGTCCATCTGAGTACCTCGCTCGCTGACGACACTGACGTCGTGCCCCAGCGCGCTTTGCGCTTTGGCGAGTTGGTACACGACTCTTCCAACGCCGTTTGCGGCGTCGGGTCCACTGCCGCTGGCGAGATGCACGAGACGTAACGACTGGGCTGGTGCGAACAACCGAGCCTCCGAAACCATTGCCGGCAATCAGGTCTCCGACGACTCGTTCGATGCCTTGAGGATGATCCCGACCATGGCATTGCCCATCCACCAAAGACCACCGTCGAGAGCTCGGTAGGTCGCTTTTGCCGCCGTCAGGCCGACGCGCCCTCGTCCAACGCCCTCGGCCAGACGACGGATGGTGACGTTATGATCCCAGAACCGGAGCACGTCGACCTCTGCCACCTCATCGAGCAGGTAGCTCCGAGCGACATCGCGCAGGAACCGCGCGTTCCACCGAAAGACATAATTCTGAGCCTTTCCGGCCGCGCCCGCACTATCAGCGTCGTCGTGTCGCTCCCAGACAGTCCCTAATAGACGGGCAACGACTCCGTCGTGTGGCTCGATCACCGCGACACCACGGCGGGCGACCCTGAGCATTTCGGTTAAACCCAGGACCGGACGACGCAATTCATGCAAGCCGTCCTGCACGAGCACGATGTCGTACGAGTTGTCTGGCACGGCAAGCGCCTCGGCGTTCAATTGCACGGTATCGAGCCGTGGATCCCGCTGCCGGCAAATCTGCAGCGCGTTTTCGGAGAAGTCAGAGACGACAACGGAGCGGAATCCGCGATTGGCGAGATACGTGCCTTCTCCGCCGACGCCGCCGCACACCACCAGGCTAGTCCACTGGCCGGGCATTTGCCCGGTTCTACGGCACAGATGATCTATCGCAATCTGCAGACGCCGATCGCGCAGGTATCGCATGAGCGGGTCAGTCGTGTCGTGGAATTCCCAATCAACTCGACTGGAGCGCGAATAGGAATGCTCGTAGGATTCCTGCAACCGCTCGACGTCGTAGGCGCTCACCGCCATGCGCACTCCTCCTTGACGTTTGTCTCTCTCATTCGAGCCATCCCGGGCCGTTCGTGGGTGACGGGGCAAGGCGAAGCTTCGCCCCGTAAGTCACATCGTGGCGCGAGCGGAAATTACTGACTCGGTCTCGAGCCACTCACTCTTCTGAGTCCTGCCTCGCCTGTGCGCGCCGGAAAAACTCCGGCACGCACGGGGAGACGGACTAACCGACTTCGCGCCCCGAGCGGCGGGCCCTGGCTGGCTCCACCACTTCAGCTTGCGGGCTCCCAGCCGACGCGCTGGCAGCCCGCCACACTTGAAGAAACATGAGCCAGACGAACATCGGGTTGTTGACGAGGTAGCGGCGCCACAACCGCCGCGGCTCGCTTCCGAGACGAAACAACCACTCGAGCCCGCTCTGTTGCATCCATCGCGGTGCTTGACGTTTGAGTCCCGCGTGGAAGTCGAACGCCGCCCCAACACCGATCTGCACGGATGCCGCAAGTCGATCGACATGTTGCGCCATCCAATGCTCCTGCTTCGGCGTACTGAGGCCGACCCACACGATGTCGGGCTTCGCATCGTTAATGCGACGCACGATCTCCTCGTCTTCGTCCTCGGTCAGCGTACGGAACGGCGGGGAATACGTTCCCGCGACGATGAGACCAGGGAACCGGCGCTGGAGTCGATCGGACAGTCGATCGGGTACTCCTTCATGACCACCGTAAAAGAAATGACGATACCCGGTAGCCAACGATCGCTCGCAGAGATCGAGCATCAGGTCTGGACCGTACACGCGACGCGTGTTGCGCCAGCCGTACAGGCGACTGAGCCAGACGAGTGGCATCCCGTCAGGGGTCACGAGCCCAGCAGCGTTGTGAATCTGTCGCAGCGTCTCGTCCCGTGTGCTCTCCATCACGCCATGCACGCCTGCAACACAGACGTATTGGTGCGCGCCGGCCGTGATCCACCGATCGATGACCTCGAGCGCGGTGTCCATATTGATAGGGCTGACACCGACGCCCAGAACATCCACCCTCGGGATGCGTGCGGTGACGTCATTTCGTGGCATACGCTGGCTCCTCTCCGCGCAGTGCCACTGCTACCTGCGCTTCGATCCATTGGTACGTCCGCGCAATGCCCTCGTCGAGCGAGATCTCCGGTTCCCACCCCAGCACGGCACGTAGTCGAGAGTTGTCGGAGTTGCGCCCACGCACGCCTTGCGGGCCTGGTATGTGCCGTTTCTTGACCGTGATACCCGCTGCCCCCGCCACCAGGTCGGCGAGGGCGTTAATGCTGATGAGCCGGTCCTGTCCGAGATTGAGCGGTTGCCTGTAGTCGGATTCCATCAGACGCCGGATGCCGGCAACGCAGTCGTCGATGTAGCAGAAAGATCGCGTCTGTTCACCATCGCCCCAGATGTCGATTTCGTGTGAACCGGTCAGCTTGGCGGTCGCGATCTTTCGACAGATCGCGGCCGGCGCCTTCTCTCGACCGCCATCCCACGTCCCGAGCGGCCCGAAGATGTTGTGGAAGCGGACGATGCGTGTCTCGATTCCGTAGTCTTCGTTGTAGTGCAAACACAGGCGCTCGGTGAGCAGCTTCTCCCAGCCGTAGGCGTCCTGTGGCTGCGCAGGGTAGGCATCCTCTTCCCTGAGCGGCTGGACGTTGGCATCGGTCTGGCGATATTCGGGGTAGATGCACGCCGACGAGGTATAGAGGTAGCGCCGGACGCCGCTCTGCCGCGCTGCGTCGACCGTGTGTGTGCTGATCAGCAGGTTGTTGTGGAGGATCTCGGCATGGTGGCTGGAAATGAACCCCATCCCACCCATGTCGGCCGCCAACGCGTACACATCGTCAATCTCTCGAGTCGCATCGAGACAGTGGTGCCACTCGCGCAGGTCGCGAATCTCGAATTCGTCGGCGGCCGTTGAGGCGTATTCCGGATACTTGAGATCGACGCCGCGGACCCAGGCGCCTTCCCGCTTCAACTGCGCGACGAGGTGGTGACCGATGAACCCGCCAGCGCCTGTCACGAGGACTCTCTTCGGTGTCACAGTTCCAGTCATTGATCGAACTCCTGTAGCTCCCGTTTGCCCATCGTGAGCCCGTCGCGGGGTTCACCTCGCGCCCGTGCCCCGGACAACGGCCGGGATCGTGCGCACCAGGATCAGCATGTCGAGGAAGAGGGACCAGCGATCGATGTACTGGAGATCCAAGGCGATCCAATCATCGAAGCCGACCCCGCTGCGTCCACTGATCTGCCAAAGACATGTCAGGCCTGGCCGCACGCTGAAACGCCGCAAGTCCCCCGTGCGCGTGAAGCGATTGACGTCGCGCAGTGGCAGGGGGCGTGGTCCGACAAGTGACATGTCGCCGCGCAGCACGTTGAAAAGCTGCGGGAACTCGTCGATAGAACTGCGCCGAAGGAAACGACCGACCCGCGTGATCCGCGGGTCGTCGGCGATCTTGAAGACCGGACCTGACGCCTCGTTGCGTGATTCCAGCGAGGCTTGCAGTCGCTCCGCATCCTGCACCATCGTGCGAAACTTGAACATGCGGAAACGGCGCCGGTTGAGTCCGTAGCGCTCCTGCGCATAAATTACCGGCCCGTCGCTCGTCAGCCTGATCGCCGCCGCAGCCACGACCAGGATCGGGGCGAAGAGACTCAGAATGGCCGCGGCTCCCAGCACATCGAGGAGGCGCTTGACGATGACGAGTACGCCCTCGGGCGCCATCTGCAGATGCACCTGAGGCGTCGAGGCAGTCGTCACACCTTGTACGCGCGGTTTGGCCAACACCGTGTCGAAAATATCGGCCTGGTAGAGCGCCTTCACACCGAGGTGCTCACAGATCCGGATCGTCTCCGTAATCTCTTCGTAACGTGACCTGACAGGCAGTCCGATGTGAACCTCATCGACGTGCTCGCCGACGAGGAGGCGCTCGAGGTCTTCGAGTCTCCCGAGTGTGCGGCGCGTGATGAACGTGCCGTTGGCGGTCGAACCGGCGTCGAGAGAGTCGACGAAACCAAGCACGCTGTAGGGCGTCAGGACGTCGGCGCACAGTTCCCGGTAGATCCGCAGTGCCCGAGGCCCGGTGCCTACGATGATCACGCGACGCCGCTGTGGACCGCGCGCCAGCCGCGCGCGCACCCTCCGCACCGCCACGAGGGCACAAAACATTCCGCCCGTAAACATCAGGAGCGATGTCGGGTCGACGGGGCCCTGCGTGTGGCCGGCTGCCGGCACGAGGGCGGCCATCCCACTGATCGGGACGGTGGCGACCAGAATGCGGCGGACTTCGCCCTGCCAGTGCCGCACTCGTGAGGCGTCATAGAGCCCGACCCATCGGAGGACGAAAAGAATGCCCGATGCGAAGCACACGATGAGGAGAACGTTCCGTACCGTGATGCGCAGCGACAGGAACGCGTCCAGACCATCCGGCATCCGGTCGGCGCTAATCCCGATGAACATCACGAAGAAGATCGCGAGCACCACGATGACGTCGCACGCCGCCACCAGCCCGCCGGCGGGGATCGGCCGGGGCGCCGCCGTGCGCGGGACCATCTCGCCCATCTCCTGCATCGCGTCGAGCGTCGTAGGGCCGGCGAGCTCAGGGCCGGGAAGGTGAACGGGATTGGCACCGGATGACATAAGGGCTATGAACAACAGAGGAACGAATGAACCAGGAGCGCGCGGGCTCTACAGCAGCCGATAGATCGCCTCGGGAATCGGGAACGTGCGGTTACTCAGCACAGTACCCAGCACGCGGCCGCCGGCCGAGCGCACGGCATCGGCGCTGGCCCGGACCGCGCGCCGGCGAGTGGCATGCGCTTCAACGATCAGCACGACTCCGTCGACCTGCGCGGCGATCGCCGTTGCGACGGGATGATCGGTGACCGAGGGGGCGGCGATGATGACATAGTCGAAGGCGGCAGTCAGATCGCGCATGCGCGCCTGCACGTCGTCCGCTGTCAGCTCGCTGCTGTCGCGAGCGGTCCCTGACGGGAGTAGCCAGAGCGAGCTCTCATGCCCCTGGACGAGTCGTCGCGCGTAGCTGCGAACGGGTCCTGTGCCGTGCCACGCGTCGACCAGACCGATGTCGTTCGACACGCCATAGCAGTCGTGCAAAGAAGGCTTGCGAACGACGGCATCGACCAGGCAGATGCGCCCGCTGACACGCGCGGCCAGGAGTTCGGCGGCCGCGGCCGGGAACAGGGAAGAGTCATGGCGTGTTCCCACACCAACGAACGCGACCGACCGGATCGGCTCACCGCTTCGGTCCTGCGTCAGGAAGAGTCGTTGAACGAGCTGCGTCAGGTACTGCAGATACGGCGTCGCGGCCGAGTGCCGTCGCCCGAGCTTTTCTGCGACGGAGGCAGGCGGGGACGCCTCGGTGCCCGATGCCAGGTGACGAGCTTCCGTGACCTCGGAGAGCACGTTTCGATCGGATTCGACCCCCGGGTCTCCGCTGTTGTCGAGTGGTGTCCACCCGGGTACGCCTGAGAGCTGCAGCACGTCACTCATCGCATCATCTCGCTATCAGGAAGGGCATCGTTGGTCATCGCCGGCCTGCCGCAGCGGGCACCCAGGCCAGCACCGGAACATCGACGAGCGCGGTTTGTAGTTCGTCCGGTGTGCGGATCCGTATCGACGAGGCGATGAGGTCCTTGATCAACGCCACACCGACTGCCACGATCAACGCCACGAGCATGCCGAGTCCCAACCACATCGCCGAGCCGCGCGACACCGGGTCGAAGGGCACCGTCGCTCCCTCGACGATGGCCACGTTGGAGATCCGGGTGCGATCCATGGCTTCCGAGATGCGAGCCTCTTCCTCTTTTTGTTGATACAGCACGTACTTCTCTTCAGCGGTCTTCAGCTGGCGGAGCAGGTCCGACTGCTCGAGCGCTGCCGAGTCCAGCGTCTGCGCTTCGAGTCGATACCTGGCCAAGGCGGATTGAAGGGCCTTGCTCTTCGCAAGCAGCGCGGAATGTTCAGTGCGGACTCGGGCGATCTCATTCTCCAGCCACCGCATCGTCGGGTTTTCTGCTGTCGTCTCTTGCTTCAATTGCGACTGACGTGCGTCCGCGAGCGACGAACGGACCGACTCGATTTGCTGATCGAGCTCGACCACCAGGCGATACTGCGGCGTGTACTTCTGCAGGAGCTCCGTACGCTTCAGCTCCAGACTGACAAGTCTGGATTGCATTTCCTGCGTGAACCCCGTGGCATCGCTCTTCGTGATGCTGGACGTGTGCTGGGCAGGAGTTCGCGCACGTTCGAGCTGCAGGGCCGTCAGACGCCCCGCCGCCTCCGCGAGCGCGGCATCCGTTTGTCGACCCATGCTTTCGAACTCCGCAACTTTGGCGAGGACAGCGTCCTTTTCGGCGGCAGCGGAGACCGTTCCGTGCTTCTCGCCAAACGCGCGAAGTTCCGTCTGCACCAACTGGAGTTCTTCGGCCGAGTGTGTCGCCTGGTCCACGAAGAACTGGCGCGCACCGGGCGTGCGGCGAACAGCCAGATGCTTCTCGAGGTAGAGGCGCGATAACGTCTCGAGGACCTCTTTCGCGAGCACCGGATCCGGGGACGTGTACTTCACTGAAATCATCCACGTTCGCCGAACCGGCGCGACTTGCAGGTTGCCGCGCAGCTCCTGCACCGCGTGCGACAAAGCCCACTCGGTTGCCGGCTCGGTTGTGGGCCTCAGGGCTGACAGGAGATCCGGCAGCGGAATCGATTGCACGATGCGATCCCAACTGCTGGTGAAATGTCGCTTGGCGAGGCCTGTCGTCTGGACCACTTGGGCCAGGAGGTCGGCGCCCTGAATCAACTCGATTTCTGAGTTCACCTCCTGTTCGGTGACATCTGGAGAAGTCGGGCGATCGGAACCTGGCGAGTTCGTGATGAGCGAGTCAGCGCGATCGTGTTTGACGAGAATCTTCAGCTCGGACTCGTAACGATCCGGGACCATCCCAACGAACGTCAGAACGGCTGTGGCAATGAGCAGGAAGCAGACGATCGCCGTAAAAAGCTGGCGGAACATCACCCCACTGAAATCACGTAGCGTATACACTCGACGCCAATTCGTCACTGGGGTTTCCACGCGTCACCTCGTATGTCTGCTGTCAGCTTCGGTCGCGACCTCGTCAGCCGAGTTCAGTGAATGAACTGCCACGGATTGAGGTAAATCCCGAGTGAGATCTTCGACAACACCGGCTCCATTTTGCCGAGCGCACTCTTCGAGAGGAAGATCGTGTCGCCGGGGCGGAGCAGAGGGTCCTCGCTGAGGTCGCGCTTGTCGAACATCGCCTTGACGTCGATCTGCTTGACCGACACCGCGTCCTCCGTAAATGGACGAAAGATCACGACCTCCGACATTTTCGCGTTCTTGGTGCCGCCACCTGCATACGCGATCGCCTGTGTGAGCGTTGTCGCGCCGCGGAGCTCGTACCGGCCAGGCTTGCTGATCTCACCCGCGGCAACGAAGTATGGCTTCTCGAATTCCTTCAGCACGGCACTGAAAACCAGTTCGCGCACGAAGGGCATGTAGGCTTCGTTGATCTGGGCTCGAAACTGCGGAAGCGTGCGCCCTTGCGCTCGTATGTCGCCGACCTCTCTCAACGTCACGTAACCATCAGGCTGCACGGCCAGCGTTTGATCGAGCTCAGGCACGAACGGGAAGCGCAACTCGATCACATCGCCGGGTGTGATGCGGTACCGGCCGCTGGTCCAGACGGTCCATTCGCTCTCTTCCGGAAGTGGTCCGGCGGGTTGTCCAACCTGGACTACGGTGGCTGTCTCCGACGCTGCCGGCTGCTGCTCTTGTGCGCTCATTGGTAACGTCGCGGCGGACACGAGCGCGGCGATCGTGCCTGCGCAAGAAAGAGCCCACCAACGACTGCTCCGATCGCGATTCCGCATGATTCACTCCGCCCTGGTGAAAGTCGTGGAACGAGAGTAACGCCGTCTCCAGCGCCTACGCATGTGAGCGTCCTCACAATTTGAGATAGGACGACCCTCACAGGGCCCTGAGCTCTATTTGGTTGTGTCACGTCTTGGTGACGACGACTCTGCCTTATGAGCCGAATGCTCTGCGGACGCCGGCCCGAGTGTCACGCGGCGACTCGGTAGCCGAAACTGGAGGGGTTACACGGAAATCGACCAAGCCACGCCGGAAGGCATACACGGCCAGTTCGTAGCGGTTGGCAAGGCCGAGTTTCCCAAGGATAGACGTCAGGTGATTTCGTACGGTCGCTTCACTGATGAACAGACGTTCGCCAATCGTCACGCCGTTCAGACCCTGTCCAACCAGTGCGATGACTTCTCGCTCTCTCTTCGTGAGTGAGTCGATCTTGACCTGCTCGGGATCGCGTCGGCGTTGAATGGCGCTCAGGAGATCGGCGGTTTGAACGCGCTCCAGCCACGCGTCGCCGGCGTGGATTGCCCGGATGGCGCGAATCAGCGTCTCCGGAGGTTGGTCTTTCTGCACGACGCCGAGCGCGCCCAAAGTGAATGCATGCCGATGAACTTTGGGATCGGTTACGGCGGTTAGTACCAGTACACGGGGGACGCTTCCCTCGAGGAGCTGGGTGATTGCATGGAGCGTGATGTCGTCGGAATCGGGATCAACGATTGCCACATCACACTGCTGCTGGGACATGAGCAACACCGCCTCATCAACGGTGCTTGTTTCCACGGTGATGATCAGATTGACCTCGGACAGCAACTGCTTCAGTCCGGCCCGTACGAAAGGTTGTGCGGTAAGGACTCCCACGCGAATCGGTTCACTGTCACGATGGCTTCCGCTACTCATACGCCTCCCCTGCTCTTTACGTGACGATGACCGTCAGGTCACGGAGGCTAACGCTTATAGCAACGCCGGAGCCAACCACGAGAAGAACGGTGTTGGAGCCACTTTCGCGGTCGGATTTGATATTGACGAGTTTCCTTTTCGAACAAAACGCGTGTAACTTCTGCCACCTCTCAGTAGATCTTTGCAAGAGCGCCACGCTCAGCCACTCCGAGCAGCGATATGTCGCGGCCTCGATGTTACGTCGCTGTCGTCAGCAGTTACGCTTCAGACAAACTTGTATCTCTCCCATACGTTGGCCTCCGGCGACGCGGAGCCGTCGGAGCACGCAACAGTCGGAGGGCTATTTCCGCGGTCATGTCAGCGGCGCTCAACGTGCCGGGTTCCCAGCGGGCGAGGAGAAACCGATCGCTCCACTGCGCGATAGGACGGCCTCCGGCCACGAATGCCGCCGCATAACCGGCTCGCTCCGCGGACTCCGCAACCTTTGACGTCGCGCGCCCGTACGGATACGCGAGTATGTCCACGCGGTTGCCAGCGGCCGCCGCGAGCTCCTGTCGGCCCATCCCCAGCGCCATCTCGAGCTCGCGACCAGCGAGGCTGCTGAGAAGCGGGTGATGCAAAGTATGAAATCCGATCTCCATTCCGGCCTCAGCGAGCGATCGGATATCGGTCGCCGTCAGCTGGGATTCGTCCGGAACTGGCAACCGGTCCACGAGCCGATGCGCCGCCAGCGACCTCTCGAGGGCCAGCGCGAGGTCCAGAGGAGTGCGTGCGTCGAGACCAAGCGCCCTCGACGTGCCTTCGACGCCATGGGCATGAATGCTGTGTTCGACGAATGTCCACCAATAAGGCGGCAAGTTGTGCAGTGCGCGACCAGAGAGAAAGAACGTTGCCGTGACACCGAGTGCCTGAAGTTCCGGTAGGACTGTCCCCACGTATTCCGCGCGATCGTCATCGAAAGTGATGGAAAACCGGGGGGCTTCGTCTGCCAGCGGGCCCTGGTGGAGCAGTTGTCGCAGCGGCACGACGCGACCAACGCTGAGGAGCGCGTGCAGATGTTCTCTGAAGACGCTGGATGGCACCGTAGGTACGATCGCGCGCGGCGGCATCCCATCCGGGACCACGCGATGGTAGAGCAGGACCAGCGATCGACCACGTGCTGCTGCGAATCGCAGAGCGGCCCGCCTGCCGACGGCGTATCTGAACAGTGGCCTGGCCAGGCGCCTGGCCTCGGCTCGGTATGACATGGGAGATCTCCCACCTCATGCGTCAGAACGCGCGGTGCAGTACGTGTTCCTGGACGCCGCTGGCGTTCCTGTCAATCCGGCCCGCGTCAAGTGGAGGTTCGCTGGGCCTCGTCTCAGTCGCGACAGAAGCAATCATCGGCGAGGTGTGGTGTCGATCCTGCCAGAACAGTTGCTCGCCGCCGGCTTCGCGCAGCGACGGCATTTGAACACGAATGGAATTCATTGCGCATGGGAGCTACGTCCTGTACCGGTCATTTCCTGATGGGCGGCCTTGTGCCCTGGGCTCGACGCTCAGATGAAAACCTTGGGTTGAAGGCTGGTGACAGGAGGCCGTGCTACCTGGCGAATTGGTTCGACGGGGCGCTTCGCGCGCTACCTGCGGGGCCAACGGCCGTCACCGTTGCGAAGTAGGAGCCTGTTGGGAGCGTAGCCAGGAATGCCGAGATGTCCACCCGGCACTCACCGTTCTGCGTCGCCGGAAGGCCGAGGTTCAAGGCCGCCACCGGGGTCGAGCTATTCGGATTGGCTCCCACGGGAAAGACATCGAGGACATAGTTGCTGACTGCCGTGCTCTGATTGCTCGACGGCGTGAACACCACCACACTCGACTGCGCGACGCTCGTCACTGAGATGACGCGATCGCTCGAGACCGTCATGCCGCCGGCTTGGTCCCTCGCAACAGCCGTCATCGAATATGTGCCGGCTGCCATACCGCTCCACGTGACGGAGTAAGGGCTCGAAGAGTCTGATCCGATCAGTGTGGCTCCGGCGTAGAACTCGACGACCGCAACACTTCCGTCCGGGTCGCTCGCCGTGGCGGTGACGGTGATGGTGGCCGGGAAGGCGAAGGTCGCACCCGCAGCAGGCGTGGTGAGCGACACGAGCGGGGGCTGATTGTTCGTGACCAGGGATTGGCCGGCCGTAACGTTCGTGAACTCCGCCGTGGCATGTGACGATGCCACGTGGCTGGTTACAGCGAGACCCGCGTAGACCGTACTGCCCATGGCGATCGTGTCAGTACCGACCGTCGCCCAGTTCACTCCGTCGGTCGAGTAGAGGCCGGTCAACGTGGACCCCTGCCGTTGCACCTTCAACCAAACCGGGGCCGCGCGCTGCGGCCCTCCCGTGTGTGCGCTTCCGCCGCCAGTAGCCGTGCGTCGCTGGAATGCGAGTGAGCCGGAGCCAGACAAGAGCATGAAGGCGTGCTTCGCGTTGCTCGCCAACGACTCGCGAATCATCACGCCCGCCTTGCTCCACAGGTCGACAGATGCGAAGCTCTCGACGCGGGCAACGATCGCACCGTCCCCCACCAGTTGCTGATGGACGAACCGGAACTGGTCCGATGCGTCCCACACGTCGAGACCGGAGGCCTTCACCGAGTAGCCGCCGGGTGTCGTCGATGTCGAACCAGCAAGGCTGACCGCTCCCACGTCCACAGAGGTCCAGCTCGAGCCAGCCACGATTGCAGCATTAGCGAACTCTGCCGTCGCGTAGGCCCCCGCGGAATGGCTCGTAAGAGCCATCCCGATGAAGACGTTGGCGCTCATTGAAATCGTGTCGGTGCCGGAAATAGCCCAATTGAGTCCATCGCTCGAGTACGACGCGGTGACGAGTGATCCACGGCGCTCCAGCCGCAGCCAGACGGGTGCGGTACTCCCCCCGGCGTAGGTGTGAGTGGTCGCACTTCCGGCGCCAGCCGCCCGGCGTTGAAACGCCAGGCCCTGGGATCCGGTGAGCGCCATCAGCGCGTGTCGAGAATTGGCGGCAAGTGATTCACGGATCATGACGCCGGCCTTCGCCCACGGGTCAGCGGCTGTAAGCCCCACGACTCGCGCCACGATCGAACCGTCTCCACTCAATGGCCGGTACGCGAATCGGAATTCATCGGAGCTGCCCCAGATATCGGAGCCGGCCGCCTTGATCGAGACGTTGCCGCTCAGAGTGGAGGTGTCACCAGCCAGCGCGACCGGCCCGATATCTGTAGAGACCCAGTCGGATGATTCCGTCGCGAACACGTTGATGAAGTCGGCTGCCGCGTATGCGGCGGGTGCGGAGCTGGTCAAGGCCACTCCGATGTAGACCGTCGCGTTCATCGCGATGGTGTCGCGTCCGATCGCGTACCACGTGACTCCGTCACTCGAATATGACCCTGTCAATGTGGAACCCTGGCGCTCTAGCTTCAGCCAGACAGGCGCCGCGCCCCATGGCGCCATGCCGACGAGCGAGGCCAGATCGCCAGTCGCACGACGGCCCTGAAGCGCCAGTCCTTGAGTTCCCGAGAGAAGGACGAAGCTGTGCTTGGAATCAGGCGACAACGACTCTCGAATCATCAACCCCGCCTTGGTCCACGCCTGCACGTAGTCCAACCTCCCGACGCGGGCGATGACGACACCGTCTCCCGTGAGAGGACGGTAGACGAAACGAAACTGATCCGAGCGATTCCACACGTCCGCACCGGCCGCATGAACCGCGAATCCATTGCTCGCGGCTTCCGTCCAACCAGGCGCAATAGCACCGATGTCGGCGGATGTCCATCCAGACGCCGGTGTTTGTGCGGCTGCGTTTGCCGCGAGCACAAGGCACACGACAAGCGCACCGCTATAAGAGCGGGTTCGATTCAAAGTCACCTTGCCTGCGAGAGAACTGCTGCGGGGGGAGGGCAGCGTCGGTCGGCGCGTTCTGAGCAATGCGAGTGCCAGGAACGGCAAGAATGAGGATTCGAGCGAAACACTGAGAAGACTTGAAGTTGACGTTGCGACTATTCCGGATGCCGGTCGGTCAGGGATGTAGTTCCTTCCTCGAGCGTCTCAACCCTGTATTTCCTTAAATCAGATCACACGCATGAACGGCCGCATCTACTGAGAAGTCGTGCACGCGGTCATACGCCGCACTCGCGGCCTTCTTCAGTCCGCACGAATTTCGCTGACTCGATTACAGAACTCGCGTGCGTCGGTGTCGGACAGCCAGCGTCTCGTTGGCGTTTAAGCCATTTCCAACGAATTTCGACCTCAACCGTTGTGGCCCGCGTTTCGCGATTGATGAGCGAGTCCATCTGGCGCGGGAAGCGGCCTCGATCTGCGTCAGTGCTGAAGCGCACGTGGCGCAAGTCGATTCGTACCGGTGAGCCCGTGCGCAAACAACCCTCTTTAGCAATCCGAGGCGTTTGCGAGTTGCCGAAGGTCGGCCAGTCGCTGGTCCACGCAACGAGAACGTCGACAGGAAGAAAGAAACGCAGGCATGTCTCGTTGTCGTCCCGCACGCCGAAGCCACGGTCCGTTGATCAGCGCGCTGTTGCTCTCGTGTGTTTCCTTTGTCGTACCAGCAGCCGCGTGGGCGCAGCTCGCGGCTCCGCGCAATCTCCGAATGGTCCCATCCGGCACGGCGCCGCCGTCGCCGAGCGTCTCGTATGTGGAGATCCTTCCAGGCCAGAGTATTCAGGCGATTGTCGACGGTCATCCTGCAGGCACAACGTTCCTGCTCAAGGCCGGCGTTCACCGGATGCAGACGATCACACCGCGCACGGGTGATACCTTCTCTGGAGAAATGAACGGCACCACGCGGCTGACCACTTTGTCCGGCGCGCGGCTGTTGACGGGGTGGACTGCCGATGGCGCTCGTTGGTACGTCTCAGGACAGACCCAAGGCGGAACTCCGCAGGTGAGGGCGGAGGATGCGTGTCGTCCAACACATCCGCGATGTTCCTATGCAGAGGACCTGTTTTTCGACAATGTCATGAAGTATCACGAGGACGTGCTCGCCGAAGTCGGCCCGGGCGAATGGTTCTTCGACTATGGAGCCGATCGAATCTACGTCGGCGACAACCCCGCCGGCCACAGCGTCGAGACCAGCGTCACTCCGGCCCTCTTCAACCAGAGCTCCGCGGACGACGTCACTCTGCAGAATCTGATCATCGAGAAGTACGCGAGCCCCACGGCCACCGCCGCCGTCAATCTCGGGTACTCACCGTATGGCGCGGACGACTGGGTCGTGACAGGGAGCGAAGTGCGATGGAATCACGGGGCCGGCATCGGGCTGGACACTAAGACGGCCGCGCGTGGCAACTACGTGCACCACAATTGCGGGTTTGGGTTCGTTGGTGCCGGAACGGGGGTCGTCGTCGAGAGCAACGAGATTGCGTACAACAACATCGCGGCCGGGTCGTCAACGACGACGTGCGGCTACAATGCCTACTGGGGCGCCGGCGGCTCGAAATGGGTCTGGACGACGAACCTGATCGTGCGTGGGAACTTTTCTCACCACAACGACGGTCCGGGGCTGTGGACGGATATCAACAACATCCACACCGTCTACGAAAACAACGTCATCGAGGACAACACGCGTGGCGGAATCTTTCATGAGATCAGCTACGACGCCACGATTCGCAACAACACGCTGCGTCGCAATGGCACCGCAAAGGACTACGCGTGGTGGACGACCGGCGCCGGAATCGAGATTGTGTCGTCACGGAACGTGGAAATCTATGGCAATACGGTCGTCGACAACTGGCAGGGCATCACGGGGCTGAACGATCATCGCGGCTCCGGGAATTTCGGTGACTACACGCTGACGAATCTGAACGTCCACGACAATACGATCACGTCACGCGTCACGGACGCAGGCGCCGGTCGTACCGGCGTCGTGGAGACCGCCGGCACCGAAGCGTTCTCGGCGGCCGCCAACAATCGCTTCCAGCGCAATACCTACGTCCTGGGGACGAACGCGAAATACTTCATGTGGAACGCGGCGGACCACAGCGAATTCGCGTGGCAATCGTTCGGCCAGGATGCGGCCGGGAGCTTCCAGCGATAGCGCGCCAACCCTGGAGATGTCAGCCCTTCGGCGGCATCACCTCGGATGATGGAAGGAAGACGCTGCAGATCCACGACTCCGACGCATGCGAGATCCGGGTCTCGTCCAGCAACGTGTACGAACGCTTCAGGGCCCGCAGAATGGATCGTCCACGGCGAGACGCCGGGAACGTCGAAACGATCATGATCCCGCGTTGCGCCAGTCGCGTAAGATAGCGATCGACGGTCTCCAAAGGCTTGTTCAAGTAGTACAGACTTTCATTGAACACGATGACATCGTACGTGTCAGTCGGCACGTACTCTTCGGCATCGGCACAGATGAACGGCCCTCCGCCAGCTTCGCAGGCCCTTGCCACTGCCGCCGCCGAGATATCGAGTCCCAGGTAACGCGCGCACCCGCGCGGCTGCAAACGCTGGAAGAGCAGCCCCTCGCCACATCCGACATCCAGAACGGCGGCTTGAGGCTTCAACTCGTGGATATATCCGACCACGAGACTGAAGCGCCCCAGTTCACCGAGCGTCCGCAGGAAATCCCAGTGCCCCGTCCGGTACTGCTGTTCCCAGAGCGCCTTGGAAATCGGCACGTCGCCTCTGCCTTGTTGCCGCTCCCACGCCTCGACGCGTGCGGCGAGCCTGTTACTACTAGAGACCCGCGGCGCGTCGAAAAAGAACTGGTAATACAACACCCGCACGACGCGCACCCATTGATCAGCTGACCACCTCCACGCCCGTCTCACAAGCGTCATCTATCGTGCCTCCGGGGGAAGCAGCGGCTATCCGCCACCGAAAGCGGATTATGATCGATTGCGTGGCGCGTCACGCATGTGCGCTGATCCTTGTGGTTGTAGCCGGGCTGGCGGGGAACTGGTGGGACGTCGCGCCGCGCCTTGAAGGAAAAGACTGGACGACGGACGCCATCACCCGCTCACAGTCGAACTCGACGTCTCAGACCATCTCTCCGGGCGACGATGTCCAGGCACGTGTCGACGCCACGCCGGCGGGCACCACCTTTCTTCTGACGACCGGCGTCCACCGGATGCACTCCATCGTTCCGAAGGATGGAGATGTATTTGTCGGCGAGCCTGGAGCCGTACTCTCGGGTGCGCGTCTGCTGACAACCGCGGGCCGGGCGGGGTCGTACTGGGTCGTGGCGAACCAGACGCAGGAAGGCGTTCGACGTGGTACGCCCGCCGACGGCGCGTGTCGGAGCAGCGCTCCTCGTTGTGGCTATCCCGAGGACGTGTTCATCGATGATGTACCGCTCGAGCACGTGAGCACACTGGCCGAGATGGGTCCAGGGAAGTGGTATTTCGATTACGGCGTGAATCAGATTTACCTGTCCGACGATCCGACCGGCAAGAAACTCGAAACCAGCGTGACGGCAAAGGCGTTCCGCGGAGCCGCGTCGCGCGTCACCATCCGGAATCTCATCATCGAGAAATACGCCAGTCCGACACAGGAAGCGACGGTCGAGCTCGGTTCAGAATGGGTCATCGAAGATTGCGAAGTGCGGTTGAATCACTTCGCCGGAATTGGGAGCGGCCCGCGCTCGATCGCGCGCCGCAATCACGTCCACCACAATGGGGCCGTGGGCTTTCAGGGTGCCGGAGAGGACATCCTCGTGGCTGGCAACGAGATCGCCTACAACGGATTTGCCAACTACAACCCGTTCTGGGGCTCGGGGGGAGCGAAGTGGGTCTGGACGGCGAGGCTAGTCGTTCAGGACAACTTCTCACATCACAATTCCGGCCCTGGCCTCTGGACCGACGTCAACAACATTTACACCACCTACGAGCGCAACCGGGTCGAAGATAACGAGCGGGGCGGTATCCTCCACGAGATCAGCTACGACGCGACGATTCGCGAGAACTCGGTCCGCCGAAACGGCACTGGCAGGGAGTGGCCGCACTGGACGACGGGTGCGGGGATCGAAATCATCTCGTCGCGGAACGTCGAAGTCTATGGCAACACCGTGGAAGACAACTGGCAAGGCATCACCGCCCTCAACGATTATCGCGGCGTTGGGAACGCTGGACCGTGGGTCGTCACGAACCTGAACGTTCACCACAACGCAATTCGTTCTCTCGTGATCGAAGATGGCGTCGGACGAACGGGGCTCATCGACATGAAGGGGACTGCGGCATTTCTGCCCGAAGCGAACAATCGATTCCGTCAGAACACGTATTCGCTGGGATCGAAGCGCACCTACTTCCTGTGGATGGGCAAGGAACTGGACGATGTGGAGTGGCGACAATATCAGCAAGACCTTGTCGGTACTTTTCTGCGATGAGGCGAGTGGCGACGTGCTTGCCGTTACCAAACGGTAACGCGTTAGTGGCCCACCGGTGAGCACGGAGATCGCGAGGGCGGGCTGGTGTTATTTCGGCAAAAAGATAATGGCGGCACCACTTCAGACAGTTCAAGCAACCAGTAACCTTTTCGTCTCAAGCGCCCGGCTCGATCGATTGACGGGGTCGTTGCGTGGTGCACTGGAGACCGTCATTGTTCACCCCAGTGCGCGCCGCGTGAACAGGCCGACTCTCGGCGAGGCGGCCGCGGTGGTTGTCATCAGTACCGTCATCGCTGCCGTCGCATTCGCACTGAGCGACCGTTTTCCAGCATGGCTGGATGAAGCCCAGTTCATCGATCCGGCCGCCAGTCAATTGTTCGGGGATGGATTCAGTTCGACGGCATGGCCCTTCCAGACACGTGCGGAGTACTGGGCGGGCAATGCGCCCTTGTACAGTGCGTTGCTCGCCGACTGGATGCGCGCGGTGGGGTTTGGCACAGTGGAGGCACGGAGCTTCAATTACCTCCTCGCCGTGATCGCTGGTGTACTCCTCTGGTGGG
>Ga0070674_100000218_pt1 | contig 27844 bp, 23 predicted proteins | sample KBSM33metaG_FD_65344 | JGI IMG/M metagenome (GOLD analysis project Ga0070674, IMG submission 65344) | Miscanthus rhizosphere microbial communities from Kellogg Biological Station, Michigan, USA - KBS M3-3 metaG | ecosystem: Host-associated > Plants > Roots > Rhizosphere > Soil ... | reverse complement strand
TCGATCTTGTCAGCCCTGAATCCATAGTGCTGACCGAGCGCGCGCAGGACTGTGAAGTTTCCGCTGCGGCCGTGACCGAAGAGGAAGTTCGCTCCAACCCATACCTCCGAGACCCGCAACCAGTCGACGAGCACCGTCCTGACGAACGTCTCCGGGTCCCACTCCGACAACTCACGCGTGAACCGGACCACGGCCACACAACTGATGCCCGCACCGTGCAGCGCCTCGAGCCGCTGCGTCTTCGTCATCAGTAACTTCGGCGCCTTGTCCGGCCGCAGCACGCGCGGCGGATGAGGATCGAAGGTCATGGCCATCGGCGCGCCGCCATGCTCGGCAGCGCCCCGTCGTACGCGCTCGATGATCTTGAAGTGACCGCGATGCAGGCCGTCGAAATTCCCGAGCGCCAGAACCGGATGCACCAGCCACGGCGGCCGAGGATCGTCCGGGAAGTGGATGGTCTCCATTCACTCCACGTCGACTCGCACGTCGAGCACGAGCCCATCATATGCCAGTTCGACACCGGCAGGCAGGCGAGCGCTGGTCGCGGCATGACCAAGATCGTGCGTCATGTGCGTCATGTACGCACGACGGGGGCGGAGCCTGGCGATCACGTCGAGCGCTTCGCTGACGCTGAAGTGCGTCACGTGCGGCTTGTCGCGCAACGCGTCGATGACGAGGGTGTCGACACCTTCGACCAGCGTCATGGACGAGTCGTCGATCTTGTTGCAGTCCGTCAGGTACGCGAAGTCACCAAACCGGAATCCGAGAACGGGCATCGGCCCATGCCAAACGGGAACCGGCACGACTCGCACGCCGCTGACGAGCAGCGGCCCGCGAATCTCATGCGCATCGATTTTCGGAATGCCGCCACCCAGCCGCGGCACACCATCGAAGATGTAGTGGAAGGTCTTCCACACCGTCTCCCACGTCGACGGACTGGCATAGCACGGGAGCGGCTTACCGGTGATGGCGTTGAAGCGCCGGACCTCGTCGAGGCCGAGGATGTGATCGGCATGCGCGTGCGTGAGCAGGATCGCGTCGAGATGCTTCACGCCGAAGGTGAGCGCCTGCTGCCGTAAATCAGGTCCAGCGTCGACGAGGATGCCTCCGTACGACGGCACGTCGAGAAAGATCGACGGGCGCAAGCGCTTGTCTCGCGGATCGGTCGATCGGCAGACGGCGCAGTCGCACGCGATCATCGGCACGCCATGCGACGTGCCGGTACCGAGAAACGTGACTTTGGCCTGGGTCATCCTTCGACAGGCTCAGGATGATGGTGAGCTTGTCGAACCATCAAGGAAGGATGATGCGCGACGGTTCCTGCGGAGCGCTCTTCGTCGCCTCGACGTACCGCATCTGGAGCTCGTAGACCAGTTGCTCCATCAGTTGCCGTTCTTCAGCCGTCAGGTTGCCACGGGTCTTCTGCTCGAGCAGCGTCAGGATGTCGATGATCTGACGCGCAGCGGCGAGATTGACCTGCCCTGTCTGCCCGGTCATCGGGTCGGCCACATCACCGAAGTGATACGCCGCGGTGTGAGCCAGCGACAGCACGAAGCCGATGAAGGTGACTTCGGCGGAATCCTGCGGGTTTTCGGTCTCGTCTGACATCTCTGGCGATCCTAGCACGCGGCCCCAGTCATCGGGACTGCGACGCGGCCTGCTCCCGCTCGGCGGCTCGCGCCGCGCTCAGGATGTTGAAGATCGCGTGGTTCCCCTCGTGACACTCGTAGAGCTCGACTGCCTCGCCCTCGTTCCGTGTCAGCGGCATCGCAAAAGTCCACGGCTTCGCCCAGGTCGATGGATCCTCAACGGTGACCGACCACTCGACGCGGTCGGCCGCCGTCCGGCGAAAACGCTCTACCAGGCGGAGCGTGTCGGCGTTGGCGTTGCGATAGGTACTGCGCTGCTTGAAGTTCGTCGTTTCGACGACCAGCGTGTCGCCTTCCCAGTGGCCGCGCGCGCTTCCGACGTCGAATCGCAGGTCCTTGCCGAGAGGCGGGTGGGAGTCGACCGGAATGACGCGAGTCTCGTGGACCATCTCGTACCGAATCGCCACGAACCCGGGACCCTGCACAATCTGATACGAGTTGCCGTAGACGCCCGGAAGCATCGAGCCTGGCAGTCCACGCGTGATGCAGCGCTCCCACAGGCTGAAGTCTTCCGGACCGTTGAACGGTCCGTTGCCGAAGCTGCTTCGTCCCGCATTCTGCACGCGCGCCCGCGCCTCGGGCAACACCGCTGGAATCTTGCCGTCGGACGGCTCGGTCACGAGCCAGGCACGGCTCCCCTTCGTGACTTCGTAGATGTCGCGGAATTCGGCGGAGTTGCCGATCTTGCCCTCGGGATCACCGCCGAAGAACTTGGCGCGTTCGAGCGCCTCCTGCTGACGCTTCTTCATCAGGTCAGCAAGTTCCTGCACGCTCAGATCGTCGGCGCGTTTACCCGCGAAGGCCGTTGGTCGCTCGAACGGCGTCCCGTACTCGTACTTGTTGGTGTAGTAGCCCTGGAGATCCGGATCACCCCACGGAGTTCTGGGATGAGAGGGGGCGTTCGTTGACTGCGCCCCTGCGAGGACGACTGAAAGTAGAAAGGTCACCGGACAAAGTGCATAAGTACGTTTCAAGTTCTGCACCTTCAGCCTCGCTTCGTGCCGGATGGTAGCATGACGACCGTGACTCAACCGGTCGGCCAGAAGTTCGAGCGTTTAGTCGAAATCATGCGCAGATTACGCGCCCCGGACGGCTGTCCGTGGGACCGCGAGCAGACGCCCGCGTCGCTGCGTCCGTTCGTGCTCGAGGAAACCTACGAGGTGCTCGAGGCCATAGAAAGCGGCACAGCGGCACAGCTCTGCGAAGAACTGGGCGACTTCCTGTTCGAGGCTGTCTTCCTTGCACAGATGAGCGAGGAGAGCGGCGACTTCACCATCGGCGATGCCGTCGATGCCATCTGCGAGAAGCTCGTGCGCCGGCATCCGCACGTCTTCGCGCGCGGAGACGAGGACACGCCGCTGACCAGCAACCAGGTCATCGAGAAGTGGGAAACGCTGAAAGCACGCGAGCGCGAGGCAGCAGGCCAGCCGGCCAAAAAGCCAAAGACAACGCTCGGTGGAGTGCCGAAGACCTTGCCGTCGCTACTCCGCGCCTTCGAGATCAGTTCGCGCGCGGCGGCCGTCGGGTTCGACTGGGCCAAAGCCGGCGATGTCCTCGACAAGATCGATGAGGAGGTCGCCGAGGTTCGTCGCGAGGTCGAGTCCGGCGCGACGGGTCACCTGTCCCGCGCCGAGGAGGAGATGGGAGATCTGTTGTTTGCAATCGCCAATCTCTCTCGAAAGCTCGGCGTCGAGCCGGAATCGGCGCTGCGTCGAGCCAATGAGAAGTTCACGACCAGGTTCGATGCGGTCGAGCGTGCTCTGATCGCGCGCGGTCGGTCTCTCAGCGATGCGTCGCTCGAAGAGATGGAAGCAGAGTGGAGTCGAGTCAAGAAGGCGGCATCGTCCTAACCACGAAGTTCACGAAGGACACGAAGATCACGAAGGTTCCCATTTTCAAAGAACTCCAAACGACGAACCTCCGTGGACTTCGCGATCTTGGACCTTCGTGGTTTATGCAACCACACGACGGATCCCTTCCTTCAACAAAGGCACTCGGAAGTTAATCAGCAAGCCACCATGCAACCCCGTTGTCTTCAGATACGAAATCAGCTGTGCCCGATGAACCTGGTCAAGTCGAATGGCGGCTTTGATCTCGAGAACGATTAGCCCCTCGACGATAAAGTCCACGCGCTGACCTGGGATCTCGACGCCTCGATACGTGACTCGAATCGACCGCTCCTTCTCGTACGCTAGATTCCTCGACTCCAGCTCGATGCACATCGCTTTCCGATAGATCGACTCAAGGAAGCCGGGCCCGAGCGCCCGGTGGACGGCGATCGCGCATCCGATTGTTTGAGACATGACCTGGTCTTCTTGCGGAGTGAGTGGGGATGGAATTCGAAGTCCGCGAGAAGAAGAACCTTCGTGATCTTCGTGATCTTCGTGGTCTTCGTGGTTAATCATGGCTCTTCCTGAATGTCTCGACACGAACGTGATACCCATCGGTCTCGAGGGTGATCTGTCCATCGCGATCGGTTCGAAAGACCACGGCATGGATCTCCTCCAGTCGCCGCAGGACCTCCGGCGCAGGATGCCCGAAAGTATTCCCACGCCCCGCACTGATCAGCGCGAACTGCGGTCGCCACGCGGAAAGCAGTTCGACTGACGACGAGGTGCGGCTGCCGTGGTGCGCGACCTTGAGGATTCTCGTCTTCGCGGGCGTGAGGTGCGGGAGGATCTCGCGCTCGACCTCGGCCGAGATATCACCCGTCAACAGCATCGCGATATCGCGATACACAATCTCCAGCACAACCGAGTCGTCATTGCGAACGCGCCGGCGCTCCCATTCCGGCAGCCGGGGATGCAGCACGCGAACGCGCGACTCGACATCTGCTTCGACTTCTCCCGTCCTCTTCAATTCGACCGGAATCCTCAATCGCGCGGCGGTGTCGAGAACGTCCATCGTCGGGCGATGCTTGGGGACGATCACGCCCATCCACATCCGATGCGGAGCGAAATCCGAGAGCGCGTCGAGCGCGCCGCCAAGATGATCGGGATCACTGTGAGTGATCAGAAGCGTGTCGAGCGCTCGGATGCCTCTCGCCCACAGCGCCGGCGCCAGCACGCGTGCGCCGACGTCGACTCCGCCACCGAACGGCGCGCCGCCCGTATCGACCAGAACCCTGCGACCACCCCGCGTCTCGACGAGAATCGACTCCCCCTGCCCCACATCGAACATCGTCACGCGCAGCGTTTGAGGTGACTCGCGCAGGCGGGCATGCGCCGGGTCGACCACACCGACAAGGACCAGTGTCACCATCACGAACGCGATCGCGGCAATGACCCGTACGGCACGTCCCTTCCCGAAGAAGGCCGCGGCGAGTGCCAGGTAATACGCCATGATGACCAGTGCCCCGGGCGGCGGCACACGCGCGGTTGACCACGGCGCGAGCGTCACGAGGTTGGCACTGTCAACGAGTGCCCGTGCCGCATGGTGTGTGATCCAACCAGCAGGGCTCGCCACGGCCGGGATGGAGTCACCGAGCGCGACCGCGAGCGCCGCGATCTGCACAACGCCCATCAGCGGAACAGCGAGCAGGTTGAGGACGAGCCCTGCGCCAGTCACCCGCGAGAAGAGCGATGCGGAGACCGGAAGCAACGCGATCTCGATCGCGAACGATGCGACAACGGAGGCAGTCACCCACGACAGCGCGCCGATTCGGGATCTCAGCGCCGCGCCGATGCGGACTCCCTCGAGCAGCGCAAGCGTGGCGCCGAAGGTGAGAATGAAGCCGGCGTCGCGGACATCGAGTGGCCTGATCGCGATCATCACTGCCGCCGCGACCGCGGCGGACTGCCACGCACTGCTGCGATGGTCGATCGCGCGAGCGGCGAAGTAGAGAATCGCCATCAACGTCGCGCGCCACACAGATGGCCCCGCCGTGATGACGATGGCGTAAGCAGTGAGCAGGACGATCGCCGTGAGAGCGGCGCGCCGGCCACGAACGGCGACGGCCGCAAGGAGAAGCGTAGCGGCCGTTGCGAGGATGGCGATATTGCCGCCCGAGATCGCGATCACGTGATACGTACCGGCGGCCTGCAGCGCCTCCCGCGTCTCGTCGGGCAACCCCGTCCGATCGCCAATCAGAACCGCTGACGCGATCGCGGCCGAGATTGGATCGTGTGGCTCGATCCACCGCTTGATGGCGCGCCTGACATGAGCCCGGATGTCAGCGCACAACTCCGCCAGATAGCCGCCATTACCGACGACCTCGATCAACAGGCCGCTCTTGATCGTACCGAACAGAGTCGTGCCTGCCAGTGTCAGATCGCGCTCGAAGTCAGGAACGCCTTCGTTGAGATATCGAACCGGTCGCCGATACGTGACCGGAGCCTCAACGATACGACCGGCTCGCCATTCGTTTGCGCGATCGTCGCCGAGCATCCCGTTGACGCTGAGCGTCACACCACCATCGACGGTATGCCACCCGCCGCGCAGTTGCAGCGCAACGATCTCAGCCCTGATCGAAACGAAGTCGCCGCGGCGAGAGGCGTCTTCGACAAGGACGGCACGCGTCGGCACCGGATCGTGCCGGCCTGCAGGGCCCAGCGACTCGATGAGGAACCCGCCGAATTCCTGGTCCAGCACCTGACGCATCGATGGGTGCAGCGCATGCTCGCTGTCGTTCACGGCCAGCGCCGCACCGCCCATCAGAAAACCAAATGCGATCACTGCCGAGGCAGCAACCACCGCTCGACGTCGCCAGAGGACGGGAGCATAGGCGCAGGCTGCCAGCATCAACCACGCGCAGACGGAGGCATCGAGCGGGATGTTCAGCGCAAGGCTGGCGCCGATCAGCAGGCCGAGAGCAGGAACGGAGGCGACAGCCATATCCAGGCCGATGCAAAGTGCGGCATCACCGGAGACACGGCGACGGTCAGCAGGTTAGAGAGAACCCGTTGAACTTCTTGCCGACGTCTTGGCGAAGGATCGCTGAAGTTCTGCCACACCGAAGACGTGACCGGGGACTGTGGACCGAGGACTGAGGACCGATGCTCAGCGCTAGATCTGAGCCCAGCGCCGAAGAAGGTTGTGGTACACCGCCGTCAGTTGAACGACCGATGGATGGTCGGGAAGGTCAAGGGTCAATCGCTGAATCGCCGTATCCAGGTCGAACAGCAGCGTTCGTTCCCCATCATCTCGAATCATGCTTTGCAGCCAGAAGAACGAGGCGACCCGCTCGCCTCGCGTCACGGGCGTGACGTTGTGCAGGCTGGACGACGGATAGAGCACCATGTGGCCAGCGGGGAGCTTGACCGAATGGACGCCGTACGTGTCCTCCACGAGGAGCTCGCCGCCGTCGTATTCCTCCGGTTCGGCAAGGAAGAGCGTGCACGACAGATCGGTGCGGATGCGAAGCCCGCCGTTGGTCGTCTGCCTGATGGCGTTGTCGACGTGATTGCCGAACGACTGTCCGCCGCGATACCGATTGAAGAGCGGCGGAAACACTCGCAGCGGCAACGCGGCAGAGATAAACAACGCGTTCTTCTGCAGCGACGAGATGATGATGTCGCCAAGCTCTCGTCCGACCGGGTGCTGCTCCGGTAGTTGCGCGTTGTCTTTGACATGGACGGCCTGGTGGCCGGCGGTGATTCGACCGTCGACCCAGTCGGCGGACTCAAGCAGGCGGCGCGCATGCGCCACCTGCTCTGGCGTCAGAACGTCCGGGATCTGAATCAGCATTCCAGAGGTCCACTTAGAACTGGAACTGAGTGCTGACCATAGCAGATCGTGGGTACCCCGGGTTGTAGCGCCCGCCGTTGTTGTTGACGTTCCGGATGTAGGTCTCGTCGAACAGGTTGTAGATGTTCACCCGCAGCGTGAGATTGCGATTCACTTCGTACTCCGCCAAGCCGTCGACGAGCGTGTAGCCCGGCGACTTGATGTTGTTGGCGGCGTTCACGAACACCTCGCTCGTCTGCCGCACACCACCACCGAGGCGCAGCCCCATCGCCAAGCCGTACGTCGTCCACACGCTGCCCGAGAACTCCGGTGTCAGCACGAGGCGATTGCCGTTGTTGATTGCACCTTGAGTATTCAGCTCGCTGTCCAGATAGCCGAAGTTCGTGATGACTTCCCAACGCTCGGTGATCCGTCCCAGCGCTCCGACGGTGAAGCCCTTGACCAGCTGCGAGTCGTCCTGGTTGAACACCGGCGGAACCGCTGTTGCGTCAGCAGTGTAGATGACGTTCTTGTTGTCCGTCCTGAATACGGCACCGTTCAACGAGAGTTTGCCGCTCGCGAGATCCCACTTCGTGCCGACCTCGAAGTTCGCCGATCGCTGCGGTTCGACGTTTGGGTTGTTCGCGTTGTTCGCCTGAGTGCTGAGCGCGAAGTTTGCGCTCCCAGGTGGCGTCGCACTCGTGCCGTAGGACACGTAGAGATTGGCCGTCGGCGTGAGGCGATAGTTGACGCCGATCTTCCCGCTGACCAGCGAGTCCGTGTCTTCGAGATCGGCGGTGACGAGACCGGTGGCATCTTCCGACAGGAAGTCCGTGTCGTAGCGCTCCCATCGCGCACCCCCAACGACCTGCCATCGGCTGCCCAGATCGACCGTGTCGAAGAAGTACGCGGACACTGTGTTGGTGTTGCCGTCCGTGAAGGCGCCCGATTGCTCGGGGGCGTATCCGATCACCGGCTCATTGATGTTGGGATGAAAGACGTCGGCCGGGCCTCGCGTGCCCATGCCGACGACCGTCGGCGCGTATTGCGATTCGTGGGTGAACTCGAGACCGAAACTCGAGGAGTGACGAAGTTCACCGGTCGAAAAGCGGCCGATCATGCTCGTCTGGTTCGACGCGATCGTGTTCTCGCGAATGTTGCCCTGGCGCACGATCGCAACCTGGTTCGTGGCCGAGTTGTAAGCCGCCGGGTTCTGAATCGTGCTGATGATCGCGTCGCGGTTGGCACGGTTGTAGCGCGTCTGGTTGCGGAGCGTAAAGCGCCGATTGAGGTCGTGCTCGAGTCGAAACGTATAGGCGTCCTGTTCGGCGTCGTCGTGATCGAAGCCAGGGGTGCCGTAGAAGTTGGCCTGGTCAACGGGCACCGGTGTCTGAACCGTCGTCGGCGTCAGCGCCTCTTCCTGCCACGCGGCGCCGGGAATGCCGTAGTCCGGCAGGTTGTCCTGTCGAAGGATCTGGGCCGAAGCGGTCAGCCGGGTCGGAGTACCGAGACCGAACGCGAGTGAGGGTGCGATTGCCCGACTCTGCTGGTCAACCTCGTCACGGCCCGGGACGCCGCCGTCCTGCCACAAGGCGTTCACGCGAAATGCTGACTTGCCCCACCAGCTGTCCGAGCTTCCAGAGCTCGCGAAATTGAGGTCGGCCGTGAGACGACCACGATCACCGTTGCCGTACGAGAACGTCGCGGCACTTGACGATCCGAGGTGTGGCACCTTCGTCGACATGTTGACGTATCCGGCCGCGGTGCCGCGGCCCACGTCCGAGCCGGTCGGTCCCATGAACACCTCGACCTGCTCGATGTTGAACACGTCCCTCGAGACCAACCCGTCATCGCGCACGCCGTCCACGAAGAGGCTGTTCGACGCGTTGAAGCCGCGCATGTTGAACATGTCGCCGGCCGTATTCGACGCGCCGCCGGCCTCGCCCGCCTGAAGCGTGATACCGGGGACGTTGCGGAGCGTCTCGCTCAGCGTCGTGGCACCCTGCTGCTCAATCGTCGCGCGCGGGATGAGCGCAATCGTTTGCGGCACGTCGCGGAGCGGCGTCGTGTACTTCGGCGACGTGACCGTCGGAGTCTCGCGGCCGGAGACCGCCACAAACTCAGACGTCCGAATGTCCATCGTCACGAGGTCGCGCGCGGTCAACACATAGCCGACGCCGGTGCCGACGAGCAGCCGCTCGAGGGCCTGCTCTGCGGTCATCACACCGGAGACACCAGGTGACGGCAGATCCTTGATGTCCTCGTTGGCAAAGACGACTCGAATGCCCGTCGCCACACGAAACTTTTCCGCGGCAGTGCCGATCGGGCCGGCGGGAATGTCGAAGGTGGCGATCTGCGTGGCCTGCCCCTCATCGACGCGGCCAATCGCGCTCGAAGTCGTGGCGCGGCTGCTCACCACGCGCGTATCGCGCAGCGTGCCCTGAGCGTGCACGGGGGCCGTCAACCTCCCGCCCACGGCGGTGGATGCCATGAAGGCCGCACCGAGCACAAAGAGGCGCGACGTGCCGCGGCGGCGACGGCGCGCACGCGAGGAGTTCGTTGATGCAAACGTACGGTTCTTCATTGAGAGTCTCCGGGGCGCTATGCTGCTGAGGCGTCGCGTTCCGCGACTGTCTCCGTCTGATGCTTGCTTCGCCGCGCGACCCACGCACGGAAACGGCGGAGTGAAAGCGCAATTCCTGTCCACACGAGGACAACGGCTCCCGCCGTCGCGAGGCCAGCAATGGTTTGTCCAGGCAGGCCGAGCACTTCGCCGGTATGGGCAAAGCGCGAGATGCTCCGAAGCCGTCGCCCCAGACTCTGATCGGCAAAGGCCTCGAACGACACGACCTCCCCGGTCGCAGGATTGAGCGTCAGGGTCGATCGGTGCTGCGGCTGGCCGCCGTCGCCTTTGTCGATGGCGAACACCACGGGAGCGCGATCGAAAGCGGGGATCCTGACGTTGATCGTTCGCCAGCCCGGAACCTGCTTCTCGGCAACAGTCCAGAGCGCGTTGAGACCGGCGACTGTCGCCGGCTCCTGAGAGGTACGTGACTCGGCACGATCGCCGCCGCCACGCTGACGACCTTCGCGCGCTACCCCGCCCTCGGGAGCGCCGCCGCGGCGTGCGCCGACTTCGCGACCCCGCGCGTTTGCCGCGCCGCCTTCACCACCGCCGCCTTCGCGTCCTCCCCGTCCGCCCTGCTGCGGCGGTTCCTCACCAACGGCGCGATAGACGAGTGCGTTCGCCCACGGGAACGAGATCGGCATCGCCGTGAGCACGACGATGAAGAGGGGCACGCAGGACCAGAGTCCGATGACGTTGTGCCAGTTGAAGTCGCGAGCCTTGCCGCGAAGGTTGCTGCCAAACAACACAACGGGCCGAACGCGCTGCCACGTCCACTTGCGCGGGAACCACAGATAGAAACCCGAGCAGACGATGAACAGGAAGACGGCGTTGGACCAGCCGGTGACAGCGCGAGCGAAGGGCCGGCCTTCGCCCTCGACCGCCAGCCAGCGGTGCCAAGCCCGGACATCGCTCATGAACGTGCGCATGCCCTGATTGCCTTCACCGAGGACGCGACCCGAATACGCATCCGCGTAGACCGTCTGCCGTCCGGCCGTGATGGACACGGGGGCATCAGGTCGTGAATTGAATGTGACGGCCCCGACCTCGACGTCCGGATGGTCGCGCCTGATGGTCGTCACGAAATCCTCAACAGACATCGGGACCGCGCCGGCGGCCGGAGGGGTCGATTTGAATTCGCTATCCGACCAGGCGTTCAGCTGACGCTCGTAGGTCAGGAGCACCCCTGTGACCGACATGGTGAGAACGACGGCGCCGGCCACCACACCGGCGATCAGATGAGGCCAGAAGATGAGGGTCCGCAGTGTCATGCGCTCCGCCCGGGGACGAAAGCCGCCCACGAGGGGAACGGCGCCAGAATCACGAGATTGAGACTGAGTCTCACAATCAGAGAGACAGAATATATCCGACCTCTTTAGTCGTCAAGTGCTCAGCAGCGAGGTGGCGTCGGGGGCTAGCGACGGGGAGGATCCGAGGGCGGAACTGCGTAGTAGCCGCGCCGGGCGCGCGCGATGTACTTGCCGGTGGTGATACGCACGCGAATCGATCGCCACGTCCCGTCCGGCGGACGCGACGAGGCATAGCCGAGCGTGTACTGCTTGTTCAATTCATCGGCGATGCGCGCAGTCGCCGGACCGAGGTCCGCGGCACTGTGCACCACTTCCGTGTAGCCACCCGTGAGACTGGTGATCTCTCGCAGCGCTTCCGGGTTCACGCGCGTGCTCTCCTTCGCATCGGCCGAGTCGATCGCAATCGCGTAGACCAGCGCATCGCTGCGGCGAATGTCTTCGAGCGCCTGCAGCAGCGAGTGATCACTGGCCGTGTCTGCCCCGTCCGAAATCAGCACCATCGCGGCACGCACATGGTTCCGCTGCTCGAACAGCTTCGATGTACTCGCGAGCGCGTCGTAGATCGCCGTACCTCCGGATGGTTTCAGAGACTCGAGCGAATTCCGCGTTCGCGACGGCGGCATCGTCCAGGTCGTCGCGAGCCTCGGACGATGGTTGAAGCTGGCGACCAGGGCTTCGTCCTCGCCAAGCAGCAGCTCGCCGACGAATCGATCCAACGCCTCCCGTGCGTCGACGATCGGCTGCCCGCGCATGCTGTCGCTGGCGTCGAGAAGCACTCCGAGGCTGACCGGGACTCGCGCGTCCGTGAACTGCGTGATGTCCTGCGCGTTACCGTCTTCGAAGATCTGAAAGTCGTCTTTCGTCAGCCCGGTGATCAGTCGCCCTTCCGAGTCGGTGACGGTGACAGTGACCTGGACGACGTCGATCCGCGACCTGAACGACTGCGCGGACACGAAGCTCGCGAAGATCACGAAGCCCACGAAGGCAAACACGCACACAAACCGCCCTTCGCTGATCCGATCTACGCGAAGCGATCTGGGCGTCAATGTTCCCCCTCTTCGTGCCCTTCGTGATCTTCGTGGCCTTCGTGTGTTCAGGCCTTGGCTTGAACGCCGGCGTAATAGTCCTGAAGCGATCGCACACTCAACGTCTGCTGACGTAGTGCCTTGATCGCGCTGACCGCTGCCGACGCTCCCGTCAGTGTGGTGATGCACGGCACCTGGGCCATGGTCGCCGCGCGACGGACGGCGCGATCGTCGAAGAACGATTCACGGCCAAGCGGTGTGTTGATCACCATGTCGATCGCGCGGTTCACGAGGTGATCGGCGACGCTCGGCCGGCCCTCGTTCACCTTATACATCACGTCGACCTCCAGGCCGTGCGCGCGAAGAAACGCCGCAGTACCCCGCGTGGCCGCGAGCGTGAACCCGAGAGCCGCCAGGTCGCGCGCGACTGGCAACACCGTGGGCTTGTCGCTGTTGTTCACACTGATGAACACACACCCCTTCGCGGGAAGTTTCTGACCGGCGCCCATCATCGCCTTGCCAAACGCGGCGCCGAAATTGTCCGACCCGCCCATCACTTCGCCTGTCGACTTCATCTCTGGCCCAAGGATAGTGTCGACGCCCGGAAAACGCACAAACGGAAACACCGGACTCTTGACGAAGACGCCGGCTGCGTTGAGATCCTCGACGAGCCCCAGTTCCGCCAGGGTCCGTCCCGCCGCGACGCGCGCCGCGATCTTTGCCATCGGAACGCCGGTCGCCTTCGAGATGTAGGGTACCGTGCGCGATGAGCGCGGATTCACTTCCAGCACGTAGACGGTGTCGTCCTTGATGGCGTACTGAATGTTCATCAACCCGACGACCTTGAGCGCGCGGGCGATGCGCCTGGTGTACTCGCGGATTGTGGCCAGGTGACGCTCAGCGACCATGAACGGCGGCACGACGCACGAACTGTCACCCGAGTGGATGCCCGCCTCCTCGATGTGCTCCATGATGCCGCCGATCACCACGGCACCCTCGGCGTCTGATACAGCGTCGACGTCGAACTCGAATGCGTCCTCGAGGAATCGATCGATGAGCACAGGCCGGTCGTGCGACACGTCGACGGCACCCGTCATGTAGCGATCGAGTGCGCCTGAGTCGAACACGATCGCCATTCCCCGCCCCCCCAGGACATAGGACGGCCGCACGACCACGGGATACCCGATCCGCTCGGCAACCTCTCGCGCTTCTTCTCTCGACACAGCGGTGCCGCTCGACGGCTGCGGCACACCGAGGTCCCACAACAACTGCGAGAAGCGGCGGCGATCCTCTGCAAGGTCGATTGAGTCCGGCGACGTCCCGAGAATCGTGACACCGGCATCGAGCAGCGGCAATGCAAGCTTCAGCGGTGTCTGCCCGCCGAACTGCACGACGCACGACACCTCACCGCCGGCCTCACGCTCGCGCTCGATCACGGCCATGACGTCCTCGAACGTCAGCGGCTCGAAGTAGAGACGATCGGCAGTGTCGTAGTCAGTCGAGACGGTTTCTGGGTTGCAGTTCACCATCACCGTCTCGAACCCCTCCTCACGGAAGCCGAAGACGGCGTGAACGCAGCAGTAGTCGAACTCGATGCCCTGTCCGATGCGGTTGGGGCCGCTCCCGAGAATGACAACCTTCTTCTTTGGCGTCGGTTCCGACTCGTCGATCTGCTCGTACGTGCCATACATGTACGGCGTGAACGACTCGAACTCCGCGGCGCACGTATCGATGCGCTTGAACGCCGGGACCAGGCCCTCTTCGATACGGCGCTGCCGCACCAGCTCTTCGTCGATACCGAACACGCCGGCGATGTCGGCATCGGCAAACCCGCTGCGCTTGAGGGTACGGAGCAGGTCCGTGGACATCTCGCGGAACTCGCCAAGGGCCGCCATCTTGCGAAGCTGGACGATGTCGTGGAACTGCTGGAGGAACCAGGGATCCATCTTCGTGAGCTCGTGCAGTGTCTCGATCGTCCAGCCGCGATCGAGCGCTTGGAAGACCGCCCACATCCGCCGATCGGTCGGCACCACGAGCTTCCGGCGAAGCGCCGAATCGTCCTCCTCGCTCGCATCGGCCGCCGGCTTCGGGAAGATGCTGCCGTTCTTCCCGAGCTCGAGCGAGCGCACGGCTTTCAGGAACGCCTCCTTGAACGTGCGTCCGATCGCCATCGCCTCACCCACCGACTTCATCTGCGTCGTCAGGGTCGGGTCGGCCTGTGGGAACTTCTCGAAGTTCCAGCGCGGGAACTTGACGACGATGTAGTCGATCGTCGGTTCGAAGGACGCGGGCGTGAGACGTGTGATGTCGTTCGGGATCTCGTCGAGGTGATATCCAAGTGCGAGCTTCGCGGCGATCTTGGCGATTGGGAACCCCGTCGCCTTCGACGCCAGTGCGGACGACCGCGAGACGCGGGGGTTCATCTCGATCGCAACGATGCGGCCGTCGGCGGGATTGATCGCGAACTGAATGTTCGAGCCGCCCGTCTCGACCCCGACCCGCCGGATGATGCGACGCCCCATGTCGCGCATCCGCTGGTATTCCTTGTCGGTGAGCGTCAGCGCCGGCGCGACGGTCACCGAGTCGCCCGTGTGCACGCCCATCGCATCGATGTTCTCGATCGAACAGATGACGACGAAGTTGTCCGCAACGTCGCGCATCACCTCGAGCTCGAATTCCTTCCAGCCGATGACGGATTCCTCGACGAGGATCTCGTGCACGGGGCTCAGATCGATTCCCCGCCCCGCGAGCTCTCTGAACTCCTCGACGTTGTACGCGATGCCACCGCCGACGCCGCCCAGCGTGAACGAAGGCCGGATGATCGCCGGAAAGCCGGTGTCCTCGACCAGCACCAGCGCTTCCTCGAGCGTCGTCGCCACACCGCTCTTCGGCACTTCGACGCCAATCTCCTGCATCGCATTGCGGAACAGGAGTCGGTCCTCGGCGACCTTGATCGCATCGATCTGCGCGCCAATCAGCTTGACGTTGTGGCGCTCGAGGGCACCTCGCTCGTGGAGCGCCACGGCGAGGTTGAGCGCGGTCTGACCGCCGACGGTCGGCAAGACGGCGTCAGGTTTCTCCTTGATGATGATCGCTTCGACCATCTCCGGCGTCAGCGGCTCGACGTAGGTCGCATCCGCGAGCTCCGGGTCCGTCATGATGGTGGCCGGGTTGCTGTTGATCAGCACGACCTCGAGCCCCTCGGCGCGCAACGCCTTGCACGCCTGGGTACCCGAGTAATCGAATTCAGCCGCCTGGCCGATGACGATCGGCCCCGAGCCGATCACGAGGACGCGTTTGATGTCGGTGCGCTTGGGCATTCAGGTACGTTTCGCGTGGATCAGCGTCGTTCCATCGACTCGAGGAACTGCTTGAAGAGGTAATCGGCGTCGTGCGGCCCGGGTGACGCCTCGGGATGATACTGCACCGAGAACATCGGCTTCGTGACGTGCCGGAATCCCTCAACGGTCTTGTCGTACAGGTTCAGGTGCGTGACCGTCGTGTCCGCGGGAAGCGAATCGGGGTCGATCGCGAAGCCGTGGTTCTGCGAGGTGATTTCGACTTTCCCCGACTGGAGCTCCTTGACCGGGTGGTTCGCACCGCGGTGCCCGAACTTCAGCTTGTAGGTGTGTCCACCGACGGCGAGCCCCATGATCTGATGCCCGAGGCAGATGCCAAACATCGGCACGTCGGCGTTCATGAGTTGTCGGACGTTGTTGACGCAGTACGGCAACGCGGCGGGATCGCCCGGACCGTTGCTGAGGAAAAGCCCGTCCGGCTCGATGGCCAGGAGATCCGAAGCGGGTGCCGACGCGGGAAACACCTGAACGTCGCAGCCGTAGATGTCGAGCCGCCGCAGGATGTTGTATTTGATGCCGAAGTCGTACGCCGCGACCTTGAGGCGGCGCGACGCCTGCCGTCCCGGGGCAAGACCGAACTCGAGGTGATCCTGCTCGCCCCACTGCGAAGCCCGGTCGCGCCACGAGAACGGAGCGTCGCAGGTCACGTCCTTGACCAGGTCGGCGCCTTCCATCTGTGGAATCGCGCGCGCTTTCTCGACGAGCTCCGCCGGATCGACCTGGCCCGTCGCGATGACACCGCGCATGACGCCGGCCGAGCGCAATACGCGCGTGAGCGCTCGGGTGTCGATGTCGGCGATGGCCACGATGCCGTGACGCGTCAGGTACTCGCGGAGCGTCCCGTCTGCACGATAGTTGCTGGCGAGAGGCGACGCCTCACGCATGATGAAACCGGCAACGTGGGGCGTCTCCGATTCGGCATCGCCCGCCGTCACACCGTAGTTGCCAATCTGTGGCGCCGTCATCGTGACGATTTGGCCGGCGTAGGAAGGGTCGGTCAGGACTTCCTGGTAGCCCGTCATGCTGGTGTTGAACACGACCTCGCCTGAGGTTTCACCAGACGCGCCTGCGGCAACGCCGCGGTACCAGCTACCGTCTTCAAGAGCCAGAGTTGCATTCATGGAATCTACCGATCGTAACATTCACGCCCCGGTTTTCTTGACACTACGCGCGACGCTCTGCAAAAGTACCGAAAGGTGCAGTCCCACACTGGTTTGACCGCCACGACCCCCGCCACCGGACAGGGGGAGGCAGCCTCGAGCGGTCGTCTTCCCGTCGATATTCGTCGCTTCCCGTGGATCAGACGGCTGGCGTCCGACTATGCCTTCGACTACGCGCGCCTGGCTGACTTTTTTGCCGGCGATCCGAGAGACGCCGCCGCGTGGCGTGACGCCATCGCACGCGCGGCGCGCCACCGACGGGAGCGCGATGCCGTCGTCAGACTGCTTCAGGCACAGCAGCAACGGCGCGGCGCGACGCCCACAGCCCAGGCGGCTGCAGCCGTCCTTGGAGATCCCACCTCCGTCGCCGTCGTCACGGGACAGCAGGCAGGGCTTTTCGGTGGGCCACTCTTCACGCTGTTGAAAGCGCTGACCGCCCTTCAACTGGCCGAGCGCGTTCGCGCTGAGCACAATGTGCCGGCCGTGGCCGTCTTCTGGGTGGACGCCGAAGACCACGACTGGGACGAAGTGAAGTCGTGCGGCGTGATGGACGCGGAGAACACACCTCGATCCGTGGCGCTGGGAGATCTGCCGGGGGCGCACGGAGGACCCGTCGCACGCGTGACGTTGAACGACTCGATCTCTCAGGCAATCTCCGAGTTGCAGACGATACTGCCGGCGACGGAGTTCACGCCGGCGCTGCTCGACGATCTCCGGCGCTGTTACGAGCCGGGCATCGGGATGGCAGATGCGTTCGCGCGATGGCTGGAATGCGTCCTCGGCCCTCGCGGCCTCGTGGTCTTCGACGCATCCGATCCCGCCGCAAAACCGCTGGTCGCCGACGTATTCGCTCGCGAGATCGAGCACGCCGGGGATACCGCACGCCTGGCAGCAGAAGCTGGAACCGCGCTCGCCGCCCGTGGATACCACGCGCAGGTCACACCGAACGAAGGCAGCCTCGCGCTGTTTCACATGAACGCCGGTCGCGAGCCGATCAAGATCACTCCTGATGGATTCCAGGTTGGTGACATCACGCAACCGAAGAGCGCGATGCTTGATCGCACGCGCACGAACCCGGCCGAGTTCAGCCCGAACGTCCTGTTGAGACCGATCGTGCAGGACACGATCTTTCCGACGGTCTGTTATGTCGCTGGCCCAAGCGAGCTGGCGTATCTCGGCCAGCTTCGCCGCGTCTACGAGTCATTCGATGTGCCGATGCCGCTCATTCAGCAGCGCGCCACGGCGACCATCGTCGATTCCAACGCGATGCGGTTCCTCTCCAAACACGACGTCCAGCTCGAAACGCTCCGCGCGCAGGACGAAGCCACCCTCAATGAGCTCCTGATCGCTCAGCTCCCGGCGTCGGTCGAAGCCGCGATCCAGGTTGCCGGCGACACGATCGAACAGCGGATGGACGCTCTCGCGAGGGAGGTGCCCCGAATCGACGCGACGCTGGAGGGCGCGGCGCGCTCAACCTTGTCGCGGATGCAGGACGATCTGAAGAAGCTGCACGCTAAGATCGTTCAGGCAGCAAAGCGAAGGGACGAGACCCTGCGCCGGCAGTTCCATCACGCGCGGGCTCAGACGTTCCCGAGCGGGCATCCCCAGGAACGCGAGATCGGTTTCGTGACGTTCCTCAACAAATACGGTCCCGGTCTCGTCGACCGGCTGATCGAAGCGCTTCCCGCCGAGATGGGAACGCATTGGGTCATCACGATCTAGGCCGGTTCACGGCCATCCGGCCGGGCGCGAACTTCGCCGCAACGGAACTCGTCAAAATCGACGTGTTCCGACCCAGACACCGCCGCCCGTTCTCCGACCCACTGAACTGGACCGATTACCGCTGGGATACGGGCCCCTGGCATCACGGCGGCGCCGCGCGAGCCTGGGGTCAGAAACGGCGGCAGCGCAGTCACCCGTTCCTGCTCTTGCTCATCGCCGGCATCGCGGCCGTCATTGGCGCAAAGCTGCTCTCGTCGCTTCAGTCCCGGAACACGACCTGGGCCCGCCGGGGGCTGTATGCCGCGCTTCTTCTGCTGATTGTGGGTGCCTTCCGCAGAAACAGCCGCAATCGTTGGTGGTAGACGAACTCGGAACGAGGAACCGGGAATCCCTCTTATAATTTCTCTTAATGAATCAGGAGGTCTTTGCCGCCCTGGCGGAGGCGCTCGAGCGCGGCGAGGAAGTGGCGCTCGTGACGATTGTCGCCGCCCATGGGTCCACGCCTCAGCGCGTGGGGGCAAAGATGCTGGTCTACCCTGATGGCCGGACGGTCGGCACGATCGGCGGCGGCTGCTACGAGAACGACGCGTTCTGGAAGGCCCGCGAGGCGATCACGAACCGTCGCCCGTTGAACGTCAAATACGAGCTCAACGACGACTTCGCTCAGGAAACAGGGCTCGTCTGCGGAGGCCAGATGGAGGTCTTCATCGAACCGGTGGAGGCATCGCCTGACGTCTACGTGTTTGGTGCCGGACACGTCGGCTACTTCGTGGCGAAGCTCGCGCACGAAGTCGGCTTTCGCGTGCACGTGGTCGACGACCGCGAGAAGTTTGCAAGCTCGGAGCGATTCGGCGAAGGGATCGACGTCATCGTCCACGACATCCCGGAGTGGCTCGCCACGCATGCGCTTCCACCCACGGCCTACGCGGTGATCGTCACGCGCGGCCATACACACGACCTCGACGCATTACGCGCCCTCACGGTCGCGCCGCTGCGCTATCTCGGCCTGATCGGCAGCAAGGCAAAAGTGCGGCGCATCTTCGATGCGCTCGTCGAGGAAGGAACGGCGCCTGAAATGCTTCAGGGCGTTCACGCCCCCATCGGTCTGGACATTGGCGCGATTACCCCGCAGGAAATCGCCGTCAGCATCGTCGCCCAACTCATCGCCGCCAAGCACGGCAAGATCTCCGATCCCCACATCGCTGCCGTCAGCATGCGATGGGAAGGGGCGCTCCGAAAATAGTGGGCTATAATTCGATCTGTAGGCCCTAAGCTCCTGATTCGTAGTGGGTTCTTTCGAACTGCCTGAACGGTCACGTCGTTTGCTCGCGACCCTCGTGCGCGAGTACATCGACAGCGGAGAGCCGGTGTCGTCGCAAATCATTGCGCACCGGAGCGGCCTTGGCCTGTCCTCGGCGACAGTTCGCAACGTGCTGGCACAGCTCGAAGAGCACGGCTACGTGCACCAGCCTCATACCTCGGCCGGTCGCGTACCCACCGATCTCGGCTACCGCGTGTTCGTGGACATGCTGCTCGAAAGTCGAACGCCCGCGGTCTCACACGTCGACGTCGAACAACAGCTTCGACGTCAGCAGGTCCAGACCCCGCTCATGGACGATCTCCTGGCTGCGGTCTCGCACCTCGTGTCGCGTGCCGCCAAACACGTCGGCTTCGCGCTTTCCGCGGACGATGCCGCGGTGCTGCAGCGGATCGAGTTCATTCCTCTCGACGGTTCGCAGATCCTCGTGGTCGTCGTCGCGCGAAACAATCAGGTGACGCAGAAGGTCGTGGATGCCGGCGAGCGCATCCGACCGGACGACCTCGCACAAGCGGCGCGATACCTGAATACCGAGTTTGCCGGCCTGCCGCTCTTCGAGGTGCGTGATGCGGTGCAGGAACGGCTCCGTCAGGAACGAACGCTCTATGACGAACTGCTTGCGCGCGCGTTGAAGCTCGCGCACTCGACACTTCAGCATCTTCCGAACGTGCACACCATCCACCTCGATGGTGCGGCCTCGCTCCTCGAGCACGGCCCACACGAGGGCGTGTCCACGGTCACGCTGCGTGCACTGTTCGAGATGATGGAAGAGAAAGAGCGGATGATGCATCTGCTCAACGCGTACATCGATGGCCCCGGGCTGACGGTGGTGATAGGCACCGAACACACCTCGCCCGATTTACGTCGATTCAGTCTGATTGCGTGCACCGCGGTCGAGGGCAGCACGACGAGAACCGTCGGTGTCATCGGGCCCACGCGCATGCACTACTCGCGGACGATCGCGCTCGTAGACGGCACGACGCAAGCCGTCTCGCGTGTCCTCCGCGAGGCCCACTAGCACTGTCGCGGAGGCTCGAACCTCCGCCCTGCGAATCACCATGACAGAACAAGCGCTCAACGATCAGGATCCGCAACCGGAACAGGCGGAAGGTCAGAACGACTCGCTCGATGAACTCCGGCGCGAGAAGGACGCCCTTCAGGACCGTCTACTGCGCACGGCCGCCGAGTTCGACAACTACCGCAAGCGCGTGGAACGCGAGCGTCGCGATCTCGCCGACTACATGAAGGCGGACATCCTGACCGAAATCCTGCCCATCGTCGATAATTTCGAGCGGGCGCTGCAGGCACCCTCGTCCGATGGCGACTCCCTTCGCAAGGGCGTGGACCTGATCCACAAGCAAATGCTCGACTTCCTGCGCAAGCGCGGTGTGACCCCCATCGAGGCACTCGGCGCTGACTTCGATCCGAACTTCCATCAGGCCGTGATCCACGAGACCAGCCCGTTCCATCGCGAGGGCGAGGTGATCGAGGAGTTGCAGCGTGGCTACATGCTGGGCGATAAACTGCTTCGGCCCGCAATGGTGAAGGTGGCCAAAGCCGCGTGAGTAAACGAGACTATTACGAAGTCCTGGGCGTCACCCGTACGTCCACCGAAGTCGAGATCAAGAGCGCGTACCGCAAGCTCGCGCTCAAGTACCATCCCGACCGCAATCCCGGGGACAAGAGCGCCGAAGACAACTTCAAGGAAGCGGCGGAAGCCTATGCCGTGCTCGTCGACACGGACAAACGGCACATGTACGACCGCTTCGGCCACGCCGGTCTCGGTGGCGCTGCCACCGGCGGCTTCGATCCCAACGCGTTCTCCGGCTTCGAAGACATCCTCGGCGGTCTCGGCGACATCTTCGGCTTCGGCGACGCGTTCGGCACCGGCCGGCGGCGAGGCGGCCCACAGCGCGGTGCGGATCTCCGCTACGACCTCGAGATTTCGTTCGCCGAGGCAGCCAAAGGCACCGAGGCGTCGCTCCAGATTCCACGTCAGGAGATCTGCGAGACCTGCAAGGGCAACGGCGCTGCGCCCGGCACGACGCCGACGACGTGCCCGCAGTGTCAGGGCCGGGGGCAGATTCGGTATCAGCAAGGCTTCTTCACCGTCGCGAGAACCTGCGGCCAATGCCGCGGCACCGGTTCGATCGTGTCCAAGCCTTGCCAGACATGTCGCGGAGCCGGACGCATTCAGAAGGAAAAGAAACTGAGCGTCCGCATCCCGGCCGGAATCGCAACCGGACAGCGGCTACGCCTCAGCGGTGAAGGTGAGGCCGGTCCCGGCGGCGGCCCTGCTGGCGATCTCTACGTCGTCGTCCACGTGCAGGAGCATGCGTTCTTCCAGCGGGACGGCAACGATCTGTATTGCGAGATCCCACTCAACTTCCCCACGCTCGCGCTCGGCGGCGAGATCAGGGTTCCGACGCTCGAAGGCGATCAGGAGCTCGTGATTCCATCGGGCACGCAAAGCGGCTCGACGTTCCGCCTGCGCGGCAAGGGCATGCCCGACGTCAGCGGCCGCGGTCACGGCGATCTGCTCGTCACTGTCCGGGTCGACACGCCGAAGAAGCTGACGAAGGAACAGAAGAAGCTGCTCGAACAGCTGGCGGCGACACTCCCGAACGAAGCGTTCGAACCCACACCGACCTCGGAGCACGCCGACAAGGGGCTACTCGACCGCGTCAAAGACATCTTCGGCTAGCCAGTGAACGACGTCGTTCGTAGCTGGCCCGCGCTCGACATCCGTCCCGTCCCGGAATTGCTGCAGGCTGCGCTCGTGGACTATGACGCGTCAGCCGTCGACGAGCGCTCTCCTGATGATTGGCGGGTATTCTTCGGCAGTCCGAGCGAGCGCGATCGAGCCGCCGCTGCGTTGAAGCTCGAATTCCCAGACACCAGCATCGAGCCGGTCGATGTCCCAGACGAGAACTGGGCCGCGCGATCGCAGGCCAGCCTTCGCGCTGTGCGCGTCGACAACATCATCGTCGCGCCGCCGTGGGATGTACCGGCGGGTCCCACGAACGAGCTCGTGATTGTCATCCAGCCATCCATGGGCTTCGGCACCGGGCACCACGCGACGACGCGTTTGTGCATCGATGCCTTGCAGCGGCTGAACATGGCAGGACGCACGGTCCTCGATGTCGGCACGGGATCCGGTGTTCTCGCGATTACCGCGAGCCTCCTCGGCGCGAGTCGATCTGTCGGGATCGACGACGATGCGGATGCGATCACGGCTGCGCGGGAGAACCTGGAATTGAACCCACAGGCGGAGGCGACGATGCTCGTAGCGGACCTGCGAGCCACGGACGTCGGAGCCGCCGACGTCGTCATCGCAAACCTGACGGGCGGACTGCTAATCTCGGCCGCGCTCACGCTTCAGGATTTCGTGGCGCGTGGAGGCTCACTCGTTCTGAGCGGACTCATGTCGGTGGAAGAGCACGATGTCCTTGCCACGTTCCCGACGTGGAGCGTCGAGCACCGATCGGAAGAGGATGAATGGCTCTGTCTCGTCCTTGAACGGTCACCCGTGCGAACCTGATGCGCATCGGTGCGACTCTGATTCATGTCGGTGCGAGCTTGAAACGCGTCGGTGCGATTCTGATTCTCGTCGGTGCGAGCTTGAAACGCGTCGGTGCGACTCTGATTCGTGTCGGTGCGAGCTTGATTCATGTCGGTGCGAGCTTGTTACACATCGGTGCGACTCTGATTCATGTCGGTGCAAGCTGATACGCATCGGTGCGATTCTGATTCTCTTCGCTGCGATATCGCCAACGCTTGTCGATGCGATCTGCCTGAAGAATAACCGGCCAGATTCAACACGGTCTGAGGATTCGGTCAACACTGGCCGCCTTTCGATTAGGAATCCCTGAACGAGCGTAGTGCACGCGCGGATTCGATCCGGTTGGCTGCAAGTGGCTCGCAGTCAACCGCTCTTCCTGCTCTTCGCACCTGATACCCGATCGGCTTGATCAAGAGGGACTTGGCCGCAGCCATACGCCCTCCGGCCCCATCGTGTGCAACCGGGATAAGATGCACCGTCACTCGGACTTGCCAGCGCTGAAGGGCGCATCGATTCGTCGTGGTTAGCTGCGAACGGCGCGGGCTCGCAGGTCCAATACTAGTTAGCCCTCACTTACGTTCGTCGCAGTGCCCAACCTTCAAGGACTCTTTGAAGTGCGTTATTCGGGTGAGACGCTCGACGCGGTATCCACTATCAAGCTTCTCGAGGCTATTAAAGACATCAAGAACTACGCTCTTCCCTCATCGGACGTCAGTGGCGGTGAGGGCTAACATGGTTTGCAGCCGACGGCGGCCGCCACGATCGCGAGCCGCCGCTGCTGAAACCCCGACGTTAGTCGCGAGTAACGGCGTAGCGCTTACCGAAAGCTCGCCGGAGCTAGGTTCTGAGGGGAAGACCGTCGACCGTCAGGGACAATCGCGCCAGGCTCGCGATCGCACCGACCAAGATCGAGCTTGCACCGACACGTATCGAATTCGCACCGACAGGGTATCGGCATCGCACCGACAAGTGTCGTTTCGTGTGACGCGTATCGACCGGCCCGATTCAACACGTGAGTTCAGGGAGGCCCTTCGAGTTGCACCGCCAGACGGAATCGCCCGTTTGGTTCGACTTGGATCGACGACGAGTACGTGTTGAATCCGGGCAGTTCGAGTCGGACCTCGTGCGAGCCAGATGACACCTGAGACATGAACAACGGCGTGGTACCAATCAGCTTGTTGTCCAGGAATACCTGCGCTCCCAGTGGACGCGTGATCGCAAACAGACCGCCTGGGGCACCTGGATCAATCTTGACTGGCGGCCGTTCTGCCTGGCGTGCAGGCTGCTCAGCCCCTGGTGCATCAGGTGCGTTCGCGCCCGGAGCCTCGGATGGCGTTGCTATCGCAGTCGCCGGCTCGAACGGTGTCGCAGTCTTCGCCGGCACGTCTGTGGCAGAGGGTTGAGGGTCAGGTGCGGGCGGTACGGCATTCGTCGGCGCCGCCGGCCGCACAGCAGGGGTCGGTTCGGACGGATCTTGGATTCGCGCTCCCGATGTATCCGGGTCACGAGGCGTTCCCATCAGCAAACGGCCGGACCATGCCACGACGCCGATGCTCCAGAGCACGAGCAGCGCAATGCCGATGTTGCGCCGTGCGCTCCTGTGAACAACGGGAACCTGAGGGTGCCACTCAAAAGGCTGGACGGACGGTGCGAGCACGGAGAGCACGTCCTCGTCCGGCTGAATGTCCGGCTTCACTGCGCCGGACGTTATGTCCCGCTCCTGCCTGTTGAAAAGGATCTCAGGATCTTTTCTGCCGAGAGCGCTGTCCGGCTGTCTATCGAAAGTGACGACCGGTTTGGTTCCTTCGAGGGCCGTATCCGGTTCGTTTCTGTTGAAAGCGACGTGCGACCCTGTCTTATCGAGGGCCGAATTCAGCACTTCGCTATCGAAATCCGAGAGCCCCTTTTTAGTGCCCACGTCATTTCGCGGAGCGTCTTCCGGCATTACTCACTCCTCGATGAGATGAACGGTCCGCCGGTTGCCAACGGCGCGTGACCGACATTGTCCATAGTCAGGAGCGTAGCACTTGCGGCAGCGGCTCAGTTTTCAACTCGCTCATGTAAGTTGGGCGCTGGCGTTCAAGGAAGCTGATCCGTGTGTCACCGGACGGTCTTCCCTTCAGCACCTAACGCCGGCGAGCGTTCGGTAGGCACTACGGCATTGATCCCCCTCAGGTCGTCCGAAGCCCGTTATTCGGCCCCGCCCTCCCGCCAGCCCGCGCCCGTCCGCACGGCAATGGCCGCGTTCGCAAGTCCCACCCGCTGCGTTGTTCTTAGTAATGGAAAGGAGAGCAGCGCCGTGGGCATGAAGCTTGTCACGCTGGTCGACGACCAGCCGATGGCCGGCCAGTCTTCCGATCCGCTATCGGCCGACGAAATCAAGCGCCAGAAGAAGGAATGGAAGCGCCACGACGATGCCGTCCGAACGCTCGATGCCTGGGAGCGTTACCGTGCCCTGGTCGACGCGAGCGAAGAGGCCTTCGAGATCATTGATATCGCCAATCGCGAGGCGCGCTTCGCCTTGATTGTAATGGGTGCGCTCAACGCGGTACCCCTCGTCGCGCTTTCACGGGCGGACGCGTTTTCCGTGCTGTCTCGGGGCGAGCAGTACGTGATGGGCGCTCTCTTCCTGGGTTATGCCGTGCTCGTGCTGACGTTCCTGCTGAAGGCAATCGAAGCGCTCAAGCCCGGGCGTTTTCGTCCCGCGCTCTCGGACTGGCCCGCCGACACCCCTGACCGCCCTGCCGGGATCAGGTACTACGAGGACATCATCCGGCGGTCGGCCCTCGAAAACTGGGCGGCGTGGCAGACGGTCCGCGTGTCGCAACTCAACGCCGAACTGGCGGTACAGGTGCACAGCCTGGCTCTGAAGAACCACGCCAAGCACATCGCGATGCGCCAGCTCTATGACGGACTTCGCGTCATGGCTCTGGCACTTGCCGGGCTGAGCCTGCTCTTCGTGATCCTGGCGTGGACGTAGTCGTCACAGGGAAGGAAGACTGTGAACTCGAGCGATCGCGCGCGGAACCTCACTTGCGCTGGGGCGTTCATCGTCGCGCTTGCTGTACCTGCCGCGGTGCGTGCCCAGACCACGTCTGACGAGCAGACGACGTCCAAGGGGGCTTCGACACAAGACGGCGAGCCCGTTGTGTTCAGGATGGGCGACAGCCCCTCGCTGCGTTTGGGCGATCACGTGCGAATGGACCTGCACGCTCGTGTCCAGGCCGATGTGAGCCTGCAGGACGAGTCCGATGCCGCAGGGGACCGCTTCGCGTGGGGAAACCGTCGAATCGGCGTCGAAGGCGTCCTGTTCAAACGAGTCGAGTTTCAAATCGAGCGAGAGTTCTCGGACGTCGAGCCATGGCGCGATGTCTTTGCCGACCTGCGTGTGCACCGCGCCGTGCGCATTCGTGGCGGACATTTCAAGGTGCCGTTCAGCATGGAACGGACAACAGGTGATTTCGACCTGGATTTCATCGCCCGGGCCGCCCCGGTCGCTGAGATCTCACCGAGGCGTGAGACGGGCATCATGCTGCACGGACGAGGTCCGCGCCGGTTCTTCAAGTACGAGCTCGGTGTGTTCAGGCTCGCCCAACCTCCACTCCAGCCATTGGTCGAGAGCGGGACAGACGCCGCCATGCTTACGGCCGCGCGCTTCACTTTTACGCCCGGCACCGCGAGCATCGGGATCGCGTTCACAGAGAGCGGTCTTCCCGAGGGCCTTCATGGCTTGTCGAGCCACTTCGACGACGATGGCCTGCTGTTCGACGAAAACTTCTATGTCAACGGGCGCCGCCGGCGGCTGGGGGTCGAGGGCCGATGGACCGCCGGGAGGCTTTCGATCAAAGGCGAACTTCTCCGCCAGGCTGATTCACGAAAGGGTGAATCAGCCTCGAACAGCGATTTGTCGGATCTCATCGTCGACGGCGGATACGTCAGCGGTGTGTGGCGCGTTTTCGGGTCCCCTCGCCGGCCGAGGCGAGCGGTAGATGCGGCCGTCCGATTTGAGCGCCTCGGCTTCCGCAGCGCCGATCGATCCGACGCACCCTCCCTCGGTTCGCGCGCCGATCACATCGCACCGCTCCGTCAGGATGCGTGGACGTTCGGCGGCACCTGGCTGGTGAACCGCTGGGTCAAGGTGCAAGTCAACGCGATCCGCGAGTCATTCGTCGACGAAACCGGAATACGACCCCAGATACCGCAGGCTCGGTGGAGGAGCCTGATGCGACTTCAGTTCGCGATGTGACTCCGATGTCAGACCGCCACGCCACGTCTCGCGTCATCCGCGCAGCCTGTTTGCTCGCGTCCCTCCTGCTCCTTCGGGCGGGGTCAGTGAGCGCCCAGACCGCGTCCGCACTCTTCGACGACAGCGTCTTGCATACGCTGCAGATCGCCATGCACTCTCGCGACTGGGATCGGCTGCGAAGCTCGTATCTCGAGAACGACTAC